>Ga0190360_1000018_pt1 | contig 79800 bp, 74 predicted proteins | sample 48721834_MG_FD_161271 | JGI IMG/M metagenome (GOLD analysis project Ga0190360, IMG submission 161271) | Hydrothermal vent microbial mat bacterial communities from Southern Trench, Guaymas Basin, Mexico - 4872-18-3-4_MG | ecosystem: Environmental > Aquatic > Marine > Hydrothermal vents >...
GTAAATGACCGGAGTTTTAAGATAAGACAGGGCGAGCTTGTTCGAGTTCCAGTGAAGGAAAAAGAAGTGAAAATCGAAGTTAAACCGACTAAAAGATTTGATGCAGGTGCTGGTAGGGGTATACCTATAAAAAAGATTGTAAGGCCGGGGCATTTAGGAATAATCTGTGATATGAGAGAAAGACCACTCAAACCCGATAGAATAGCAGTTGAAAAATGGAGAAAAATCATTTCTGGGAGGGTAAATGGCTAAAATTCTAAAAAAGAGGATACTACCCTTTGATGGGAGGGTCCTTGTAGATAAAGGAGACATTGTCAAGCCTGAAACTCTCGTTGCTGAGATGTTTTATATCGGGGAGAGGCCGTTCATCGTTAATATTGCAGATAGGTTAAAGGTAGGACTCACTGAAATAGAGGAGTATCTGACGAAAAAAGTGGGTGATACCGTAAATGCTGGCGAAATTATTGCAGTAAGAAAAACACTGGGGGCGAGAATGCTGGCAGACTCACCTGTAAGTGGCGTACTTGAGTATATATCTCCTGCGTCAGGAGGGGTAATAATCAGGGAAAAGATTGGTAAGGATGAAATAGGGCCGGTGACAATAAATTGTGCAAAGGCGCTTGACATTCCTCCAGAGAGGCTTGAGATAAATCTTAAAAAACATATAGGAGAAAGGGTTGAGAAAGGAGGAATTGTGGCTTCGATCTCAGCGTATGCCGGGATTGTAATGAAGTATTGCAGGTCACCCATATATGGGGAGGTTGTGGATATTAACCTTAAAACGGGGGATGTGGTTATAAAAAGGCCAGTAGAAGAGAGGAAGTTGAATGCGTCTATTCCTGGCATTATAAAAGAAATTATACCAAAAAGGGGTGTCATAATTGAGACAGAGGCAGAAGTGTTTTACGGTGTCTTTGGGTTTGGGGGAGAGAGATGGGGAAGGCTTGGGACGGATATAATTATCTTTGATAAGCCCGTTAAGAGGAAAGAATTTGAGTCCTTACGGGGAAAAGTTCAGGGAATAATTACCCCATCTATTTCTGTAATGGAATTTGATGATATATTTGGAGATGAGATCAGGAAGGGTATTACAAAGGAAAATGATACAGGGATTACAATGATTCTTATGGAAGGATTTGGCAGATTGAAATTGGATAACGACCTGAAAAAGAAATTGAATAAATATAAAGGGAAATTTGTCACGATAGATGGAAGGACACAGATAAGGGCAGGCGTTAGAAGACCCCAAATACTTATACCAACAACTTAAAGGGATAAATATGCTCAGAAAAAAAATAGAGATACTGAAAAAACCCTTGACAAAAAAAAATTTTTCTGATAAAACATTCTTATGTTCTATCTTTTAATTATATATGGTATACTGCCACCGTCTCAAGTGAGGGCTTACGACAAGTCAAGTGATGGTGGTGGTGCCATTGTAGTGGAATGGAAAGCAGTCAAAGATACCCTTCTCAAGGGATATGAGATTTTCGGAAGAAAAAAGGGTGAAGCAGGGTTTAAAAAGAAGGGGTATGTTCAGAAAAAATGGAACAGGTTTAGTGTAAATGGTTTGAAAGATGGTGTTGAATACGAATTTGTCGTGAGATCCGTTGGAAAAGATGGCTCGTTTTCTGCATTTTCACCTCCTACCCAACCTGTAGCACCAAGCCCTCAATGGTTTAAAACAAACAGAATTAATACATTTTCTGTCGCCATCATTTATATCTTTCTGATCCTATATTTTACCACTGCTGCAAAAGGAAAGAAGTTATTTATTAGGAAAATAACAGGTCTTGACCAACTTGATGAAGCAGTGGGAAGGGCTACAGAAATGGGTAAGCCGATACTTTATGTACCGGGGATTTCCACTATGAGTGATGTAGCTACCATCGCATCAATAAATATATTAGCACCTGTTGCGAAGAAAACGGCAGAGTACGATACACCCATTATTATCCCCAATAGAGATCCAATTGTGACAATGGTTGCCCAGGAGGTTGTGAAGGAGGCATACACAGAGGCAGGCAGGCCCGATGCCTTTAGGAGAGAAAATGTTTTCTTCCTTGCCGATTCTCAGTTTGCCTATGCAGCAGGGGTCGATGGTATTATGGTAAGGGAAAGACCTGCTACAAATTTATTTATCGGTATGTTCTATGCAGAATCCCTTATACTTGCAGAAACAGGAAATATGACGGGTGCTATACAGATTGCTGGTACTGACGCCGTTGCACAGCTTCCATTTTTTGTTACTGCCTGCGATTATACAATAATGGGAGAGGAACTCTATGCTGCAAGTGCCTACCTTTCAAGGGATCCAAAGTTAGTTGGTTCAATAAAGGCACAGGACTGGGGTAAGGCAATACTTATTGGACTGACGGTTTTGGGAAGTATACTTGCCCTATTGAATATGGATATAATAGTTAAATTCTTTTCAACTGTATAATGGAGGTTAATAGGATATGAGAAGGACGTTCCCGCTTGCCCTTGCATTTGCCTTTGGTTTTGCACTTATTATTCAATACTTTATCCCGCATCCCCTTTCTCAAAAGTTCTACAGGATTATGGTCCAGCAATGGCTCATCATCATATCCATATTTTTCTATATATTTGCCTGGAGGAGTTTCGGCATCTACCATATAAATAAGGTAAAGAGAAAGAAGGAGGGGTGGTGGGCATCTATTGTTGCTATTTTTGGTGTTTTTCTTATGGCAGGTGCGGGATTCCTGTCAAATAGAGGCTTTTTCTTTGATCAAATGTACAACTATGTATTTGCCCCTCTGCAGGCAACGATGTTTTCACTCCTTGCTTTTTTTATTGCCTCCGCTGCATTCAGGGCATTCAGGGCGAGAAACCTTGAGGCGTCTCTTTTGTTGATCACTGCCACTATTGTTATGATTGGACGTGTTCCCATCGGTGCATATATATGGAAGGGTATGCCTAAACTTGTTGAGTGGATATTGATGTATCCAAACATGGCAGCACAGAGGGGGATACTCATTGGTGTGGGACTTGGAATGATTGCAACCTCGCTGAAGATAATCCTCGGTATTGAAAGAAGTTATCTGGGAGGCGATTAATGAATTTCTGGAAGAGGCTTATAAGGATAGATAGGAGATGGATTTTTCTCCTTGTGTGGATTGCAGTAACAATTCCACTCTTAAAACCTATTGGCCTTCCTGTGAACGTTACTCCACCTGCGAAAAATCTATATAATTTTGTAGATAAGCAGAAACCTGCAGATAAGGCAGTTCTACTTATATTTGATTTTGATCCCTCTACAATGCCAGAGCTTCTTCCTATGGGAGTTGCCATTATGAGACATTGTTTTGCAAAAAAAATACCCATAATCCTTTATGGTGGACTTTATGCCCCGGGCGCTGGTATGGTGGAGATGGCGTTGCGAGAGGTCAAATCCGACTTTCCCGATATAAAATATGGTAGGGACTACGTATTTCTTGGATATGTACCTGGTATAAGCCTTGTAATTTTATCTATTGGCGAGTCCATAAAGGGAACCTTCAGGAATGACTATTACGGTAATTCTCTTGATACCCTACCCCTCATTTCTAAGGTAGATAACTACGATGGCATAGGGGTTGCAATTGATCTATCGGGAAGTTCTCTTCCACAGCTATGGGCAAGTTACGCCTATCAAAGGTATGGATGTAGAATTGGTGTAGGCACCACTGCCGTAAGTGCTGCCCAGTATTACCCCTGGCTTCAGACAGGCCAATTTGTAGGGATGTTGGGGGGACTAAAAGGAGCTGCGGAATATGAAAAGCTCATAAATATGAACAAAATTCCCACAGGCCGAATGGCAGCAACGATAGGTATGGATGCCCAGTCAATCGTGCACCTGTTGATAGTTGTGTTTATTATCCTGGGCAACATTGGATACTTCGTTATTAGAAAAGCAGAGAGGAAGGGTTGATGCATATCTCTACAAATCCCTGGGTATGGATTGCAGCCTTCTTGACGCTTGCCATATATTCATTTCTCTATAAGGATAACCCCTTCTACAAATTCGCTGAGCACCTATTTATGGGGCTTGCTATTGGCTATGGTGCTGTTATCCTGTGGTATACTTCTATAATACCCAGACTCTGGGATCCATTAGCACACGGGACGAGTCCAATGAGGTTTTTCCTCTTCATACCGATATTTATAGGGCTTCTTACACTTGGCATATTTTCGAAAAAATTTACCTGGGTTATAAAATACCCACTTGCAATATATATAGGAGCAAGTGCAGGTCTCTCTGTGCCTGTAACATTAGAGGCATATATCTTTAAACAGGTGGAGGGAACAATTTTGACCAGGGCTATGGTCAATAACTGGTTTTTGGGTATCAGCAATGCTATTATGTTTGTTGGGGTATTAACCACACTTGTCTATTTTTTCTTTTCCAAGGAACATGAGGGATTTCTTGGTAAATCCGCCCGGATTGGGATAATTTTTATAATGGTTGCCTTTGGTGCCTCCTTCGGTTATACTGTAATGGCGAGGATTTCATTATTAATTGGGAGGATGCAATTCCTCCTCCATGACTGGTTGGGGATTATAAAATGATGGTACTATTACTTTTGTCGATGAGTTTCGAAGCGATGGACACCCCCAATGATGGGGGACAGAGTATAACCATTATTGGAAGGGATATACCTACCGATGTTAAAAAAATACTGGTTTTTAGAAGAACTGAGAAGGATACAGTTTATAAACAGGTGGGATTTTTCTCACTTCTTTCAATGAAGTATACAGACAACGATTCTATAAAGGATGGAGAAAAATATTTCTACAGGCTTGGTGTCGTGTTTCCCGAGAGTACCTTCTACTACAATATTACAAAACCAGCAGTCTCTACTGCACAATGGTTTAACAGGACCAGAGCGGCTGTATTGATGTATCTAATCCTCTTCTCTGCCCTGGTTCTTTTGTTTATTCAACTTGCCAAACGGAATCCAGAAGGGTTATTTATTAGAAAGATACCCGCCCTTGATGCTATTGATGAGGCTATAGGAAGGTCGACAGAATTGGGAAAACCAACCTTCTTTGTGCATGGGCTTATGGGGATTACAGATGCAGGGACCCTTGCTGCTATAACACTTCTTAGGAGAGTGGCGAAAAAGATTGCAGAGTACGATACCCCTCTCCTCGTTACGAATTTTGACCCTATTGTTATGACCGCTTCACAGGAGACCGTAAAACAGGCATACACAGAGGCAGGCAGACCCGATGCATACAATGAAAAAAATATCATATATCTCACATATGAGCAGTTTGGATATACTGCAGGTGTTGATGGATTGATGGCAAGAGAAAAACCAGGTGCCATATTCTTACAGGGATATTTCTTTGCCGAATCCTTGATTCTTGCAGAGACAGGTCATGCAGTTGGTGCGATTCAGATTGCAGGCACTACTGCAACGGTTCAATTACCCTTCTTTGTTGCTGCCTGTGACTATGTATTAATTGGGGAAGAATTACTGGCTGCCTCTTCATATATTGGAAGAGAACCTGTTATGCTTGGAAGTGTGAAGGGTTCTGATTGGGGAAAGGCAGTTTTGATATTTATAATTGGGGCATACGTTACACTCGGCACAATTGCAGGTATCCTGATGAGCACAGGGAGACATACGCTTATGCATATATTTGAGAAACTTGTCTCGGTCTTTTAAGAGGATATAAATGAAGAAAAAAACGATACCACTTGCTATAACATTTTTAACGGGAGTAATAATTGTCGTTACATTCTTTATCCCTCATCCTCCTTTTGGTAGGCTTCAGGAAGATGCCCTTGTCTGGTATTCTGTTATATTTGGTTTTACGATGTTATTAGGGGTTGATTCACTCGTGAGATTTCATGCCACAAAACTTAGGAGGAGGGAGAAGGGTTCCTGGTTCAGCACAATATTCTTTTTGGGTCTTCTTCTTAGCTTTGTTACAGGACTTATCTCAGAGCTCAGGTTCGGAGATGCCTTTAAGGTGCAAAGCTCCTTTATGTATTTTTATAATTATGTACTTATTCCACTTCAATCCACGATGTTTGCACTCCTTGCCTTCTTTATTGCCTCTGCTTCGTATAGGGCATTCAGGGCAAGAAACCTTGAGGCGACCCTTCTATTGATTACGGCGGTAATTGTTATGCTGGGAAGGGTTCCAGCAGGATATATGTTATGGCATAAGCTACCGCCCATAACAAGCTGGATATTAAATGTTTTACAGTTGGGACCAATGAGGGGAATAATGATTGGTATAGCATTGGGGACTGTCGCAATGTCGTTGAGACTGATTCTTGGTATTGAAAGGACATACCTCTCTTGAGGAGGAATGAATGAGTATATGGGAAAGATTAGGAAAGATAGATAGAAGAATAATATTTCTTATAATAGGGATAGTGGTCCTTATCCCGATAATTTTTGGGCTTAAGATGAGTGTCCAGATTTCCCCTGCTGTTCAAAGTGCATACAATGCTATAAATGACCTCAAACCAGGGTCAGCTGTTATGATCTCAATTGATTATGATGCTGCCTCTATGCCAGAGCTTCAACCTATGTTAATAGCAATCCTGAGGCATTGTTTTGACAAAAATCTCAAGGTTATTCTTATAGATTTCTGGCCACTGGGGCTTCCAATAGGAACCCAGGGGCTTGAACAGGTGGCAAAGGAGTACAAAAAGAAGTATGGTATCGATTATGTTAATCTTGGATATAGACCTGGTGATATTGCTGTAATGCTCAGAATGGGGCTAGAGATAAGGAATGTTTTCTATGGCGATATAAGTGGAACTCCCCTTGATTCCCTGCCTATGATGGATAACATCCATAACTATGATGATATAGCCGTTGTTGTTGGGCTTGAGGCTGGATCTATGGGGGATTATTGGGTTCAGTATGTTAATGCACGCTTCAAGCAGAAGCTGATTCTTGGTGTTACAGCTGTTATGGCAGCGAACGCTTATCCTTATGTACAATCCGGACAGATAGAAGGACTAATAGGTGGGTTGAAGGGTGCTGCAGAGTATGAAAGGCTTGTTCATCACCCTGGATTTGCACATGTTGGGATGGCATCTCAATCCTGGGCACATGTGGCAATAGTTATTTTTATCATATTGGGCAATATAGGATTTTTTGTTGAGAGAAGAAAGGGGAAGAGGTTATGATACAGGCATTTGGGATATGGGTGGCAGCCGGATTGACTCTCTGCATTTTTTCGTTTCTGTATGGAGATAACCCCTTCTACAAATTCGCAGAACATCTATACGTAGGATATTCTGCAGGATACTGGCTTATATATACCTGGCATTTCACAATAAAACTTATGGTTATTCAGCCCATTGCAGAGAAGCAGCCTGGTTCACTTATGCTTATAATTCCTCTAATCTTTGGATTTTTGATGCTTACAAGATGGTTTCCCAGGATTGCCTGGCTTAGCAGATGGTCTATTGCTTTTACAGTGGGTATAGGTGCAGGTCTCGTTTTGACAGGTGCAATTCACGGATACATCCTACCCCAGGTTAAGGCAACTCTACTACCTCTGTGGACAGGCAAGTGGATAACATCTGTAAACAATTTCATAATTGTCGCTGGCGTCCTCACTACACTCATCTACTTCTATTTTTCAAAGGAGCACAAGGGTGCTATTGGGAAGACGGCTAAGATAGGTATTATGTTTATTATGGTTGCCTTTGGTGCATCCTTCGGTTATACTGTAATGGCAAGGATCTCCCTTCTTATAGGCCGATTTGAGTTTCTGAAAGAGGCAATTCTTAAACTGGCGCATTTCTTCTAAGATGGAATGGTTCTTTATAGACACGGGCTTCAGAGACCCATATTTTAATATGGGTTTTGATGAAGCCCTGATGAATTTTGTAGAAAAAACAGGCAAGCCTGTATTGAGGTTCTTTAACTTTTCTCCACCATCTATAACCATTGGGTTTCACCAGAGGGTCTCAGAATGGATCATCTCGCTTGGCAAGAAGGGTTATCCATTTGTTAGAAGACCAACAGGGGGAAGGGCTGTAATTCACTCTGGAGATATGACATACTCGCTTGCATTCCCACAGAGTGATGAATTGGTAGGTGGAAGCGTACTTGAATCATACAAAAAGATTTCACAAGGGTTTGGTAAAGGTTTTGAGATATTGGGACTTGATGTAAAGCTTGAGAGAAAATCAGGTGATAGGGACAGCGATCTTTGTTTTAATGCACCGTCCTGGTATGAGTTTACCTTTAAGGGCAAAAAAATCATAGGTTCTGCACAGGTTAGGAGATTTGGTATTTGTCTTCAACAGGGAACCCTTGCAGCAAAAAAGCCAGATAACGTTTTTCCACATATGCCGGGGCTTATATCAGTTGAAGAGGCGCTGGGGAAGAGGATTTCTCTTGAAGATATAAAGAAGGCTGTAAAAAAGGGATTTGAAGAGGCATTTGGAATTACATTTATTCCACTAAAATACGATAGTATATCACCTCTTACAGAAAAATATTCGTCCAGGGATTGGAATTATAAATATGCTTGAAGTTGTAGCTGTAGGCAAAATAAAAAATAAAGAAATAAGAGCTCTTTGTGACTATTATAAGAAGCTCTCCTCCCGTTTTCTCAGGATAAAAGAGAGAGAGGTAAAAAGGAGGAATGTGAAAAAAGAGTTAGGGGGATGTTATTCCATTTTACTGGATGAAAATGGAGAGGAGTTCCGAACCCTCGATTTCTTGAAATTTTTTGAGGGAATTCAACACAAAGAACCCAGAATAAAATTTGTAGTTGGAGATGATGCGGGTTTTAATAATGAGGAAAGGGAAAAGGCAAATTTTATATTATCCCTTTCAAAACTCACATTTCCGCACGAAATTGCAAGACTTTTATTGTTTGAACAACTATACAGAATATTTACCATTATCCATCGTCACCCGTATCATAGAGGGTAAGGAGGAAAAATGAAAGTGAAAGTACACACGGAGTACATCTTTTTTAAAACAAAGAAGAAGAAAGAATTGCTTCATATAACCGAGAGGATAAGAGACATAGTGAAGAATAGTGGTATTAAGGAGGGGTTTTGTTTGGTCTCTGCTATGCATATAACATCAGGAATAATTGTAAACGACTACGAAGAAGGGTTGATGGAAGATATTATGGAATGGCTTGAGAAGTTAGCCCCTTACAGAGAAAATTATAAACACCATAGGGGTGGAGAAGCAAATGGGGATGCACACCTGAAAAGAATTCTTTCTCATCATCAGACTATAATTCCTATAACAAATGGTAACCTTGATCTCGGTCCCTGGGAACAGATATTTTATGCAGAGTATGATGGCCAAAGAAGAAAAAGGATAATAGTTAAGGTAATGGGTATTTAATTTGTATATATATTCTGCAGCTTCATTCAAAGCAAAGGTATGGAAGGTAGGAAATAACAGATATAGAATCTTTTATCCTTCACCTGTGGTGAGTGACAACACCATTAACGACGATGTGCAAGCAGTGTTAAATGTGCCTGACAAAAACACAAAAAAAATAATGCTATTCGTGCATGGACTCGCCGCAAGAAAAGAGTATGGATGGTTTCAAATGGGAAGAGAGCTCGCTGAGATTGGCTATGCAACATTTTTTGTTCATCTACCCTACCATTTAAGCAGGATCAAAAATGTAAAAGAGACAAAAAGTAAAGTGAATTTTATGGATGGGGTTTTCGGTTATAAATTTTTTAGACAGGCAGTTTTTGATGTATTGAGAGGTATAGACCTTCTACAGGTAATGGGGTATGAAAAATATGGAATTATTGGGATAAGTCTTGGAAGTATTATATCTACAATGGCAGCAGCTATGGATAAAAGAATAACAAGTATTGCACTTATACTTGGTGGCGGTGATTACGGAATTCTCACCTGGGATAGTCCTATTATGTTTAAAATAAGAAAGGATTACAAAAGGCAGGGGATCTCCAGGGCAGATTGTTTGAAGTGTAGATCAAAATTTGAAAATTTTAGAAATAAATTTCTGGAAACAGGTGATATAAATAGTGTAAAGAATAAGGTTATATGTTTTTACTATGACCCACTTACATATGCACCGCTTCTGAAGGGTAGAAAAATATTAATGATAAATGCCCTTTTTGATATGGTTATTCCAAGAGAATCTACGCTGAAATTGTGGAGGGACCTGGGTTATCCTACATTAAAATATCTCTGGGCAACGCATACATCCATTGCCTTTAGAAAGAAAAGTGTGGTTTCAATAATAAAACAGTGGTGTAAGGATTAATGAAATTCACTGCCTGAAAACAATTCTACTTTCCTCGTAATCTGCTGTAACTTCCCCCTCTTTTATTTTCCCATCAAGTATCTCTTTTGAGAGGGGCGTCTCAATATACCTCTGGATAGTTCTTCTCAGTGGTCTTGCACCGTAAGCAGGATCATAACCTTCCCTTGCAAGAAATTCCTCTGCCCGTTCAGTGACATTAAGTTTAATATTCTTTTCATTTAGCCTTCTGAGTAAGTCCTTCAGCAGGATCTCCACAATTTTTTTCACATGTTCAAGTTTTAAAGGACGGAAAATAATTATCTCATCTATCCTGTTGAGGAATTCAGGTCTCATTGTTCTCTTTAATTGGTCAAACACCTTTTCTTTCAGGGCTTCATAATTGTCAGCAAGGTCCTGTATTGTATCAGATGCAATATTGGATGTCATTATTATAACTGTATTTCTAAAATCTACTGTCCTTCCTTTTCCATCAGTGAGTCTCCCATCATCGAGTATCTGAAGAAGGACATTGAATACATCAGGATGTGCCTTTTCAATTTCATCAAAAAGAATAACCCGGTAGGGTCTTCTTAAAACAGCCTCTGTGAGGTATCCTCCTTCCTCATAACCCACATATCCTGGAGGTGCACCAATAAGTCTTGAAACGGAAAATTTTTCCATATATTCACTCATATCTACTCTCACCATTGCATCCTCTGAGTCAAAGAGAACCCAGGCAAGTGCCTTTGCAAGTTCTGTTTTACCCACACCCGTTGGTCCAAGAAATATGAAAGAACCTATAGGCCTCCTCTCATCCCTTAACCCACTCCTTGCCCTTCTTATTGCATCTGCGATGGCAACGACGGCTTCATCTTGATTTACAATGCGTTCGTGTATCTTTTCTTCAAGGTGTATTAACTTCGCCCTATCCTCTTCGAGCATCTTTGTAACAGGTATTCCTGTCCACTCTGAAACAATCTCAGCTATATCTTCTTCTTCCATTGTATCTGACAGTTTTTTTTCTTCCATCCACTTTTTCTTCTTCTCATCAAGCTCTTTTTCAAGGAAGGAAGCCTTTTTTAGAAGGTCATCTGCAAGCTGTGGATTATCCTCTGCCTCTTTCTTTAAGTCTGCAATTTTCTTTTTAATTTCTTTGAGTTCGGGAGGCATCTCGGAAAGATCTATTCTTCTCCTTGCACATGCCTCATCAAGCAGATCGATTGCTTTATCGGGTAAATATCTTCCCTGAATGTATTTCTTAGAGAGTATTACTGATGCCTTAATTGCATCATCAGAGATCTTCACGCCGTGGTGCTTTTCGTAACTCTCCCTTAACCCTGTGAGAATTTTAATAGCATCCTCAATGGCAGGCTCTTCTACCCAAACGGGTTGGAATCTTCTTTCAAGGGCTGGGTCTTTTTCTATAAATTTTCTGTATTCTTCAATGGTTGTAGCACCTATTGTCTGAACTTCTCCTCTGGCAAGGAAGGGCTTCATAATGTTTGCAGCGTCAACTGCTCCCTCTGCTGCCCCTGCTCCTACAATTGTATGTAACTCATCAATAAATAGAATAACCTTTTCTTTCTGTTTTAATACCTCATTAAGAATTGCCTTCATTCTTTCTTCAAATTCGCCTCTGAATTTTGTTCCTGCAACAAGCCCCGGGAGATCAAGGGCAAGGACTCTTTTGTTCAGAAGCACCTCAGGGACCTCTGCCTTTGCTATTCTCTGGGCAAGTCCTTCAACAATAGCCGTTTTTCCTACCCCGGCTTCACCTACCAGAACAGGATTGTTTTTTGCCTTTCTTGCAAGGATCTGAATTACCCTTTTTATCTCCTTTTCCCTATCGATAACGGGGTCTCCTACCTCTTTTGTCATATCCCTTGTATATTTTTCAAGTATTCTGTATTTACTTTCTGCATCCGGTTCTTCAATTCTCTTTTCTCCCCTTACAACCTTCAGTGCATTATATATATTTTCCCTTGTTATTCTATGTTTGCTGAATATAACAGCAACATCACCACCTGCCTCGGTAAGTGCTAAGAGAATATGTTCTGTTCCTATATATTGATCTGTAAGCCTTCTTGCCTCTTCCCACGCATCATTCAAAACCTTTTGCGCTCGTGGTGTCATATATGCCTGTGCCACGCCGTAAACCTTTGGCCTTCTCTCTAAAAAATCGATCAGTTCATTCCTTACCTGTAACGGATTAGCACCGATTTCTTTCAGAATTTGAGGAACAATGCCCTGGGGATCCTCAAGGAGTCCATAGAAAAGATGCTCAGCATCAAGCTCGCTGTGATTGAATTTCGTCAATGAAGATTGCGCAATCTGAATTGCCTCCTGTGCCCTTTCCGTGAATTTATCAAAGTTCACAATACCTCCTCTTAATCGTATTAATAATTTCTGATGTTGAATAAGCATTTTTGTATCTTATTCTCACTACCTCTCCCCCCCTTTTTTTTACAAGTTCCGCTCCTACTATCTCGTTTTCTTTCCAATCACCACCCTTCACAATTATATCTGGCACGATCATTTTGATGATCTCTATAGGCGTCTCTTCAGAAAAGGGTATTATATAATCAACATATTTTATACTGTCAAGAACCTCCATTCTTGCCTTGAGGGGAACGATTGGTCTTTGCTCTTCCTTGATTTTACGTATCGATTCATCTGTATTTATACCAACTATAAGCACACCCCTTTTTTTTGCCTCTCTTAATAATGTTATATGTCCGGGATGGATCAAATCGAAACAACCATTTGTAAAAACAACCTTTTTCCCTTCCTCTCTAATTGAGGAAACAATTCTTTTAATGTCTTCCCTTTTTATTATCATATTCTTTCTTCAGTTCCTCCAATGTGACCGTTGCTACCCCAAATTTTCCAACCTCGATACCTGCTGCAATATTAGAGACGTATACGGCTTCTTCAATAGGAAAACCAGCTGTAAGTGCCAATGTAGCAGTTGCTATTACGGTATCACCTGCACCAGATACGTCATAAACCTCCCTTGCCATTGATGGGAAAAGTTTATGTTTCCCTGAATAGAAAAGTGCCATACCTTTACTGCCCATTGTTACAAGGACAGGTGAATTAATGTTCTTTTGAAGACTAAAACCTGCATCCAGAATGCTTTTTTCATTGTTAAGTTCTTTCCCAAGGACTTTTTCCATTTCCCTCAGGTTTGGTTTGAAGAGGCTTATGCCTTGAAATGAAAAAAAGTTTCTGAATTTGGGGTCCACTGTAATCGTTTTATCTTTAAATTTAGATATCGTTTTTGATATAAGGTTACTTGTAAGACAACCCTTATCATAATCCTCAAAGACAATGCCATCTATTCTGTCTTTGAAGGAAAATACGTGGTCGAGGATTTTATTTTCAGTATCTTTCTTTATCTCATAAGCATCCTCTATATCTACCCTGACTACCTGCTGATTGTGTGCAACGATCCTCGTTTTAACCGTTGTCTTCCTACCCTTTTCCCTGATAATCCCCGTTTTATCAAGACCTTCTTCTTCCATTAATTCAAGGATTAGATCACCATAATAGTCATATCCAATTACCCCAACTAAAATAGGGATTCCTCCAAGTGCCTTTATATTATTTGCAACATTACCTGCGCCTCCAATTCTGTGAAAGGTTTCTTCTATGGATACAACAGGTACGGGCGCCTCAGGGGATATTCTTTCGACTATCCCCTTTTTATATTCATCTACCATTACATCGCCGATTATAAGTATTCTTTTGCCCCTAAAGTCTTCTAAGTTCATATGGAAAAAATACACAAAAATACTTTAATGTCAATGAGTTTATGGGTGGAATGAACCTTTTTGGAAAACTAAAAGATTTAAAAACGTTAATAAACAAAAATGTTTATATTACTGTCCCCAGGATTCAAGACAATTAAAGTCATGAAAATTATCAAAAAATCTATTGAAGTTCTTTAAGCGCCAATTCCTTCCAACTATCTGCTCACAATATAGTTTATCAAACCGATAGCACCACCTGTAACACCTTCAATGATGGAATTATAAACACACATTCCAGAGGGGTTATAATAGACATAGTCGAACATTAAACCATCTATAAATCCCGTTAGAACACCAGTTGATATACCTATGGTGATGTAATCAAAGATATTGTTATCCCTGCTGTTTGTCAGAGCAAGATAGGGGATTCCGGTCTGGAGTAATGATGTGCCAATCCCTGTTCCAATGATATATCCATAACCCTGAACGTCAGAAAAATCATTCCTTATATTGCCTTTTATTAGATAATAAAGGTATCCTAACCTGAGAAGCCCCGTTGATATGTTTGAGGTTAAATACCCAATTTTGTTTTTTATTTCATTCTTTTCATGGGTGTATATGGGAAGAGAAAATCTTCCATGCGCTGAAATGTAGGGAGATACCTCCCAGGGATTTAATTGATTAAGCCCTCTTTGGATCTCTTCATCATAGCCTGTTTTATTGTAATGGATAAAATTACACCCAAGAGAAAAATAAGGCTCAAAACCCTTTGACATTGGTATATTCATCTCAAGGGAAAGATTGATGATTTTATCACTTGAAAGGTATAACCTGTATTGTCTGCAATCTGTAGTGTCAATTAATAAAGATGACCTCTCCCCACTGCCCCATAGAGACAGATGGGACCTGATGATAAGCTCAACATTCCCTTGTTTTTTTATAAGATACCCTATTGTTATGGGAAGGTAAGAATTTCTATATATTCTGGTAATATCCCACTGGTAAGGGGTTCCATCAATAGTATCGTTTATCGTGATTCCACTATTTGCAACTGCAGAATAGTAGATGGCAGTTCCTAAACTGAGATTTCCAAATTTAAACGAGAACTCGCCATAAGTAGAGTTGCCAAGCACTGCCCTATAGATGTTTTCTGTGTTCCACTGCCCACCAATTCCATCAAAGACTGTGAACTGAACACCGTTGAAGTTAGACATAAAAATCAGTGATAGATATAAATACAGTATAAACACCTCCTTTTTATACCTTTAGAATTATAATCACATAAAAGCGGATGGTCAATAGTTCGATTTGCCTCATTAAAAATCAACACAAAAATAGTAAAATATACCTCCAGTTAAAGATGAGTGAGAGAAAGGTGGTTACGAAGGAAGTAGCAAGGAGGTATAAGAAAGCGAAGAAGAAAAGTTAAGGAATGGAGAAGGAATAATGGAAGAACACCCTCCCTTAATCCCTCCCATCAAGGGAGGGGGAGATATTGGAAAGGGATTATTTCATAGGGGAGTAGTAAACAATGACGAAATTATTATATTGGAAAACATTCTACATTTCTTGCTTTTATATTGACAATATATACTTGTGCCCTTAATATCTTCCATATGGAAATTAAACCCAGGCGTAATTTAACTGACATAACGAAGGGTAAAAATATTACAGGTATACTCCTCCGTCTTGCAATCCCCATAATGCTTGCGAATAGTTTCCAGACCCTGTACAATATAATAGATGCTTTTTTCCTGGGGAAGCTGGGGAAATCAGTCTTTGCAGCGCCTGCCATCACCTTTAATGTAATATTTGTCCTTATTGCATTTGGTTTTGGTTTTTCAATGGCGGGGACGACATTGATTGCACAATCAAAGGGGAAAAATGACAGGGAGAAGGTTGATTTTTATCTCGGGCAGACGACTGTGACCCTTGTAGTGCTCTCCATTCTTATTTCAGTAATTGGAGTAATTTTTACAAACCCTGTCCTGAGAATATTAAAGACACCTCCTGATGCATTCATATACACGAGTAAATATATGAGAATTATTCTTATGGGCATCCCATTTATGTTCGGCACATTTATTCTTCAGGCAAGCCTCCAGGGCATTGGTGATACAATTACTCCCTTATGGATACAGGGAATAGCTGTATCCTTTAATATTCTTCTTGACCCCCTTCTTATATTTGGAATTGGGCCCTTCCCCAAAATGGGGGTGGTTGGTGCAGCCATCGGGACCGTAATTTCCCGTTCCGTAGGTTCGTTTATTGGCATTGCTATTCTCGTCCAAGGAAAGAAAGGATTGCAATTGAAGTGGAGAAATCTGAAACCCGATAGAAAGGCATTGAGATTGATCTTTGAGATAGGTTTTCCCTCTTCCATCGGTCAGTCTGTTTCAGCCCTTGGCTTTACTGTGCTTCAGGGTGTGGTTAATTATTTTGGCTCTGCTGTGGTCGCTGCCTTTGGGATAGGAAACAGGATCGTTGGATTATTCAATATGCCAGCAATGGGTATTGGGAGGGCGGTAACCACTATGGTTGGTCAGAACCTCGGTGCAAGGGAGATAAAAAGGGCATGGAAGTCTGTTAAAGCAGGGATTATAATCGTTGGTGTGTTTCTTCTTATCGGTATGACCTTTACATTCTTTTTTGGCAGTTCCTTCGTACATTTTTTCATACCAAATGACCCTGAAGTTACAAAGTGGGGTGTAATACTCTTCAGGATAATATCCCCTTCCGTTGTATTCTTTGGGATACTTATGGTTCTCAATGGAGCGTTCCAGGGGGCAGGAGATACAAAGCCTCCAATGGTGCTGAACATTGTAAGATTGTGGGGAATTAGAGTACCATTTTCATATCTTCTGGCACTTGTATTTCATATGGGCCCCATTGGAATATGGATTTCGATGTTTCTATCAAATATAGTGATTTCTATCTGGGGATTATTCTGGTTCAAAAGAGGAAAATGGGAGAAGAAATTAAATCCTGACAGAATTTGATTGTTAAAAATTTCACAATCCTATTGACAAACACATTAATTCCTATTATTCTCCATTAGAATGGAAAGCACACTGCTAATAATAAAACCTGATGCAGTAAAAAAGAGGGTTATTGGGAAAGTAATATCATTAATAGAAGCATCTCCTCTTAGAATAGAGGATATGAAGATGGATCATTTTTCCCGTGAAAAGGCAGAGAAATTCTATGCAGTACATAAAGGGAAACCCTTTTATGAAGCTCTAATTGATTTTATGACTTCAGGGAAAATATTGGCAATTAAATTATCAGGTGAGAATGCGGTAGAAGTACTTAGAAAAATTATTGGAGCAACAGATCCAGCAAAGGCAGGGGAAGGTACGATAAGAAAACTATATGGGACCGATATTCAGAAGAATGCTGTTCATGCATCAGACTCATTAGAGAATGCAAAAAAAGAAATTCCTTTCTTCTTTGAGGGGGAAAATGGATAAGATAATACTTACATTGAATTGTGGCAGCTCTTCAGTAAAGTATATGGTTTACAACTGGGATAAAAAATGTGCACTTGCAAGGGGTATCGTTGAGAGGGTCACAATAGGTGGCTCATTTATTACACATGAGGTGCATGGTAAGAAGAAGATAAAGATAGAAAAAGAGTGCCCCACCCATAGAGAGGCGATAGAACTCATTGTTCAAGTCCTTACGAGTAAGAAATTTGGTGTAATACGAGATCTTAAAGAGATAAGCGCAGTGGGTCATAGGGTTGTTCATGGCGGAGAAAAGTTTACAAAATCTGTAATTATAAATGAGGATGTAATAAAAATATTTAGAGAACTCTTTGACCTTGCCCCACTTCACAATCCTCCAAATGTGCTTGGTATTGAGGCGGCAATGGAGTTATTACAGGATATTCCCCACATTGCAGTGATGGATACAGCCTTTCATCAAACAATGCCAGATTATGCATACATATATGCAGTACCATATTCCTGGTATGAAAAGTATGGTGTTAGAAGGTATGGTTTCCACGGCACTTCCCATTTGTATGTTTCAAAAAGGGCTGCTATACTTTTAAAAAAAGACCCAAGAGAAATAAATCTTATTACCTGTCATATAGGAAATGGAGCAAGCATTACAGCAATAAGAAAAGGGGTCTCTGTCGATACTTCTATGGGATTTACTCCCCTTGAAGGGGTTGTAATGGGAACAAGGTCAGGCGATATAGACCCCGCGATAGTTGGTTTCATATCGGATAAGGAAAGAAGGAGCGCATCAGAAGTAATAAACATATTAAACAAGAAGGCTGGGATACTTGGGATAACAGAGAAATATACGGATAGAAGGGATGTTGAAAGGGCTATGGATAAAGGCGATAAGAGGGCTATCCTTGCTTATAAGATCGAGGCATACCGAATAAGAAAATATGTTGGTGCTTATATGGCTGTTCTTGGTAAGGTGGATGCTATTGTATTTACTGCAGGTGTTGGGGAAATGTGGCCAGCATTAAGGGAAGAAGCCCTAAGAAATCTTGAACATCTTGGAGTTAAATTGGATAAGGATAGAAATAAAAGCGCACAGACAAGGGAAAAGGAAACAGTAATATCTACCGATGATTCACCTGTGAAGGTCTTTGTTATTCCCACAGATGAGGAGATCGTTTTTGTGGAGGATGTGGTTGCACTTGTCGAAGGAAGGTATGCACCCCATACTGAATTTACTTATACATTCCAATCTCCAGATTACAAAAAGGAGGAATAATGTTTAAAATTTTGGAAAAAGAAACCCTTGCTCCCCATATCAATAGATTTGTTATTGAGGCACCACTTATTGCGAAAAATCATAAACCTGGCCAATTTGTGGTTATACGAATTTATGAAAAAGGAGAGAGAATTCCTCTTACAATAGCAGAGGTGGATAGGACAGAGGGTACCATTACCCTGATCGTTCAGGAAGTAGGGAAGACTACCTATATGCTTGGAGATCTGAAGGCAGGGGATGTGATTGCCGATGTTATTGGTCCCCTTGGGAGACCCGCAGAGATTGAGAAAGTTGGAACAGTGGTAACTATTGGTGGGGGTGTTGGTACCGCCATTGTCTATCCCGAAACGAAGGCATTTAAAGAAGTGGGAAACAGGGTTATTTCAATAATTGGCTTTAGAAATAAGGAACTTGTTATACTTGAAGATGAGATGAGGGCTACTTCCGACGAATTGATAGTTACAACGGACGATGGTTCATACGGTAAGAAGGGTTTTGTTTCAGACAGGCTTCAGGAATTAATCGAAAAAGGAGAGAAAATAGACCTTGTTGTTGCAATCGGTCCCGCCATAATGATGAAGGTAGTTTCAGATATGACAAAAAAATATAATATAAAGACAATAGTTTCACTCAACGCAATTATGCTTGACGCTACAGGTATGTGTGGCGCTTGCAGAGTTGAGGTAGGGGGAGAGACAAAGTTTGCCTGCGTGGATGGACCAGAGTTTGACGCACATAAGGTAGATTTTGATCTTCTAATGAAAAGGCTTGTAATGTACAGAGAAGAAGAAAAAATTGCCCTGGAAAACTATCTAAGAGAGAGTGGTGAAAAATGAGAGAGAAAATACCACGTCAGGGGATGCCAAAACAGAAGCCAGAAGATAGAATTCACAACTTTAATGAAGTCGCCCTTGGATTTTCTCCTGAACTTGCACAAAAAGAAGCAGAGAGATGCCTTCAATGCCCTAAACCGTTCTGTGTGGATGGGTGCCCCGTGAATATAGATATTCCTGCTTTTATAAAATTGATAAAAGAGGGAAAATTTATTGAAGCGGCAAGGAAAATAAAGGAGGATAATGTACTGCCTGCTATTTGTGGAAGGGTCTGTCCTCAGGAGGAACAATGTGAAGAGAAGTGTGTTATTGGTATAAAGGGGGAACCCGTTGCTATTGGAAGATTGGAGAGGTTTGCGGCAGACTACGAAGCGGAGAACGCTGAAATGGAAATACCTGAAATAGCAGAGTCAAAAAATAAGAAAATTGCTATAGTTGGTTCAGGACCTGCAGGTCTGACCGTTGCAGCAGACCTCAAGAGAATGGGCTATGATGTCACGATTTTTGAGGCATTGCATAAAGCGGGTGGCGTTCTCATTTATGGAATTCCCGAGTTCAGACTACCCAAGGCAATAGTGAAAAGAGAGGTTTCCTTCCTTGAAAAGATGGGCGTAGAAGTAAAGACAGATATGGTAATAGGTAAGAGTCTTTCCATTAAGGAACTCTTTGGAATGGGCTATTCCGCTGTATTCCTTGGGCTTGGTGCAGGTCTTCCGAGATTTATGAAGATTGAAGGTGAAAATCTTCTTGGGATATATTCTGCGAACGAATTTCTTACGAGGACAAATCTTTTAAAGGCATATAAATTCCCAGAATATGATACGCCTATAAAAGTAGGGGAAAGGGTTGGTGTAATCGGTGGTGGCAATGTAGCTATGGATTCAGTAAGGAGTGCCCTGAGACATGGTGCGAAAGAGGCACATATTATTTACAGGAGGTCGAGGAAAGAGTTACCTGCGAGGGAAGAAGAGATCGAAAATGCCGAGGAAGAAGGTGTAATTTTCGATTTTCTTGTTAATCCTGTCCGATTTATTGGTGATGATAAAGGATGGGTAAGGGCAATAGAGTTAATAAAAATGGAACTGGGTGAACCAGATGCATCTGGCAGGAGAAGGCCTATTCCTATTCCTGGTAGCGAATTTAACTTTAATGTAGATACGGTTGTTATAGCAATAGGTGCTGGTGCAAATCCTTTACTTCTTAATGCAACTCCTGAAATCAAGAGGAACAAATGGGGTTACATAGATGCTGATTTGGATACGGGAAAGACATCGATGAAAGGTGTATTCGCAGGCGGTGATATTGTTACAGGTGAGGCAACGGTGATTGAGGCTATGGGATTTGGAAGAAGGGCTGCAAAGGCAATAGATGAATATCTTAATACGAATAAATGGTAGTGGGTTTTTTTTAATTAAGGCGGGGTATCCAGGGGATACCCCTTTTTTCTTATGAAAATAATTCCCCTTGTTTCTGATTCTCTTGGCGTAAGGAGTTTTTGCGTATTTGTTAAGACAGAGGATACAGGGATTATCATTGATCCTGGTCTTGACCTTGCCCCATTAAGATATAACCTTCCTCCCCACAGGCTAGAGATAGAACAATTTTATAGAATGAAGGAAAGGATAAGGGAGTATATTCTAAAGGCAAATAGCATTATTATAACGCATTATCATCACGACCACTATTCGCCTGATTTCATTTCCCTATATAAAGGGAGAAGGATTTTTCTGAAAGACTTTACCAGAAATATTAACTATATGCAGAAAAAAAGGGCGCAGGAGATATATTCAGTTATTAAAGAATTTGAGATTGCAGATAATAAAAATTTCAGGATCGGGGATACAGAAATAACTTTTTCTCCGTCCCTTCCACATGGTGATACACCTGCAGTAGTGATAGGTGTAACAATTGAGGAGAAAAACAAGAGACTTTTATTTACATCCGACATATCAGGTCCCATTTTTGAAAGTCAGTTAGATTTTATACTTGGAGTAAAACCTCACACACTTATTCTTGATGGACCAGCCATATACATAAATATGAAATATCTCAATGTATTTAAGGAGAATCTAAAAAAGATACTCTCATTTAATCCAGAGAAAATAATCATCGATCACCACCTTACAAGAATTTTGAATTGGAGGGATTATCTGCCAGAGTTCAGAGATAACATTGATACCTTTGCTTCATTTAGGGGAGAGGGAGAAAGTCCACTTGAGGCGATGAGAAAGAAACTCTGGGAAAGCTGCCAGTCTGGGGGACTATAAGGATCTTATATTTTTGGCAGTTTTCTTTAAACATTGAGATTCCTTCACAGAGTAGCATCCTAAATTTCAAACTTGAAATGAGATAGAGAGGTTCATCATTATAAACTCGTCTTTTCCTGCACTACTTAAACGTGAGAATAAAAAGCGGGAAAATTCAGGTTGAAATTAGGCATAGAATTGATATACTAAAAACGTGAAAGGTGATAAAAGAAAAATTTATTTTTCTGGTGCTATAAGGGCTGGAAGGAATGATGTCCAGATATACCACAACTTAATCTTATACCTCAAAGGATTTGGCAAGGTTCTCACAGAATTCGTTGGAGATGAAGCAACAAGGGAAGAAGGTGAGGTAAGGTTAAAAGATAGCGAGATCCATAAGAGGGATATGGAACTTTTGAAAGAGGCAGATATCGTTGTGGCAGAGGTCACAACACCCAGCCTTGGAGTTGGTTATGAAATAGGTGTAGCCGTAGAAAACAAAAAACCTATTCTCTGTCTTTATAGGCCGGGTAATGGCAAGCTATTGTCTGCAATGATTTCGGGCTCCCCCTCTATAGTAGTGGGACATTACGATACTATAGAAGATGCGAAGGATATCATTAAAAAATTTTTTAAAAAAGTAGGAGGTTAACATGAAAAAGTATTTTTCAATTTTTTACATTCTTTTTTTATCACTCACTATGTATGGTGAATTCAAACCCATAAAAGAGTTTCCCATTTCTCCCTACAGTGGAGATATTGCTGTGCATAATGGTAAAATCTATCAGGTAGATATTCTGAAAGACAGTATTTTCATTTATGATTTAAGAACAGGGGAAAGAAAAGGACGAATTACCACAGCTGGATTTTCTCCGTATTCACTTTGTTTTTGTAATGATACACTTGTTGTATCCAACAATGACGAAATCCGCTTCATAAGTTATAAGGGGAAAATTTATAGAGCTATTTATTCTCCAACGTCGTCTATTACTGGCATAGCATTTGATGGTAAGAACATATGGGTTACTGGAAGAGATGGCAAGATATATTGTATCTCAAGAAATGATGGCACCACTATTAAAACATTGAATGGTCCGGGATGGCGTAATAATGGACTCTCCTTTTATAAAGGTTATCTATGGACTACGAACAGATATAGGAATGAGATTTATATGATTTGTGTTAGGAACGGTGAGGTTATAAATGTTCTCCCTTCTCCTGGGCCATATCCTTCAGGAATAGAGGTGATAGACAACAAAATATACGTATCAGATTTTGAAATGGATAGTGTATACCTTTTTGATATACCATATAAGGACTATATAATAAAGGGGAAACCAGAGAAAGCCAGGGTAACCCTATATTTCAGATTAATTAACGATGGACCAGGTAGTATAAATAATGTAGATGTCTTTATTGCATTGCCAGAAAATCGGGAGAATCAATTACTCCTTTCAAAACCTGCATTTGAACCCAGCCCCAGTAAGATAGTAGTTGATCAGTATAATCAAAAAGTAGCACACTATAAATTTCAAAATGTAAAGAAAGGAGAGAAGCGTACTGCCAACGTAAAGGTAGACGCTGAGCTAAGGTCTGTTAGTTATTTTATCGTTCCTGAGAGGGTGGGGAATTTGAATGATATTCCAAAGGAGATAAAGAAGAGGTATCTTCAGGATAAAGACAGGTATATGATAAAGGATCCATTTATTAAGAATTCGGTAAAGAGGGCGATAGGAAGAGAGAGAAATTCCTACTGGATCGCGAAGGATATATTCAATTACGTTATAAACCATATGGAGTATGAATTGAGTGGTGGATGGGATATTGCTCCAGAGGTGTTAAAGAGGGGGAAAGGATCCTGCTCAGAGTACTCCTATGTTTTCATCTCAATGATGAGGGCAGCGGGTATACCTACAAGGTATATTGGTTCTGTTGTTGAGAGAGGAGATAGGGCAAGCATTGATGGTGTGTTTCACAGATGGACAGAGATTTATCTTCCAGGGTATGGATGGATACCTGTTGATCCAAGCGGGGGAGACAGCCATATTCCCAGAAATAGAGCCCTTGCCTTTGGCCATCGCTCCAATGGGTATCTTATAACGACAATTGGAGGAGGAGACTCCAGGTATCTTGATTGGAGCTATAATTTTAATGTACGAGTGAGGGGTTACGATAGCAATGCAAATTTTCATATTGATAGAATGGCGATATGGGAACCTATAAAGTAGCGATTAGGTTTTTAAGTAAGTTTTAGATTTTTTATCCTTTTTCTGTGGATGTAGGCGGTAAGCTCAGCCCCTATGATATATATTATAGAGGTATAGTAGATCCATAAAAGGGCTATGATTATTGCTGAAAGACTCCCATATATCTTTCCGAAATGATTGAAATTTCTAATATACCAATCAAAGAGGTACTTTACTACCATTGTTAGTATTGAAGTAAATAATGCCCCTGAAAGTGCAGAAACGCTATCTGTATTTCTATAAGAGAAGACCCTGTAAAGAATGAAGAAAAAACCTGTCGCGATGCCTACTATGAGAAGATTGTTTGAAAACGAAGTTATGAATGAAACCTCTGATGGTGTTGTTCCAATAGAAATAAGTCCCCTTAAAAATACGATACCCTTTGATAATCCTACAAAAAGTGCAAAGGTCGCTAATAGGATCGGGATCAGGGCAAAGGAGAACAATTTTTGATGCATAAAGAATCCTCTCTCCTTCCTTTCATATATTCTCTCAACAGCTACAATCATAATCTCAAACGTCCTGCTACCAGCCCAGTAGAATGCCAATCCACCTATTATTCCAAAGGTAAGTTTTCTACTTACAAGTGCATTTATATATCCTATGGCTACATCCCCTGAGGATGGGAAAAGCCTCGTTATAAAGGAGAGGGTTTCTTGTAATGCAGACCCAGAGGAATGGATTATTTGGGCTATGATAGATGTAAAAACGAGCAAAAATGGTACTACGGACAGTATCGTATAAAATGAAATTGCGGCGGCAAGTAATGTTCCACCATGTTTAATGAAATTATTAATTATTTCAGAAAATTCCCTGATAGTGATACGGAGCCATCGGATTTTTATAAAATCTTCAAGCTTTTTTCTAGCCCTCTTTTTTTTCTCCATAGATGGATTATAATTGATAAATCCAATCAGTCAAATGAATTGATATAATTTTATTACTTCACGGCGAGGAGAAGTGCCTCATAAATTTTCCTGTGGAATTTATTATTATTGACATCATTTTCAATCTCTTTGAGTATTTCTTCTTTGCCCTTTGGATTTTTGTAGTTTCTATTTGGGGAGGAAGCTGCCTGAAATACGTCAGCGATTGCCACTACTTCTGAGTCTATTGTCAAATTTTTTTTACCCAATGGATAACCAGAACCGTCGATTCTCTCATGATGGTTTCCTGCAACCTTTGCCTCTTCCTCGAAACCAAGTAAATTTAGTAGTTTATAACTTTCAAGGGAATGATACCTCAATATTTCTCTATCAATATTATCCAGAGAGAATGGTTTACTCAATGTTAACCAGGGGATAGATAATTTGCCAATATCATGGAACAATCCTGAAAAATAGATATGATCATAATATTTTTCGTCTCCTCCAAGGATTTTCCAGAGTTTCAGGGATAGATTTGCCACATTTTTGGAATGTTCTATTGCAAGGTACCTATCTTTTGTTTCCAGAACATTTATGATGAGATCTAAAAAACCCTTTTCCTTAAACATAGATATTCTTTCCTTTAGGCCTATCCCTGTGAGAAGATCATTGATCGTAGAAAAGAGGGTTACCATATTTGTTTTTTGTGAGATAGGTTTTCCAACTTGGAAGCACAATCTAAAAGATTTTACTACGGAATCAAATCCAATTGATAAATTACCTGTCTTTAAGGCTATGATAGATTTTACCCTATTTATCTGAGGATAGTAAAAATTTATATTCTTCATTTTACTCATCTCTATGGAGGATAAGAGATTGCTTGCTATTTTTGATTTGCCCATCTTGGCAAAGAGTTCTGCTATGTCAAGCCTTGCTTCGTTGGATATTTGAGCTTCTGAGTCAAAAAGGTAATCCCTAATAAGATGGATTTCTTTTAGGTATCTCTCTGGTTCTGGCGAACGAATCATTGCATCCAACATATTATTCATAAAAAGTCGAAATGTACCCTCATAGGACAATGAGGATTGGGATTCGAATGTAACCTTATCAATACCTTTTAGTACGTTTATGGCAGACTGGTAATGCTCTATGGCAGAGCTGAAATCATACTCATATAACTGGTAATAAACACCTAACAAATTCATCAATCTGGGGTATAGCGGATAAAAAGTTTCTCTCGTTTTGTGAAGAAAGTATTCCAGTTCTTGTTTTGTGTGCTCTGTTGCATATGCCTGTACCCTATTCAATAAGGCCTGATATTTGTTTAAAAGGTATAATTCATAATTTCTATCCCTATAGTAATACGCATTTGCATCATAAATTTTGCTGAGCTCTAAAAATGCATTCATATCTCTGAGTATTCCATCGATCTTCCTTATATGTTTTAACTCAGATCTGTTGGCTAACTTTACATATTCCAAGAAACTATTAAGTTTTACATTCAACTTTTGGAGACTATTTATTTCCAGGTTAAGAGGATTCTCTATATTTGAGATAAAATTAAGGAATGTCTTTTCCATAAGGCATTTTACGATATCCAGATTTTTATGCAAGTAATAAATTCATGATAGGCAACAATCACTGACATATGAGAAAAAAAAGGGAATTTTCAAGCAGAAAATATTTTTTTTCTAAAACTGTACGACTGACTCCATTCTTATTATCGGGATAGTATTTTCTTCATTCGTAGGAGTTTTAAACTGAGAAAGCCACCTATAATTACAATCAGTTGATATGTAAAAAATCTCCATAAAATGGCAAAAACACCGATAAGGTATTTGGGAACAGAATTGTAAAAAAGAACAGTAAAACCACCTTCTATTATTCCTTCAGCACCAGGGGTGGGAAAGAAGAATGCAGAGAATATAAGGAATATCTGGCGGAAGATTGTATCAATATAAGGGGCCTTGATTGAAAGACTATGCAAAATTAGAAGTGCGATGGAATAGTTGGGAATATATACAATAATGGTAAAGATAAGAATCCCAATTGAGAGAAGTTTCCTCTTTTTTACAAAATCGAAAAAGCCCCTTCTCATCCTTCTAACTTCACGAACAAAACCGAATAATCTTCTCGTTGCATCTGTCCTTTTTCCCCTTCTATAGGTAAGACTGTACAGGAGTTTTTTTAATGGTTTGGGGTAGAAGAGAATCAGTAGGAAGGCTCCCAGTATGAGTAAATATGCAAATATTGAATACTTTGATAGGATTTGCATAGACCGTCCGGTATAGGACCTCTGGAAATATGGAAGTATTACTGGAAAGAACAGTGCCAGGGCTAAAAGATAAAAGATACCACGCAGGATTAGCAAAAGAAATGTCTCTCCCCATTTAAGACCAGCCTTCCACAATATGTAGATCTGGATTGGGGCACCGCCTGCCTGAAAGGGGGTAACTGCAGAGAGAAACGCACCGCAGAATATAACCTGAAGGGCATAGGTAATTGGTATCCAATTGCCTGTAATTGCATAGGCAATCAATCTTATTCTTGTAGCCTCAAGGATTATGTAAAGAGAAAGGAGCCCTAATATAAGGAGAAGATAAATGGGATTCACCTTTAACAATGCCTTTCCTGTTTCTCTTGTTGCTGTAAAAATCAAAAGAGTAGTTATTGTTAATACGGAGAGCGCAATAAAAACCCTTAGACCAATAATTATTGATTTCCTGCGGATTGTTATTTTGGTTTTATTGACTTGAGGGCCCATATCCATAAGAATCTTCATCCCTGTTAAATCCTTTAGTTAGATTATTGGTATTATGCAGTAACATATACAATTAATACCTAAACCCTGTAAGAATGTCAACATTAAAGACAAGGTAGAAGAGAAGCAAGTTAAAGAATGGCAGGAAACTAAAATGAAAAATTTCGCAGGTCAAGCTGTCAAAAATTAAGTGCTATGCCCTGGGTTTCGAGCAATGTGACATCTCCCTTTTTGATATCTTCTTTTAATGTATCCCTGACCTCCCCTTTTGCAGAGAAATAAAGGATTTGCCAGCCTGATTTAGAAATCTTTTTTATTAAGTTCATCTGTATTTTTAGTCTATCGGGATCTGCCTTTACAAATGGATCGTCCATAATGAAAAATCCACTTCTATCCTTCAAAAGTTTTTCTGCAAGGGAGAGTCTAACGGAGAGGTATAATTGATCATACGCCCCTCCGGATAATTTATCTGCATCTAAGGGCACTCCGTCACTCCTTAAGACCTCAACTTTTCCCAATTCCTGATTAAAGAATACACCCTTATAAAGGCCCGCTGTTATTTTTCTAAATAATCTTGAAACATTGCTTGAATCACCAAATAATTCAGAAACCCTTTCTTTTTCTTCCTTTTCTATTACTTCGAATATTCTCAAGGTGTCCAGCACATTAGATTTGGTATTTTCAATTTTTGTCATAAATTCTGTTAACCTTTCTTTAATAGCATTTAGATCACGAGAGGTTTCACAAGGGAGATAATCTCCTTCTAATTGAAGTATTTTATTCGCCTCCCTTTCTATTTCAGCCAGACGGCTCTTGAATTCTTCAGTTTTGTTCCTTAATTCATCTAATTTCTCTTCCAAAATGTCTTTGTCTTCTTTCAGTCTTGAGAAATTTTCTTCATCAAATGCTATTTCTTTAGCCATAGATTTGGATTTTTCTATCCCTTTTAACTTTTTATTAGTTTTGGAAATCATTTCTTCCATTGTTTCACCACTCACTCCCAGGATGTTTTCTAAAATACCCCTCTGTTCATTTATAGAATTTTCATACTGATTTTTCAGGCGTAATTTTTTAGTATAGTCCTGTAAAGAGCCAACCATTGATTTTGTTTTTATTTCATCTATTTTATCCATTGCCTCGTTTATTTTCTTTTCTATACCTGGGATTATTGTATTTTGTATTTCTTTAATTTTAGCCTCTCTAATCTCTTTTTCCCTTTTTAAATCTTGAACAGCCATATCATTTTTTTGATAATCCTCTTCAAATCTCTGGATGTTGGAAAGAATCTCCTTTGGATTTTCTTCAGCCAATTCAAACCTTGAGAGGTTTAGCCTTAATTCTTCAAAGAATCCTGCAAGTTTGGCATCTTCTCTTATCAATGAAAATCTAAGTCCATAAAAAATGATTGTTGAGATAGAGAATAAGCAGCTCAACATTCCAAACAATGTCCTTAGGTTTGGAACGAAGATAGCACCAAGTGAAGAGATGGCAAATAAAACGAAAGACAAGTTTCCTATATATGCATAGTATTTACTGGACACTTTTTTCTGTGCCAGCTCTTTTCTTCTCTCCTCATAATTACTCAGGGCTGGTTTAATATCGGCATCTAATTTTCTTTTTCTTTCCGTGAGGATTAAAAATTCTCTCTCTTCTTTTTTTAATTTTGAAACCACCTCTTTCAATGCCTTTTGAGCATTTTTCAGTTTTTCTATGGCACCCTCTTTTTCTTCACCAAGTCTCTTTATGTCTCTTTCACAATCCCTCCATAATTGTTCGTCTTTTTCATTATAAGCGTCCAATTTTTTAATTTCACTTCTTGCCTTGATCAGGATATTTAGTGCCCTGCTCCCCTTTTCGAATTTCTCCCTCGTTCTGGCATTTTCTAATTCATCTAATTGCAGTGAAAGTTTTTTTATTTTTTCGTTGATATAGACAATTTCTTCCTCCATTTTATCGAATCCTTCATCAACTGCCTTATTTTGTAATTCCTCTATTCTTTTAATTAATTTCTCTGAATACTCCAATCTACTTCTTATTTGCCCGAAATCCTGTTTGTTGGAAAGTTCTGCTCCGCTTTCGGGACGGGTCAATTTACCTATTTCCTGGAGTTTACCTTTTATTTTGGAGATTTGATTGGTTCTCAATCCTGTGAGTTTATCCGTTACACTCGTATAAAACTCTTCTTCAGGGGAAGAAATGGAAAGATCACTATTCCTAATTATAAAGATATTTCGGAATGCGGATGGAGATAAATCTATGAATTTTGTTAGGCTGCCTTTTTCTGGGAGTTTGATTTCTTTTCCTTTCTCATCTTCTACTATTACGTAGCCCTCTGGATTTTCCTCTACCCTGTTTATTTTTTCAAATTCTTTTTCTTTTACATTTTTTCCCAGCAAAAATTTTACAAGTGCATCTATTGTAAGGGTTTTTCCATCCTCGTTTTTTCCAATAAATACATTGAAGTTAGGGGAAAGGTGATAATCATTTTCCTTTAATGGCCCATATCTCTTTATGAAGAATTCCTTTATTCTCATTGCATTGTTTCCATCATCGCTTCGATTGCCAGGTCTCTCATTTCTCTCTTTTTTTCTTCGTTTAAATCAGTTTCTTGAAGCTTCTCCATAAATTTCTTAAATAAATCATCCTCAAGAATTCTCCTTATATCACTGAATTCATATCTTTTTTCAATGCATTTATTCCCTGTGATTCTGTCTATTTCCATTTTTAATTCTTTCTCGCTCATCATTATCACTTCTCCGTTTATAAATCCCTTAACAGTTAATAAAACCATAGCTTCTGGAGGTAGATTGCTGAGGCGAGTCTTAACATTCTCAACAGGATTTTTGTCTTTAATTGGATCAAGTTTAATGACTACCTCCTCGTAGTAAGGGGAGTCAAGGGGATATTCTTGGGGTGGCTTCCCTACCTCAAATAGATTTACCTTTCTCCTGCCAGTCTCCCTTCGGGTGATTGAGATAGGTGAACCAGGATATACAAAATATCCCCCACTCTGTAGCCTCCAGAAATCAAATCGTGAGTGAAAATGGCCAGCGAGCACATAATCGATCTTTAAATCCTTGAAATAGGATAGTTTTACAGGCATATATCTTTCTTCACCCTCATCCCCGAGATCTTTTCTTGAGAAGAAGGCGTCGAGCAATTCACCATGATAGAGCAGGATATTTTTCTTTTTAGGGTCTAAACTTTTTGCCAGTGAATGGAGTCTATTCAGGATTGTTTCCCCTTTAATGGGTTCAAAGGGCATCCCCCATATTTCTACGTCTTTATACTTAAAGGACTTGCTTATCTCGTTTAAAATAACAACATCATCTCCAAAATATATACCTGTTTTATACGAGTTTTTATCATGGTTTCCCGGTATAAAAAGGATTTTGAACCCGTTGTTGGAGAATAGATCCCTTATTTTTATTTTTAGGACTTCTGCATCTATGCCCCTGTCAAAGAGATCCCCACTTATGACAAAGATTTCTACATCTTCTTTTTTGCCTATCTGGATAAGTTTCTGGAGTGTTTTCCATCTATCGTCATCGTACTCTCTCAAATGAATATCTGCTGTATGGAGTATTTTCATTTTCCTACTTATTTTATATCAAGACATACAGTTCTGTCAAGTCACACTGCATTATAAATGCAGGTTCCCCAGGATAATTTAGAAAAATCTATTGACACCTACTTTTATGATGGTATATATTAAATATATGAGAACAAAAACCCGATGGAAAAGAAACTTTTTGGCTGGCATTGCCGCTATTCTCCCCTTAGGTCTTACAATTTTTGTTATCTGGTTCCTGGTGCAAAAACTGGGTGGTTTAATAGGGAGATATCTCATCTATCTTCCCCATTTTGAAATGGTCCCCGAGTTTGTAAAATCTCTTATCGGATTGATCATCCTCGTTATTTTGATTTATCTCATAGGCGTGTTTGCTTCTGGATATATAGGTAGAGTCTTTGTTAAACTCTTCAATAGAGTTATGGAAAGGCTTCCCTTAATAAAAGGGGTATATACAGCTGCAAAAAAACTTACAGACACAATTTTTATTGACAGATCTGCATTCAGCAAGGTAGTCATTATTCATTTTCCCTCTAAAGAGAGCAGAACCATTGCATTTATGACAAATGAAGAAAAGTGGCAAATTGGGGATGAGTATTACTGTAATGTGTTTGTACCTACTGTTCCAAATATAACAACAGGTTTTTATCTTTTATACCCAGTTAAGGATCTTATTGAAACAGATATTCCAGTGGATTGGGGATTTAGAATTGCGGTTTCTGGAGGGATAATCCTCCCTGAAAATAGGAAAATAGATGTTTAATCTGTTTAGAAGAAGAAAGAAGATAAAGGACGAGGGCAGTCTGAGAGAGATTATTGCTCGTGGCGAAGAAGAAGGAATAATTACAGAAGAAGAAGAAGAGCTAATCACAAGCATATTTGAGATCGGAGATACACCAGTAGAAGAGGTGATGGTTCCAAGGGTGGACATAGTAGCAATTGATTCCAATTCATCCATTAATGAGATAGTAAAACTGTTTTGTGAAAAGGGGCATGGAAAACTTCCTGTATTTCATGGTACCATTGATAACATTGTAGGCTTGATTTATGTCAAAGAGCTTTTGAAACTCTGGAATACAGAAGGGAAGATATTAGCCGTTGACGTTATGAAGCTTCCATATTTTATTCCTTACACAAAGAAGGTGCTTGAGACGATCAGAGAATTTCAGAGACTCCATATTTCAGTGGCGATAGTTGTTGATGAATATGGTGGTGTGGGAGGGATGGTTACTATGGAAGATCTGATTGAAGAGATCGTAGGTGAACTGCAGGATGAACTTGATAAGGACAAACTCCCTATAAAGAAAGTAGCAGATAACGCTTATATGATGAGGGGAGTTGCAGAACTCGAATCAATTGAGGATCTTTTTGGTGTTTCATTTGGTGAGGAAGATGTTAGAACCATTGGGGGCCTCATTTTAAAAAAACTTGGTAGGATACCTAAAACAGGTGAAAAGGTTCGAATAGATGGGTTTGAGATAACTATCCTTGAGTCTTCAAGGCAGAGGATACACAGGGTGATTGTGAGGAAAAAATGAGTTTCGTTCATTTACATATTCATTCTCAATATTCATTCCTTGATGGGGCAATAAAGATAGATGACCTTATAAAGAGAGTAAAGGAGCTCGGAATGGACTCTGTTGCTTTGACTGACCACGGGGGGATGTTTGGAGCAATGGAGTTTTATATAAAGGCGATGAAAAATCATATAAAACCAATAATTGGAATGGAGGGATATTTCGTATACGGGGATAGAAGGAAAAAAAATAAAGATGAATCTCCATACCATATCCTGCTTATAGCAAAGAACGAAACGGGTTACAAAAATCTTATGAAGATTTCATCGTACTCATACATAGATGGTTTCTATAAGAAACCGAGGCTTGATACTGAGCTCATTGAGAAATACCATGATGGTCTCATCGTTTCTTCTGCCTGTCTCCAGGGTATTCTTTCAAAGGATATAAAGAATAATAAGATTGAGAAGGCTTATGAGCATGCCAAGTACTTTAAGGACTTAATTGGTGAAGATTTTTATATAGAGATAATGAGGGTTGGCGCCAAAGATGAAAAAAGGGTGAATGAAGAGCTGTTGAATATTTCAAGGAAATATAATATACCCATAATCGCTACAAACGATTGTCATTATTTGCGAAGGGAAGATGCAGAGGCACATGATATTCTTTTAGCCGTTCAGACAAAGAAAGTTACCAGTGATGAAAATAGAATGAGATTCCCCTCCAGTGAATTTTATCTCAAATCACCGGAAGAGATGAAAGAAGTTTTTAGGGATCTCCCTGAAGCCATAGAGAATACAATCAAAATTAGAGACAAAGTGACAACAATTCCCGTAGAGCGTGATAAATACTATATGCCCAAATTTGAAATACCCAAAGAATATTCATCCCCATATGATTATCTGGAAAAACTCACCAGAGATGGGTTAATAGAGAGATTGGGTAAGATCGATAAAAGGACGGAGGAAAGGCTTAATTACGAGCTTTCAGTCATCCAGAAGATGAAATTTTCAGGTTATTTTCTTATCATCAGGGATATTGTCAAATCGGCGAGAGAGAGGGGAATATTAGTTGGCCCTGGGAGGGGATCAGCTGCAAGTAGTATAGTTCTTTACGGCCTGGGAATAACAGATATAAACCCCCTTGATCATAATCTTTTGTTTGAAAGATTCCTTAATCCTGAGAGGATATCTATGCCTGATGTAGATATAGACTTTGAGGATGAAAGGAGAGACGAGGTAATAGATTATATAAGAGAAAAATATGGCAAAAAAAGAGTTGCGCAGATCGTTTCTTTCTCTGTCTTAAAGGCAAAGGCAGTAGTTAGGGACGTGGGCAGGGTGATGGAAATTCCTGCTGGAGATGTTGATAGGATTGCAAAGATGATTGATTCTCCAACACTTGCTGAGGCAATAGAAAATTCAAATGAGTTGAAAAGATTGGTGAATTCGAGAAATGACCTTAAAAAATTAATAGAAATCTCTGAAAAGCTTGAGGGACTTACAAGGCATCATAGCATTCATGCATCTGGTGTTGTTATTACACCGGAAGATATTGAGAATTTGATACCTGTGTGTGCAAGTGCACCAAACAAAAATGGTAAAATAGAGATAAAAACCCAATATGATATGGATATTCTTGAAAAACTCGGTTTCTTGAAGGTGGATATACTTGGTTTAAATACACTCTCAGTAATAAATAATACACTGAAGTTCATAAACGAAGATATTGATATGAGAAAATTAGACAAGAATGATAAATCTGTATATGAGTTACTGAGTAAAGGGGATACTGTTGGTGTTTTCCAACTTGAAGAAGGTGGTGCAAGAAATATACTAAGAAAGTTTAAACCAAAGAATTTTTCAGAAGTTGTGCTCGTTTTGGCCTTAATAAGGCCAGGACCTCTACAGCAGATTGATCTTGCAGAGCTTTTTGCAAGAAAGGAAGGCAAGAAAAAGATTACATATTCACATCCGAAGCTAAAGAGCATCCTTGAAGAAACATATGGATATCCACTTTTTCAGGAGCAGGCAATGAGATTGGCAAAGGATGTTGCAGGCTTCTCCTGGGGAGAAGCAGACAGAATGAGAAAAGCAATGGGGAAGAAAATATATTCTATGATGCATGAATTAAGGGAAAAATTTGTTCAGGGTGCAGAGAACAACGGGATACCAAGTGAAAAGGCAGAAGATTTATTTTCAAGTATAGAAACCTTCGCTTCATATGCATTTAACAAATCCCATAGTACAGTTTATGCAGAGCTTTCTTTCAGAACAGCATATTTGAAGGCACATTATTTAACAGAATTTCTTGCTGCCAATATGACTAGTGAGATGGAGAATACAGATAAGCTTAAGAAGTATATATTGGATGCGAAAAAGCATAATATAGAAGTATTTCCTCCTGATATAAATGAGTCAAGTACTGGATTTATACCAATGAAAAATAAGATAATGTATGGTCTTGCCGCAATAAAAAATGTTGGTGTGAATGCTGTAGGGGATATAGTTGAGGAGAGGAAGAAGGGACCATATAAAGATTTCAACGATTTTCTTGAAAGGACTGAAGAGAAAAAAGTAAATAAAAAGGTCATTGAAAATCTGATAAAGGCGGGCGCTTTTGATAAATTAAATACTAATAGAAGGGAACTCCTCTTACTTCTCCAGAATAGGCAGAGGAAGAGCAGTAGAGAAACCAGGGTGTACCCACTGTTTAGTGAGGAGCAACAACCCGCCAATGGATTTAAAGTTGAAAAGCCCACTGAGGACGAGCTTCGTATATATGAGCAGGAGGCCTTTGGATTCTATTTCAAGAATCATCCCATGGAATCCTATTCTTATTACATAAATTCCTTAATTACCTCTTCATCCCTTTTGGAGGAAATGCCAGAGGAAAAACTAATCTCCTGTGGGGGGACGATTGTGTCAATAAAAAGTAAAAAAGGAAGAAATGGTGGGAGCTATATAGAGATGTATATTGAGGATCTTGAGGGTATCGTTAGGGTTACTGTTTCTGAAAGGGTTGCGGAGAAGTTCGAGGCATTTCTGACACCAGGTACAACGATAGCAATCAAGGGAAAAATTTCGAGGATGGGTAATAAACTTGGTGTAAGGGCAGAAGAGATTGTTCCCTTTGACCAGGTTATAAAGAGGGTAAAGAAGGCATTTGTTATAATTGATCTTGAAGATACCGATGAATCCAAATTAAACGATCTTTTTAACATTATAAAGGGTTACAAGGGGAGAGTACCCCTGTATTTTCTCTTCAGAGAGAAAGAAAATCAACTCAGGATTAGAACTTCTACAAGGGTAAGACCTGAGGTTCCCCTTATAGAATCAATGAAGGAACATCTCGGAGAAGGAAATTTTAGATTGGTGTTTTAAGAAGCCATTCTTTCTTCTTTAGTATTTTTCGTTTATTTCCACATTCACAGCATCCCGAAGGAAGATTATAGAAAGTGACTTTTTCTGTTGATTTTTTAAATGGTAATTGTATTATAGATATATAAACCTTTGTAAATAATAAGGAGGTTATATGATATATTTAATAATTTTTTCGACAATAATAAGTAGCAGTTCTTATGGTCCAATTAGTGGCGTTGACAATCCATTGCCGGTCGTCCCTGGTCATGGAGAAGTTATCTTTAACCTGAGGGTTGAACCGGATAACTGGATAAAAATGAAGTTGGGCGTAGGCCTCTGGGATTTTTTTATGATGTCTATTGCCTATGGTGGAGAAAATATTGTTGGGACAGGGGATATCACCTGGGGGAAAGATTTATGGGTTGATGTCAGGTCATATTTATTTTCGGATTACGAAAATCATATACTGGTTGGATATTCTACAGAACCATTCTCAGGTGCAGTAACTAAAGGTTTATATCTTTGCGCAGGCAGGGAGCAAGGTATAGGGTTTGGAAGGATTTTTGGTAGCGCAGGGATCAATTATAACTTTAATAACAAACAAGCAGACCTTTTTGGAGATGCATACTTGAATCTGGGAGAGTCTCATTATTTTATAATTGAGTATACTGCTGGCCTCGGGTATACAAAGAAGAATATTTTTAATTTTGGATATTTGAATCAGTCTATGTCTCTTGGTATTCAAATAGACCTAAAAGATATTATAAATGGAGATATTGGTAGGGAATTACAGGTTATCTTCAGGGAGAGTTTCTAATGAATACATTGGTACTTGGTCTTCAATGGGGGGATGAGGCAAAGGGTAAGGTAGTAGATTATCTTGCTCAAAATTTTGATATTGTAGTTAGATATCAGGGTGGCCCAAATGCGGGGCATACTGTTTACTTCAATGGAGAGGAGGTTGTTTTTCATCACATCCCTGCAGGTATATTTGGAAACGACACAATAACCGTAATTGGTAATGGCTGTGTTATAGATATTGAACTTTTGCTTGAAGAACTGGAAAAAGTAGAATACCTTGGTATAAATACAACAGGGAGAATATTTATCAGCAGTAGAGCCAATGTAATATTACCATACCACAAAAATGAGGATGTAAGACTCGAAAAGAAAAGGTCAATAGGAACTACCCATATGGGTGTTGGGCCTACATATATGGATAAAATCGGGAGATTTGGTATAAGGATGGGAGATCTTGGGAATTGGGATTATGTCAGGAAAATTGTTGGGCAGAAAACAAAGGATACGAGGACTATAATTACAAAATTAAAGCAGTATTTTGAAAAGATACAATATATGATCGTTGATACTGTGTATCTTCTACGGCATTTTGCAGACACCAATAAGACTATTCTTCTCGAGGGTGCTCAGGGCACGATGCTGGACATTGATTTTGGAACCTATCCCTTTGTAACCTCTTCTAATCCAAGCCTGGGTGGTGCACTTACTGGTACTGGTTTAACTCATAAAGACATAAATAAGGTTATTGGTGTTGCAAAGGCTTATACGACAAGGGTAGGCAATGGGCCTTTTCCTACAGAAATAAAGGAAGTCCTTGCCAAAGAATTAAGAGAAAGGGGTAAAGAGTACGGTGCTACGACGGGCAGAGAGAGAAGAATAGGGTGGCTGGATCTTTTCCAGTTAAAATATTCAGTTATGCTAAATGGAGTAGATGAAATCGTACTTACCAAAGCCGACGTTCTTTCAGGTCTTGATGTAGTAAGGATAGGTGTTGGCTACCTTCTTGATGGTTACCCTCTTGAGACCTATCCAGTAAATGTAGATACATTTGAAAAAGTTGAGGTGGAGTATAAGGAGGTTGAGGGATGGGGAGATCTTGAGGGGGCGGAAACCTGGTTTAGTACCCCCAAACCACTAAAGAAATTCATCAATCTTTTGCAGGATTATTTAGGTGTTAGGGTTTCTTTAATATCAAAGGGAAAGGAGAGAACAGAACTTATATATGTTGACTAAAATATTTGGTTCAAGAAACGAGCGGGTTTTAAAGAAGCTTTGGCCTACAGTAAAAGAAATAAATAGACAATTTGAACAATACAAAGGTCTCTCTGATGAGGAAATCCCAAAACTCACTGATGAGTTTAAGCAAAGATTGAAAGAAGGCGAGCCCCTGGACGATATTATGGTGGAGGCCTTTGCTCTTGTAAAAGAGGTGGAGAGAAGGCTTCTTGGTAAAACATGGATGGTAACAGGATTAGAAAAGGAATGGAATATGGTCCCATATGATGTTCAAATAATGGGTGCAATTGTACTTCATCAGGGAAATATTGCAGAGATGGCTACAGGTGAGGGTAAGACACTTGCTGCAACAATGCCACTTTACTTGAATGCTCTAACGGGTAAAGGGTGTCATCTTATTACAGTCAATGATTATCTTGCCAAGAGGGATAAGGAATGGATGGGTCCTGTTTACGAAACCCTTGGTCTCACCATTGGAGTGATACAGATGGGTATGGAGCCAGAGGAAAGAAGAAAGGAATACATGGCAGACATCACCTATGGTACTAACAACGAATTTGGATTTGATTATTTAAGGGATAATATGGCTGTTATGCCTGAACACAGGGTTCAAAGAGGCCACTACTATGCTATTGTTGATGAAGTTGACTCTGTATTGATTGATGAGGCAAGAACCCCACTTATTATTTCAGGCCCTGTTGATGTTTCTGTGCAACATTACGATAAATTAAGACCTGCTGTAGAGAGGGTTGTGAGGAAACAGACACTTCTTGTTAATAAGATGATTGCCGACGCAGAAAGATTATTGAAGGAAGGAAAAACAGAGGAAGCAGGTTTGAAACTACTTCAGGCAAAAAGAGGGGCTCCTAAGAATAAGAGGCTTATGAAGTTAATGCATGAACCAGGTATTCAGGACCTCATTGAGTCAACGGAGGCAAAATTTCTTAAAGAGAAAAAGATGCATGAGGTTGATGAAGATCTATACTTTGCAATTGATGAAAAGGCAAATACAGTGGATATCTCAGAGATGGGAAGAAATTCTATCGCTCCAAATGATCCTGATTTCTTTGTCTTGCCAGATCTATCAACAGAACTTTCAAGAATTGACAAAAACGAAAAACTCTCCGCCAGGGAAAGATTGGTTGAGAGGGAGTCGATTCAAAGGGAGTATGCAGAAAAATCTGAAAAAGTTCATTCTATTCAGCAGTTATTAAAGGCATATTCCCTTTTTGAGAAAGATGTAGAGTATATCGTCCAAAATAACAAAGTTATTATAGTAGATGAATTTACTGGGCGCTTAATGCCGGGAAGGAGATACTCAGATGGTCTCCATCAAGCCCTTGAAGCGAAAGAAGGTGTACAGGTAGAGAGAGAAACACAGACCCTTGCAACAATAACCCTTCAGAACTATTTTAGAATGTATGAGAAGCTTGCAGGGATGACAGGTACTGCGGCAACGGAGGCATCTGAGTTCTGGGAGATCTATAAAATTGATGTGGTAGTAATCCCCACGAATGCACCTGTAAGAAGGGTTGATTATGATGATTTAATATACAGAACAAAGAGAGAAAAGTACAATGCAGTAGTAAAAGAGGTGGAAAGACTACATAAGGCAGGCATTCCTGTACTTGTGGGTACCGTATCTGTAGATGTTTCTGAAATTCTTTCAAGGATGTTAAAGAGGCAGGGGATACCGCACCAGGTTCTTAATGCGAAGTATCACAAGATGGAGGCGGAGATTATTTCCCATGCAGGAGAAAAGGGTAAAGTTACGATTGCAACAAATATGGCAGGAAGGGGTACAGATATAAAACTTGGGGAAGGTGTTGTTAAATGTCCTCTTTGTTGTCTGAAGAAGGATGAGGCCTTCAGAAGGGCTCAATCCCAGGAAGAGGTTAAGAAGATAGAATGGTTTCTCTCACAATGTAAGGTAGATGATCCAAAGAAATGTGAGGAGAATATGCCTTGTGGCCTTCACATAATAGGTACAGAAAGGCATGAAGCAAGGAGAATTGATAATCAGTTAAGAGGAAGGGCAGGAAGGCAGGGAGACCCAGGTGCATCTCGTTTTTTTGTTTCCCTTGAGGATGATCTTATGAGATTATTTGCAACGGAGCGAATATCACATGCAATGGATAGAATGGGAATAAAAGAAGGGGAACCTATTAAGCACCCTCTTATTTCTAAGGCGATAGAAAATGCCCAAAAGAGAGTTGAAAGGTATAATTTTGATATAAGGAAGAGGCTTCTTGAGTATGACGACGTTATGAATAAACAGAGGGAAGTAATATATTCGTTAAGAAATGAGATACTGGATGGTAAGGATTTAAAGGAAAGGGTAATGGAAATGATGGAAGATGTTTTTTATGATATCTTTGATTCCTATACAGGAGGCAATTACGCAGAATCTTGGGATTGGGAAGGTCTGAGGGCGGATACAATTGAGTATTTCCTTGTTGATTTAAGTATACCTGAAAATGAAAAAAGTGGAATAAAAAAACAGGAATTTGAAGAGAAACTTTTGGATTTAATAAAGAAAAGATATGAAGAAAAAGAGCAAATTGTTTCTTCTGAAAGGATGAGAGAATACGAAAGACTCATAATGCTTCAGGTAATTGATACAAACTGGAGACATCACCTCTATGAACTTGATGCCCTGAAGGAAGGGATATCTTTGAGGAGTTATGCACAAAAAGATCCACTCGTAGAGTATAAAAGAGAAGCATTTGGTATGTTTGAAGAGTTGATGTTCAACATATCAAAGGAAGTAGTAAAATATATGTTTAGATTCAGACCAGAGGCTGTACAACTTCCACAGGAAGTAGCGGGAGTTGCACAGAAGGAAGAGTTTAAGGGGGGAGGCCCTGAAGAAAAAAATCTCCAGGCAAAAGGGAGTAAAAAAACTCTATCCCCCCAGGAGAAGATGCCAACCATTGGGGATGCAGTTCTTGACAGGAAATTTGCTGAGGCTGTAAATAGAATGAAAAAAGAGGGCAAAATAAAAGCGATAAAGGATATTGGTAGAAATGCCCCGTGTCCCTGCGGTAGTGGTAAAAAATTTAAAAAGTGTCATGGGAGAAATTTGTAGATGAAGAGGATCCTCGGTCTAATTTTTTTAATAGATGTTGTTATTTTGGCAGTAGTAGCATATTTAGTCTCCAAGCCTATCCGATTTAAGAAAACCAGGTATTTTGATATAGAATCCTATTATCCTTTATTATCAAAAACTATGTTTACTAATGATGAATGGAAGGGTATTGTGTTTAAGGGAATAAATGCAAAATTTAGGGTGCTTTATATGCGTTCAAATAATCCAGAGGGTTCCTTTTTACATCTTGAAAATTCGGAAAAAATAAAGGGCTTATATAAAGTGTGGAATATAGATCTTCTTGGTGAGAAAGGGATTTATGGAGTGAGTGATTTGGGAAAGGGATATTACATTGTGGTATTATTTCCATTTGAGGGTGCAGTTTACTGGTTTGACCTTTATACTTCCTCTTCAGAGGATAAATATAAGTCTATTATTGATAAATTTCTTATAAATCTAAAGATAGGAAAAAGGAAGGTTGATGCAGAAAAAATGAAGGGCGAACTGGATCAGATAAAAATACCATTTTCGATGATGCAACCGGCATACTTTATTGTACTTCTCCTTGCCGGGATTTTTCTTTTTACCTTTTTCGTAGTCTATTTAATTTTTAATTTGGGTGGGAAAAAGCCACTTTCTATTCCAGCAGAATCAATCAAATTGGAAGAGAATGATTATTGTTCAGTTAAAAAGGGAGCAAGAACAGTAAATATACCTTGTTCTCTTATTTTAACATCCAAAGAACTTATCATCTACTCTTTTAGGAAAAAATACTATGGTGTAGACCTGTCAGAATCCCATATTAGACTGGAGAAGGGTAAGATAATTATTGAAGGAAGAGAAGGTATAAAAATAATCGTTTATTCATCTCATCCAAATGAATGGAGACCGTATTTCCATGAAAGTTTTCCAGGCAGGAATCTATGATTAACCCAATAAAATCTTAAAATAATTTAAATTTTCTCAGGGCTTTTCTATCAGTTTTTCCACTGATTTTCAATCCGGAATGTTGCTCTACCCCCCCAAAAAATTTACTCAAAAGTTTGAGAAAAAATTCTCTAATTGTTGACAAATTGAAAAATGCGAATAAGATTATAGCATTAAATTGAAAAGACAAAGGAGGTAAAATGTTTGAAATACTTGTTGTGAATCCTGGCTCTACCTCTACCAAAATCGGTTGGTTTTCCGATACAAAAAAGATTTTTGTTCAGAATATTCCCCATTCTACAGAGCAAATCTCTCAGTTTCATAGAATAGTTGACCAGAAAGATGTTAGAAAAGACATAATTTTGAAGTTATTAAAAGAAAAAAAATTTGACATAAGTAGACTTTCAGCAGTAGTGGGGAGGGGTGGACTCTTACGTCCCATTGCCAGCGGAACGTACACTGTAAATGAGCAAATGTTGCGGGATTTGGAACAAGGGCTTCAGGGTGAACATGCCTCAAACCTGGGAGGAATTATTGCATATGAGATTGCTCATCCCCTTGGTATTCCATCCTTCATAGTCGATCCTGTGGTTGTGGACGAGATGGATGAGCTTGCAAAACTCTCAGGGTTACCAGTGATCACAAGGCGTAGTATCTTTCATGCCCTAAATCACAAAGCAGTGGGAAGAAAAATAGCGAAAGAATATTTTAATAAAAGTTATGAGGATATGAATTTTATAATAGCCCATTTGGGTGGTGGAGTTTCTGTTGCAGCCCATAGGAGGGGAAAAGTAGTAGACGTAAATAATGCGCTTAATGGGGATGGCCCTTTTGCCCCAGAAAGAGCTGGTGGTTTACCCGTATGGGATACAATAGAACTGACACTCTCAGGTAAATATTCAAAAGACGAGCTGAAAAAGCTGTGTGCTGGTAAGGGTGGTGTTGTTGCTTACCTTGGCACTAGCGATATGAAGGAGGTTGCAAGTAGAATTGATGATGGTGATGGGGAGGCGAAAAAAATAGTTGATGGAATGGTATATCAAATATCCAAGGAAATTGGAGGGTTGGGAGCAGTTCTCGAGGGTAGGGTGGACGCTATTATTCTTACGGGTGGGCTTGCTCATTATAAATACCTTGTTGATGAGATAAAGAGGAAGGTTGAATATATATCAAAGGTAATCGTTTGTCCGGGAGAAGATGAAATGGAAGCCCTTGCATTTGGAGCGTTAAGGGTATTAAAAAATGAAGAAAAACCAAAAGAATATTAGGAGGAAAGAAAATGGAACCAATTAGGACACTAAATCAACTTGTTGAGCATGTTAAAGGCAGAGAGACTATGACACTTTCTGTTGCAAATGGTCAGGATCCTCATACGATAGAGGCAGTTCACAGGGGAGTAAAGGAAGGTCTTGTCCACGCAAAACTTGTCGGTGATAGGGATAAGATAATAGAACTGTCTAAAGAAAAGGGGATTGATTCATCAATATTTGAGATTATTGATATTAAAGAACCAGTAGAAGCAGGAAGGGTTGCCAGAGATCTGGTAAAGAAGGGTGAAGCCGAGGTGCTTATGAAGGGTCTCCTTCCTACAGATGTTTATATGAAACTTATCCTGGATAAGGAGCATGGGCTGCTTCCCCCTGGAAAGATCTTGAGCCATATTGCAATTATGGAAACCTCTGCATATCCAAAATTACTTTTTGTAACAGATGTTGCTGTAATCCCTAAGCCAGATCTTAAACAAAAGATCACAATGTTAAATTATGCAATAGATGTTGCACATAAGTTTGGAATTGATAATCCGAAGGCTGCTATTGTTGCTGCAACAGAAAAGGTTAGTAATAGAATGGAGGCGACAATAGATGCAGCCATCATAGCAAAGATGGCTGATAGAAAACAGTTAAGGGGGGCTATTGTAGACGGTCCACTTGCCCTTGATGTAGCGGTTTCAAAAGAAGCCTGCGAAATAAAGGGATTAAAAAGCCCTGTTGGTGGGGATGCAGATATCCTTGTGTTTCCAAATATTGAGGCGAGTAATGTATTTTTTAAATCTATAACAAAATTTGCGCATGGTCGTCTTGCTGCAATGGTTACAGGAGCAACAGTACCTTGTGTCTTAACTTCAAGGGCTGACAGCGAAGAGTCAAAATTCTATTCAATAGCATTAGCCGCAGTTATGGCAGGTAAGAAATGAAAAGGGTAAGAATAACTGGAATTGGTTCGTATCTTCCTGAAAAGATCTTAACGAACTTTGATCTTGAGAAAATAGTGGATACAAGTGATGAATGGATTAGAACGAGGACAGGAATAGTTGAAAGGCACATAGCTGCCGATAACGAAGCAACAAGCGATATGGTAGCAAAGGCAGCAATAAATGCCTTGGAAATGGCTGAGAAAAGTATTGAAGATATAGATGCCATTATCGTGGCTACCGATACACCAGATAATGCCTATCCATCCACTGCTTGCTGGGTGCAAAAACACTTGAATACAAAGGGACAGGCCGCATTTGATATGGAGGCTGGTTGTTCTGGATGGTTATACGGACTTGTGATTTCGAAGGGCCTTATAGAATCCAAAAATGTAAGAAGGATTCTTCTTTGTGGTGGAGAGACGATGTCGAGGGCAGTAAATTGGGAAGACCGTTCTACCTGTGTCCTCTTTGGTGACGGTGCTGGGTGCGCAGTGTTGGAAGAAAGTGAGGATGATTCAGGAATTCTTTCAACATATTGGGGTGCTGATGGGAATCTTGGGGACTTACTTGTTCAACCTGCAGGAGGGTCAAGAATGCCAGCTTCAAAAGAAACTGTGGAAAAAAAGCTTCATACGGTATTTATGGCAGGTAATGAAGTCTTTAAGAGTGCAGTTCGTTCTATGCAAATGGCAGCCGTAGAGGCATTAAAAAAAGCTGGTATAGAGGGAAAGGATGTTGACATTTTCATTCCTCATCAAGCAAATTTAAGAATAATTGAGGCAACGCGAGAAAGAGCTGGCATTCCAAAAGAAAATACATTTATTACAATTGACCATACTGCAAATGTTTCAGCAGCGACTATTCCTATAGCCCTTGATGAAGCTGTAAGAAATGGTAAGGTTAAAAAGGGAGATATTGTTCTTTTTGATGCATTTGGCGGTGGATTTACCTGGGGTGCCGCGGTACTGAAATGGTAAAAAGGAGGAGTTATGGAAGAAATTAGGTTTCATGGTAGAGGTGGCCAGGGTTCTGTTGTTGCGTCTAAAATTCTTGCTGTGGCTGTTGCCAAAGAAGGGAAGTATGTGCAGGCATTTCCTGAATTTGGAGTTGAGAGAAGAGGGGCACCTGTCGCTGCATTTATAAGGATTAACGATGATCAGATATACGAAAAATCGAAGATATATGAACCTGATCACATCGTTGTTCTTGACCCTACCTTACTGAATGCCGTAAATGTCACAGACGGTTTGAAGGAAGGTGGATGGGTTATAATCAATACAGAGAGGGAACCGAAAAATGTTCCTATTAAGGGTAATTATAGAATAGTAACTATTGACGCAACATCTATTGCTGTGAACCACAGGCTTGGTTCAAAAACAGCCCCAATTGTAAATACCGCTATCTTAGGGGCTGTTGTGAAGGTTCTAAAAGTTTGTTCCCTTAAATCCCTTGAAGAGGCCGTAAGGGAGCAGGCCCCTGTAAAAAAAGAGGAAAATGTAGCTGCTGCAAGAGAGGCCTATGAAAAGACAAAAGGAGGCGATTGATGGAGAAAAAGCAGCCTGATAAGAAGGTAATCTTTAAATCGGTTAAAGAGATGCCAGTAATGCCTGTTTCTCTCTATGATATGTCTTATAATAAGACAGGCACGTGGAGAAATTTGAAGCCAGTGATTAATTATGATAAATGTATATACTGTATGATCTGCTGGAAGTATTGTCCTGAGCCTGCGATTACCCTTGAGCCGATAGTGATAGACGGGAAAGAAAAGCCAAATCCAGTTATAAATTACGATTATTGTAAGGGATGCGGAATATGCTGGAATGAATGTCCTGTAGATGCCATTGATATAGAAGAGGAGGAGAAATGAGACAGGTTTTGATGGGGAATCACGCAGTTTCCTGGGGTGCTACACTTTCAAGGGTTCAGGTAATTGCTGCATACCCAATTACTCCCCAGACACAGGTCGTAGAATTATTATCTGAGATATGTGCAGAAAAAAAACTTGATGCAAAATTTATAAAGGTAGAATCAGAGCATTCTGCAATGGCTGCCTGTATAGGTGCTTCTATGACAGGAGCGAGGGCATTTACAGCAACCTCTGCTCAGGGACTTGCACTGATGCATGAGATGTTACACTGGGCATCAGGTGCAAGGACACCCGTTGTTATGGCTAATATCAATAGGGCAATGACACCTCCCTGGACAATCTGGACAGATCAGAATGATTCTCTCTCTGAGAGGGATACAGGATGGATGCAGGTTTACTGTCAGAATAACCAGGAGGTTCTTGATTCTGTTATTCAGGCATACAAGGTTTCTGAAAGAATTTTGCTTCCAACGATGGTTATACTTGATGCCTTTGTTCTTTCCCATACAATGGAAGTTGTAGATATGCCCGAACAGGAAATGGTAGATACTTACCTTCCACCATTTAAGCCTGAATATAAACTGGATCCTGAAGATCCTCATGCCTTTGGTGGGCTTACAGGACCAGATGGTTATTTTGAACTGAGGTATATAATGCAGGACGCAATGGAACAGGCAAAATCTGAGTGGGAAAAAACTGGTAAAGAATTTGGAGAGATGTTTGGAAGAGAATATGGGCTGGTTGAAACATATAAGGCTGACGATGCAGATTTTCTTATTATCTCCAGCGCAACGATAGCCAGTACTGCAAGGGTTGCCGTTGACAGGTTAAGGGAGAGAGGGATGAAAATAGGTATCTTAAGGATCAGGGTTTTTAGACCTTTCCCCGTAGAAAGGGTAAGAGAAATAGTAAGCTCTGTTAAAAAGGCTATGGTAATTGATAGGAATATATCCTTCGGGGCAAGTGGAATTTTTTATCAGGAAGTAAAGGCTGCGATGTATAATGTCTCAAATAGGCCTCCGATATTTGGTATAGTTACTGGCCTTGGTGGGAGAGATGTTGGTGTCAGAGACATTATTCAGATGGTAGAAGATGTTGATAAAATGGATAGTCCCCGTTCCGATATAATATTTAAGGGGGTGAGAATATGATAAGAACAACGATACCACAGGAAGAAGTATTGCAATCTGGTCACCTTGCCTGTCCTGGATGTGGTGCCTCTATTGCAATGAGATACGCGTTAAAGGCATTGGGAAGGAATACGAGCCTTGATATTCCAGCCTGCTGCTGGTCGGTGATCGATGGACCCTTTCCACATTCTGCAGTAGGTGTTCCTCTTTATCACACTGCATTTGAGACTGCAGCATCTGTAGCATCCGGTGTAAGGGCAGGATATGATATTTTGGGAAAGAAAGATGTGAATGTAGTGGCTTGGGCAGGTGATGGGGGAACATACGATATAGGTATACAGGCATTGTCTGGTGCCGCTGAAAGAAACGATGATATACTATACGTTTGCTACGACAATGAAGCATATATGAATACAGGGATTCAGAGAAGTTCTGCAACGCCCTGGGGCGCATGGACAACAACAACCCCTGTTAAGCACCCCAAGGATAGGCCCAAAAAGGACCTCGTTGCCATTTTTGCTGCACATAGAATCCCCTATATTGCCACTGTAACCGTTGCATATCCAGAAGACTTTGTGAAAAAATTTCAGAAGGCAAAGGACATAAAGGGAACGAAATTTATATTAATCCTTTCTCCCTGCCCACCGGGTTGGAAAACAAGGCCAGAGGATACTATAAAACTTTCGAGGCTTGCTGTTCAAACAAGGATTTTTCCTCTTCTTGAAATAGAGAAGGGAATTGATTGGAAGCTCACAATGAAGGTAAAAAAACCTGTTCCTGTTATTGAATACCTGAAATTACAGGGTAGATTTAGACATCTTACAGAAGAAGATGTTAAATATGTTCAGAAGAGTGTGGATTGGGAATGGGAGTTATTGATGAAAAAGATCGAGAATAAATAAAAATTTTTTGGATTTTTTAAGGGGGGCTTCGCCCCCCCTTTTTGTTAGGGACTTTCATTTGCTTGAATTTTTTTATAAAGGCTGAAATTATGGAGAACTTCCTTTAATTGTTTTTCTGGACTATTTGATTTGACAAGGTAGCAGCGGGTAACATTTTTATATTTCAATATTTTTTTGTCTTTGGTTAAGATAATCCGTTTTTCAACTAAAGAGGTATTAACAATTTCCCTTTCAGAATGTTTATGGATAATGTTGAAGCCAAGCCTGGAGAGTTGTCTTTCCAATCCTACAAGATGCATATCCACGATGAATTTTGATTTACGCAATGGTCTATTTTTTAAATGTGTAACATCTGATATGTCCAGTGTTTCAAAAACGGGATATACCGAAATCCTGTCTTTATTCTTAAGATGATAGGAAAAATCAACAGATTTTCCATTTACAAGAATGAGATCTACCATTGAGCAGGGAACACCAAGGGATGATATGGCATCCTTTATTTTGATACTCCCATTGAAAGAGTAGGAGAAGGAGATTTTTTTCTTCTCTATGGGCAGAAAATCATTTAGTTCTTCATAGAAACGAAATATTGCTTCTTTTATTTCCATCCTTAACTTATTATACGTATATTCTTTTGAAAGTCAAAAAATGAAATGATGCAGCGATGCTAACAGCTGCCTTTGTGTCGTCTCCCTTAGTTTCCGCCATTGTTTACTCCAGTGATTCGGACAGAATGGAAAAAAGTAATAAAAATACATTAAACCTTAACATTCACCCATCCAGTAAATTGTCAAGTTTTTCAGAGAAAGACATTTTAAAGTCTGGGATAGAGAACACACTTTCTTTTTAATAGTGGTTTTCAGTATGTTCCAAATGCCCTGTCGCCACAATCTCCCAGGCCAGGGACAATATAGCCTTTTTTATTCAGACCCTTGTATGCTCCCTCTCTGTCGAGGGATAATGTGTATATGGATACGTCAGGGAAAAATTTATCAATACTCTCAACTCCGAATGGTGCCGATATTATTGAATTTACAATAATTTTTTTGGGTTTTCCCTTAGATTTTACCCTTTTTAGAACCTCAATCATTGTTGCACCTGTTGCTAGCATAGGGTCATAAATAATAGTATAAGAATCCTTTGGATTTGGAACCTTAAAAGAAGAGATTTCAATTTCAAAATCAAGACCATCTACGTTTTCGTCCATCCTTCGAGCATCTACAACACCAATATCCCGTTTTATTTCCAGCTGGTCAAGCAATACGCCGCCCCCCTCTGCAAATGGTAGACCTGCACGCATAATTACTATCTGGAGTATCCTCTGGTTGAAAAAGAAGCCCTTTGTACTTTTTATCGGTGTTTCAATTGTTTTTTCTTCGAGATTAAGTTCACTCCCGAGGATTTCATATGTAGAAATGTAACCTGCAAGCCTGACGTATTCCCTGAAGCGTGAAGGGGGTGTGTTTTTATCTCTCAAAACGCTAAGGGAGTTTTTCAAGACGTTACTATCAAGAATACTTATCATTTTTTCCTCCTAATCAAATATTTTACCTGGATTTAAAATATTATTGGGGTCAATTACCTTCTTTATCCTTTTCATCAGTTCTATTTGATACGAGGATACAGAAAAATGAAGATATTTTTTCTTCGTAAAGCCTATTCCGTGTTCTCCACTAATCTTCCCGTTGTATCTATTCACACCCCTAAATAATTGCTCCAGCATTTCTTCTCTGTATTCTTCGAAGTTGGGACCCTTCAATATATCTATATGGATATTACCATCACCTATATGACCGAATGTGTATATTTCTGTTGAGAATTTTTTCCCAAGATCTTTTACAAATGTAATAAATTTGGGGATTTCAGAGCGTGGTACAACAACATCCTCAGGAAGAATCTCTCCTTTCTTTTCGAGGGCTTCTGCTATAGATCTGCGGTATTCCCATAGCTTTTCTCTTTGGGGTCTTTCTTCTGCAACAAAGACGTCTTTTGCCCCCATATTAATTAATTCATTTCCAAGGTGTTCATACTCGGATTCGAGCCTTGATTTATCATTTCCTTCAAGTTCAATAAGGAGAAATGCCTCAGAACCTTCGTATGGAATTTCCATATTTAAATTTTCTTTCATAGTAATTGAACAATCTCGATCAATAAATTCCATTGTTACTGGAAGAAAACCCTTACTCAGGATAGTATTTACACTCTCTGTTGCAGTTTCTAATATATCAAATGGGACAAGAAGTGTAATGAAAAATTTTTTTCTCGGAAGAAGCCTCAATACAATTTCAGTAATAATCCCAAGCGTGCCTTCAGACCCTATTAATAGCTGCATAAGATTATAGCCTGTGACATTTTTTAATACCTTGCCACCTAATCTTTCTATATTTCCTTCAGGGAATACAACCTCAAGTTCCATTATGTAGTTTCTTGTAACTCCGTACTTCAGGCATCTGGGTCCTCCTGCATTTGTTACTACATTGCCACCTATAGAGCAGGAATCAATGCTTGCAGGGTCAGGTGGATAAAAAAGGTTATAAGGCTCAAGATACCTATTTATTTCACCTGTTATTACGCCAGGTTCTACCGTAAGTAGAAGGTTTTCTTTATCCAGTTCTTTTATTTTATTCATTTTTTCGAGTGAAAGAACGATGCCACCTGTTACAGGAAGTGAACCACCGCATCTGCTTGTTCCAGCTCCTCTTGGGACAATAGAAACTTTGAGTTCATTCGCCACTTTTAAGATGAGGGAGATTTGAGCTGCAGAATTTGGTTTTATAACGACATCAGGGATGAATACATAATTGCCAGGTGTTTCATTTCTGCTGTACTGTTCTAATTGATCAGAACCAGAAAGTATATTCCCTTTTCCTACAATATCGGCAAGTTTTTTTATGAGTATTTCTTTCATCATCCAATGATATTTACTTTATAATCAATGTCAACAAAAAAGAAATATTAGGGATAAGTATCAAAAAAGGCTTGACAACTGAAGAAAAGAATAATAATATAATCGCAAATAAGCAGGATGGATTGTCCCCAAAGGCAAAAAACCTCAAATTTTAAGGAGAGAAGAATGTTCAATATTAAATTTATCAGAGATAATGCTGAAATTGTAAAGGATGCATTGAGGAAAAAAGGTGTTAAGATAAATATAGATGATGTCTTGAAAAAAGATGAGAAGAGAAGGGAACTTATAAAGAGAGTTGAAGATCTAAGACATAAGAAGAATGTTAAGGGAAAAGAGATATCTATGTTAAAAAAGGAAGGCAGTAATGCTGATACTATAATTTCCGAGATGCAGAGAATTAATAAAGAAATGGCAGATGATGAACTGGAGCTTGAAGCAATAGAGAAAGAATTAAAAGAAATACTAAAATGGATACCTAATATACCCCACTCCTCTGTTCCCAATAAGCAAAAGATAATACGAGAGGGGGGCAACATTCCAAAATTTGATTTTGAACCAAAGGATCATCTATTTCTCTCTGAAGTGCACAAAATACTTGATATGAAGACAGGTGCAAAAATTGCAGGCACACATTTTCCTTTATATAGGGATAAAGGTGCGAGGCTTGAAAGGGCATTAATAAATTTTATGCTTGACCTACATACTTCAAAACATAACTATGTAGAAATATTTCCTCCATTTCTTGCAAAGGAAGAGAGTATGTTTGGCACGGGGCAACTCCCTAAAATGAAAGAAGATATGTATTTAGTTGAAAAAGATAATTTATATTTGAATCCAACAGCGGAAGTTCCACTTACTAATATTCATAACAATGATGTACTTAAGAGGGATGAATTACCTGTGAAATATACTGCTTATACAGCCTGTTTCAGAAGAGAAGCGGGCTCCTATGGAAGGGACACAAAAGGCTTAATGAGGGTTCACCAGTTTAACAAAGTTGAGTTAGTAAAATTTGCACTGCCAGAGAAATCATATAACGAACTTGAGTTACTTTTAGAAGATGCTGAAGACGTATTAAAACTTCTTAATTTGCCATACAGAATTGTGCTTCTAAGCTATGATGATATTTCTTTCGCATCTGCTAAAACCTATGACATTGAAGTTTGGGCGCCAGGCTTAAAAAGATGGTTAGAGGTATCTTCAGTTAGTAACTTTGAGGATTTCCAGGCCAGAAGAGCAAACATAAAATACAGAGATGGCAATAAACTTGAATTCGTTCATACCCTCAATGGCTCTGGAATTGCGACTCCCAGGACTTTTGTTGGTATCATTGAGAATTTCCAAAAGAAGGATGGAAGTATAAGGATACCTGAGGTCCTATGGGATTATACAAAATTTAGGGAGATACCTTGAGATATATTATCAACAATTTGTTTGGTAGGATATTGAAGATATGTGGAAAGAAAGGGATATAGCTTTTCTAATCCTTGATATTGCATTCACTGTCCTGGGTGTTAAAGTTGCATATATTTTTCTCAATTTTTTTAAGTTTATAGATGGTTATCCTTATTTCAAATATAATATCTTTGTAATTCCAATCTTAACAATTGCTATTTTTTCATATACGGATATGTATAACTTCTCTTCCTATCTTGATAGAATGGTTTATATCTTCAGAACCACAAAATCCATTGTTTATACTTTTGTGGCTTATCTTGTTGTTACACTTGTTTTTGAGATAGGGATGTTCCATTACAGGTATTTACTATTTTCTCTTCTTTTATTTTTAACCCTTCTTGTATATATTGAGAGAACATTTCTCTTTACAGGGATTCTTTTTCTCCTGCCAAAGAAGAAAGTAATTATTATAAAAAAGGGGAGGTCCGACCTTGGGGTTAAGGACTATTTTACATCGCACAAATTTGCAGGCATCAGTGTAATAGATGTTCTGGATGATGTGAAAGAAGCGGAGAAATATTATGGGCAGAATGTGATTTTTGTGCTAGTAGGCGGATTCCAGAAATTCCAGGAACTTTTTTCAGAATTAAAAGTCTATTTTGATAAAAAGGAGAAGGTTATTCTGTATACGCCATTATTGAAGAAAATTAGAGAAATAGATTATTGGTTTTATTTGAAAAAAATTCCTTTTGTTCCATTCAGATGGTCTGGTGAAGGTAAGATGTACCTTTTCTTAAAGAGAGTAGTTGATGTAGTATTTTCGGTCATATCAATAATTATGTTGTCCCCCCTTTTTTTAATAATAGCCTTCTTGATAAAAGTCAGCTCTCAGGGTCCAATAGTTTTCAAACAGGGAAGATTAACGAAGAATTTTAATGGATTCGTTATGTATAAATTCCGTTCGATGTATTATAATATCGATGATTCTTCACATAAGGAATATATAAAAAAACTTATAAAAGGTGAAAACAGGAAGAGTAAGATATACAAGATGACCAGGGATAATAGAATCACACCTATTGGGTATATTTTAAGGAAAACGAGCCTTGACGAACTTCCACAATTTTTTAATGTGTTAAAGGGAGATCTATCCCTTGTTGGTCCCAGGCCCCCTTTGAAGTATGAGATTGAGGAGTATAAAAGCTGGCATAAGTTAAGATTGAAAGTCAAACAAGGATTAACTGGTTTTTGGCAGGTATTTGGCAGATCTCTCCTTCCCTTTGATGAGTCTGTTTTTCTTGATATTTATTATTCATTCAATAGATCTATCTGGATGGATTTGCATATAATACTGCAGACCATACCTAACATTGTTTTCGGAAAAGGAGCTTACTAATCAAGGAGGATATATGGGTTACATTCTAATCAGGGGTAAAAAAAGGGAAATAGAAAATATGGAGCCAACTTCTATTCTTATCCCAGAATATAATATTATAATAAAAGATACTGTATTCGGGAATGGTGTAGTTATCTGGAGCAATGTTAACATTTATGGTGCAGAGATTGGTTCAGAGAGTAAAATTGGTGCCTTTGTCGAGATAAGAAAAGGGGTTAAAATTGGTAATAAGGTAAAGATAGAACCACTTGCTTTTTTACCTGAGGGTGTTATAGTAGAAGACTGTGTATTTGTTGGCCCAAATGTAGTCTTTACAAATGATATTAAACCGGCTTCATGCGATGAAAAGGGCGCAATTATAGAGGAGTATAAAATTGTGCCTACGCTGGTTAGAGAAAGGGCATCGATAGGTGCAAGTAGTGTGATAGTATGTGGTGTAACTATTGGGAGAAATGCAATGATTGGGGCAGGTTCAGTTATTGTTAAAGATGTTCCAGATAATGCGGTTGTATATGGCGAAAAAGCAAAAATCAGGAGTTATAGATGAAAAACATTCCTTTGGTTGACCTTAAGGCACAGTTTAAAAAGATTGAAAAAGATGTTCAGAATTCGTGGAAAGAAATACTGGATTCAATGTATCTATATCTTGGCCCAAATGTCCAAAAGTTTGAAGGAGAATTTTCCAAATATCTGGGTGCCAAATATGCCATAGGCGTTGGCAGCGGCACCGATGCAATCCATTTTGCTATAAGGGCTGCAGGTATCAAGCAGGGAGAAAAAATAATAACTGTTTCCCATACTTTTTTTGCAACTATTGAGGCAATCCTACATGCAGGTTGTGAACCAATTCTCGTGGATATTGATGAAAAAACTTATAATATAAACCCAGCAAGTGTAGAGGAGTTTATAGATAAAAGTTGTGAATTTGATGGTGAGAGTCTAATTGATAAAAGGGACAGGAAAAGGGTAGCAGCAATACTCCCCGTTCATCTTTATGGGCAACCTGCAGATATGGATTCAATATTAAAGTTAGGTGATATGTATAATCTAAAGGTGATTGAAGATGCATCCCAGGCACATGGTGCAGAATATAAAGGTAAGAAAGCTGGTTCATTAGGGGATATTGCTGGATTCAGCTTTTACTTTTCGAAGAATCTTGGAGCTGTTGGAGAGGCAGGTGGTGTTACTACCAATAATGAAGAATATGCAGATATCGTGAGAAAACTCAGAGAGCATGGACAGATTGATAAGTATCATTATACGATGTTTGGTTTTAATTCAAGATTGGATGAGATTCAAGCAGCAGTGCTAAGAGCAAAGTTAAAATTCCTTGACGAATGGAATGAGAAGCGAAGAAAAATTGCGTTTTTATATAATGATTTGCTGAAGGATACTCCTATCATCGTTCCGTTTGAGATGGAGAGTGTTAAGCATGTTTATCATCTTTATGTTGTAAGATCAAAGAAGAGAAACGACCTATTTGATTATCTCAGAAAAAACGGGATAGGGGTGGGAATTCATTACCCTGTCCCCTGTCACCTTCAGACTCCTTTAAATGGCATCAAGGGTTCTCTTCCTACTACTGAGATGGTAGCAGAGGAGGTGATATCATTGCCAATGCATCCATTTTTAACTCAAGAAGAGATACGTTATATAGTGGATAAAATAAAAGAATTCTTTTCTACGGAGGGGATATGAAACTTGGAGTCATTGGATTGGGATATTGGGGGCCAAACTTATTGAGAAATCTTCTCAGTATCCCCAAAACAGATGTAATAGGCTGCGACAGTAATGTTAAGAGACTGAATTTAATAAAGGGAAAATTCCCCAATGCTAAATACACAAAAGATTATAGGGATTTATTAAATAAAGATAAGGTTGATGGGGTGCTTATTTCTACGCCACTAAAGTCTCATTATAAACTGGCAAAAATCTTTTTAGAGAATGGCATCGATGTATTTGTAGAAAAGCCAATGACTGCCTCTGTGAAAGAGGCAGAAGAGCTCATAAGCCTCTCAGAAGAGGGGAAGAGAATTTTGATGGTCGGGCATACCTTTGTGTTTAATCCAGCCGTCATAAAAATAAAAGATATAATTGACAGTGGGGAGATTGGAGAGGTATACTACATAACATCCACGAGGGTTAACCTGGGCATACATAGAAGGGATGCAAATGTCATCTGGGATCTTGCACCACATGATTTTTCAGTAATATTTTCCTGGATTGATTCAAAACCAAAGTATGTTTCAGCAGTTGGAAAGGATGCTGTACTTAACGGGATTCCTGATGTTGCATTTATTCACACGATATTTGAGGATGGAGTGATTTCTGATATCCAGGTTAGTTGGCTTGCACCATCAAAGATAAGAAGGACTATAATAGTCGGCTCTAAGAAAATGATTGTCTATAATGACATTGATCCCAGAGAGAAGGTCAAGGTTTATGATTCAGGGGTTGATTTAAAGGAACCGTATGATTATGGTGAGTTTCTTCTGACTTACAGGGTTGGTGATATCCGTTCTCCCAAGATTGATAATAGGGAACCATTAAAAATAGAAATAGAACATTTTTTGGAGTGCATTAAAACGAGAAGCAAACCAGCCTCAGATGGATATGCAGGTTTAAAGGTAGTTAAAACGCTTGAGATGGCAGATAAATCCCTAGTAGAAAATGGTAAGGTCTTATTTTTTAAGAAGGGTGTTTAAAGATGCTATTGCTACACCCATCTCGTAGGCAATTAATGCAAGGTCTTTTATCGTGTCCATCAATGACCTGGGGGCACTTGTTTTTCTAGGAACGATTACCGTATCCCCTCTTTTTAATTTTCGAGGCCTTTTTACCGAAATTCCTGATGCCCTTCTAACATATATCGCTTTTCTATTTGCATCTGGCATCAATCCTCCGGCAAGATCAATGTAATCTCTTACCTTTAGTTTCTCGTTGAAGATAAAACCAGCCGGATTGTATACTGCCCCAATAACCTGAACAGTAGAAGGTATTTTAGGAATGTATAAAGAATCCCCATCTTCAAGCGTAATATTCAGGTTTTTTAATTGTCTAAATGGAATAGCCACCCTACCTGTTACGTTTTCTGTACTTAATGATTGAATTAATTGTAATTGTTGGTTTAAAATGCTCTGTTTTGATTGTAATTCGGCAGCGGTACCCCGTTCTGAGAGCAGTATTGACTGCTGATTTAATACGCTTTTTCTTGCATTGGTGAGGAGATCCTGCATTGCTTCACCCTGTAATTCCTTTACAGTCTTCCTCGTAAGAACAATACCTTCAATATATGCATCTTCGAGTAATCCTCCAGCCCTCTCAATTAAAGACTTCAGGGTTTCGTTCGTACGCAAAATGTATTGTCCAGGAAACTTGATCTCTCCTGTGATAACAACATTTCTTGGGAACAGTGCTTCCCCTTTTATTATAAGGTTATCTCTGAATTTTAAAGGGATCTTCAGATTTTGATCTTTTGTGAGATCAACTTTTTTAATAACAAACTTTTCTCCCTTTTTTCTAATCAATTCGCAATTCTGAAGGTTGGCGCCTGCTTGAGGGACTGCCGTAAAGAGAAGGTCACCCAGGGTAAGTCCAGGGGTAAGTGTATATGTGCCAGGGTTATTTACTGCGCCATAGATATTTACAAATTCTCTTGATTTTACAATGTCTTTAGGAAATAAAACAATGCTATCCCATTCGGCAAGTTTAAATGTATCAAGGGTTGAATCGCTCAGTATTTTCTGCAGAGGGAATCCTATTATTTTTCTTGTAGAGTCTGTGAGATATCTTAAAATTTCACCTCTTTCCATATATGTTCCCCTCTTTATACCTGCCTTTTTTAAAAGAGAAAATAAGTGCACATTCTTATCAAGTTTATATTCCCCAGGATACATTACATTGCCCGAAACGGAAACGTATCCCTTTCTTATTTTGTTAACAGGGTATATCATAATGAGATCACCATCCTGGATTCTTATCAAATTCTCTTGTTTCACAAAATCCTCATAAGAAGTAAAATTTTCATCATAGACAACCTTCGTTTTGTGCCCCTTTACCCTTTCAATTTCAATCCTTTTTGTATATGCGGTTGGCAACACTCCGCCAGACATCTTGAGGAGTAATTTCATATTATCGTTTGGTTTTAGTTCATATATCCCAGGCCTTTTAACAGCCCCACCGATAGCAGCAGTTTTCCCGATAGGTGGTACGAAAATAATATCACCGTCATTAAACTGAATAGGTGGAAGCGATTTACCGCTTACCATTAGTTGGTAGAGGTCGATTATCCGGGTTTTTTTTGAGCGCGATATTATTTTTATATTTCTTAGAGACCCGTTTTTGTTAGGTCCTCCCCCCTGGAATAAGGCATAAAGGATAGAACTATTTGGAGAGATAGTATAATTGCCTGGTAGATAGAACTCTCCAACAAGATGGATGGTTATCATTCTTAGTCTTCCGAGAGAGACACCTACATAAATATTAGCAAATTTTGTTTTGAGCTTATTGATTATAGTCTTTCTTGCCTCTTTAAAGGTCTTTCCTCCCACCAAAATATTACCATATCCACTTACAAAAATATTTCCACTGTTGTCCACAATAGGATTTAGGTTATTTTCCATATTACCCCAGATATTTATATCGACTTCATCTCCAGGGCCCAGAATATAGTTGTCGGTAGGCGCAACAGTAGGAATAGAAATAGTTCTGGGGAATAAAATATTAAATAAGTTATAACCAAATTGCTTTAATCCGATGTTTAGTGTTTCAACCCTTGTCTTAAAAATTATTCCTTTGATAGTGTCTGCTTTTAAACCGGCAAGTTCAAGGGTTTTTAAATACTCTGAAGGTTTTTCTTTTTTACCTACATATTTTCTTATATTTGCTAATGAATCAATAAATAAAGATTCCATCTTTATCCCTTTGATTGCAAGACCGTAATTGTTATACATCTTTTCAATCTCAGAAGGCTGTGTTTGCATCTTCAATATAAGACTTTCCGGAAAAGTTCTATATGTTTGTTGTTTTTGAGAGATGGCTGGAATAGATTTCTGTGAGACAGCCTTTAATATATTTTGAGGGATCTGAGACATTAAAAGCACAATTAAAATTGTCATTCATTTACCTCCTTTTTTCGATTATAGTTCTAATAGTCCAATTGTCAATATAATTAGTGTATTCTATAATTTCTTAAATAAAAAATTGCCTTGCTTCCTTCAAAGTTGACAGATATTCTGTATGGCATTTTATCTATCAAAGAAAGACAGATTTTCTTTATAGAAGTTGTGTCACGGGGCATTAAATAATAATCTGTTTTTGTTCTTTTTAATATACTAAATTCATCTTCCGGATGGAAAAAAATTGCAGAAATATTAAAGGGATTATCCATTGTAAGGGTTTCTCCATCAGATGTATAAATTTCCAACACTTTATTTCCAATTATTAATTGAGAATCTGGCTTAAATACATATATCTTGAAACCATCTTTTTTGAGAAAAATTTTTCCCTCAAAAAACTGAGATTCCTTATCGTATAGCAATGTTTCTACAAATGTGGCTTCTATTATTTTTGTGTTTGTCGGAATATTAAAAATAGAATTATTGGTATTGAGTAGGAAGAGTATTATCATTCTTTTATCAGAACGTCCCTTGATTTTGAACCCTTAAATGGACCAACAATGCCGGCCTTTTCCAACTGGTCAATCAACCTTCCAGCTCGAGCAAAACCTATCTTCAATTTTCTCTGAAGGAGAGAGGCGGAGGCAGTCCCGTGTCTTATTACAATCCGTTTTGCCTCTTCAAATAGCTCGTCCCATTCCCCTTCTAAATATCCCTCTTCTGTTGTTACGGGCAAAGGCATATCAAATTCTAATAGAGGAGGGTAGTATTCAAGTTCTTCAACGAATCTTTTGAATTCATTTGCAGAGACACCAATCTCTCTCTCCAAAAACCTTGCAAAATTTTCAAGTCTTTCTTCCCCAGCCGGGACTAACGGATTTGCTATTGCGTCAAGTACATCTTCTTCTATTATGAGTTTAGCAATTTCGTCGCTTCTTTTAAAATTGTGTTTCATTAACCCTTCTATATATTTTCCACCTATAAGGTATACAATTTTTTTGGTTTCTTCAGTCGATATATATGGTCCATGAAGTCTTATCGGGCTTCCACTCTTTGGAGGAATAAAGAGCATGTCTCCTCTACCAAGGAGTTTTTCTGCACCAGTATTATCCATAATCGTTTTTGCATCATTCCTTGAGGCAACCTGAAAGGATATTCTCGATGGGAAATTTGCCTTAATAAGGCCCGTTATTACATCTACAGAGGGCCTCTGGGTTGCAAGGACAAGATGAATACCCACTGCCCTTGCCATCTGTGCAAGTCTTATCAATGCCGATTCAACCTCTCTACCCTTTGATAACAAAAGATCCGCCAGTTCATCTATAACAAAAATTATGTAGGCCATTTTCTCTTTTTGTTTTTCATTATAACCTTTTATATCCCTTACCCCAATCTTTGCAAACTCCTTATACCTTTCCTCCATACAGTGGAGTGCCTGTTTTAGTGCCCTCATAGCTGTATCCGCCTCTGTTATAACGCTTCCAAGAAGATGAGGTATGCCATTATATATGGAAAGTTCTATCCTCTTAGGGTCAATCATTATAAACCTTACCCTTTCGGGACCAGCTTTATAGAGTATGCTTGCTATCATTGCGTTTAGAAACACACTCTTTCCTGAGCCTGTTGCCCCGGCTACAAGCAGATGGGGCATATCCCAGATATCTGCAAAATAGGGCTCCCCGGTGATATCCTTACCGACAGGAATAAATAAAGGGGAGTTATTGGAAAGAAATGTTTCAGTTGTCAATAATTCTTTAAGGAATACGATTTCTCTATTTCTGTTCGGTATTTCAATTCCCACAACCTCTTTTCCTGGAATAGGAGCAAGTATCCTTATCTTCTCTGCTCTCAATGCCATTGCAAGGTCATCTGCGAGTGCTTCTATTTTAGATATTTTGATGCCAGGAGAGGGTTTGTATTCAAACCTCGTTATGACTGGCCCAACGATCGTATTTACGACCCTGCCATTTACGCCAAAATCCTTCAGTTTTTCCTCAACACGGAAGGAAAGTTCCTTTAAGTATCTTCTGCCTTCCTTGCCTTCCTGGATAGGCTCTGTAAGTATTTTAAGGAATTTGTCACTATAATTATTTATACTTGAAATGGGATGAGAAAATTGTCGTTTTTGCAAGCCTTGTGATACTTTATTTTTTGTTGGTACATTTCTTGTGCCTAACGTTGCGAGTGGTATTCGTTCCTGTTTTTTTAATTTTTTTCTGGAAGGGATGTGCATAATGGTAATATGGAATACAAGATGGCTGAAAGAATAAATCAGAATAAAAAAGAGAAAGGCGATTAGAATGATGGAACCATAAATACCTATTTTTGATACAAGGAAACTCCCAGCAATTTTTCCAAGATAACCTTTTTTCATATACCCTACTGGGAGAAGAGATATAGATAGAAGTAGAACAATGAATAAACCAACGGTAAATGCCCCATATTTATAGAAAAATTTTTTTACATCGTTTTTGAATAATGAGATGGATGCAAGTAGAAGCAGAAATGGAAGAATAAAGGTAGACAAGCCAAAGCTATGAAATAGCAGCTTCGAAAGGTAATATCCCGTGAGTCCAAAGATGTTTTTTGTTGGTATCGGATGAATAAAAAAAGAGATAAGGCTTAAGAAAATAATGACGAAAAGAAATAACAGGAGGAAACCGTTAATTCTTCTCTTCTTCTCATCTCCCATATCCTTTAAGGAAAAATAGATGCCCATTATTAATAAATACAAAAATACAAGTAGTATGAACGCGTAAAAAATTCTCATAATCTTATATTATTCTTAATCTGGTTAAAGTCAAGCGGGTATAAAGATAGAGAAAAAATAATGAAGGTTACCATTTTTTGATCTGGATATTTGCATTTTTTTAATTTTGCTTTAAACTTAGAGGAGAAAAGGAGACATATATGATTGTTTCAAAAGTAACAACTAAATATACAGAAAGAATCGATGAAAAATTGGATTCGATAGTAGGCGAATTCAAAAAGTATACCAAGATATATAAACTTTATCTATCTGAGAAAGATGAACTTTTAAAAATTAAGGGATTTGATGCCGAAGGTGAAGAGACCTTTCAGAAGGGATTATCGGTTTTGAGCAGGATGGGAGGGAGTGAGGCAAAAGAGGAAGTCTATATATATAGAGACATATCTAAGGGGGATATTTTTTCAGAAGAGACACTTGCCCACTACCTTTTTTTTGACAATGAGGGAAGTATACTCCATAAATCCCTGTTAAATGGAAGATATTTAGAGGAATGGATTAGAAAATTCGATAAAATGGGATGGGTAGTAGAGGATAAACATACGTTTATTCCATTTAATGCCTTTGTAACAATAAATTATTCTTTTGATGGGGAAGGCAATTTACTTGAGAGTGCTATTTTTGATCTTGATGGCACTGAAGAAAGAAAAAATATTTATACATATAATGACAGGGGTAAACCCATAAAGCAGGAGGTGTTTTTTAGAGGATTGAAAGATTTATACTTAAATACATATTCTATTTTTGGTTACGATGAGGAGGAGAGACTTATAAATGAAGCCACATATCTTAATGATGGACGTATTATTTCTAAGATAGTCCATTCGTACGATGGAAAGAAAGAAATTGAAAGACAGGACATAAGTCAAACCGTCGAAGGAAAACCAGTTATAATTCTCTATAAATTTTCCTATGATGGACAGGGAAATATAATGGAAGAGAAAATTTTTATTAACGGGAAATACAAGAATTCCAAAAAATATAGATATGACAGTGAAGGAAGGTTAACAGAACAAAAAATAATAGGAGAGAACGACAGAGTCGAGGGATATCTCAAATTTACTTATGCACAAATGCCCAAAAAAAACGTAGAGACAGAGAAATTTCGGTCATTTTTAAAGGATAGGTTTTACCTTGATTTTCTTACCTGGGGAAATGTTATTTTAGAAGAAGGATATTCAAAGAATGAAGACAGCAAAGAATTTTATTATAAATTAAAATATGAATACGATGAATTGGGGAGGCTTACGAGGGTTTTTCCTGTTCCCTGAATTATAGTTTTATTAATATTTAAAGAGAGTGGATTTCCCTTGATAACATTAATAGTTAGAATTCCTATATATAGAGATGTTTGTCAAAATCAAATACATTTGAATCTAATCAAAGATTCAGTCTGCTTTTTCAACGAAGGATTTTTTCCTTGACAGTACTAACTCAAAAGGTATAATTTTTTTAGGTTTTGATCGAGTTAAATCTTAAAAGGAGGTGCTTTATGGGTATAAAGAAGATAAGTTTTATTTTATTGGGGAGTATAATGTTATTTGCTCAAACCGAAACTCAAAATAGTAATATCCTTGTAAACTATGATTTCATCCAAAAGACTGAGTATGGTGGTATTGATTGGACAAAGGGGATTATAGTAGTAACTGGAATAGGTGCGCCCAACCCTGATCTTCCTGTGGCTGCGCAAAGGCCAGGTGCTATAAGAGCTGCGAAACTTGATGCATTTAGAAACGTACTGGAAATCATAAAAGGGGTTTATATAGATGCTCAAACTACGGTTGAGAATGCTATGACTGCCTCAGATGTTATAAGTACTAGAATACAGGGTATAATTAGAAATTTTACCGTAACAGATATTAGGTATATGTCTGATGGATCCATAGAGGTCGATGTTGAAGTTCCAATTACTGGGGATATGACAGCAACACTGCTTCCACCCGAGATGGGAGGGATGAATCCAATAATCCAACCGCAACAAGGAGGGATATATACAGGACTCATTATAGATGCAAGGGGACTTAAAGTGCAACCTGCAATGGCACCAAAGATATTGACACCAGATGGAGTGGAGGTCTATGGAACAGGATTTGTTTCACACGATTATGCCATTAAGATGGGTATTGTTGGCTATGCCAAGAATTTTAATCAGGCAAGACAGGATGAAAGGGTGAAGCCTAACCCACTTATTATAAAAGGGATTGGTGTAACAGGCACTAATAAGACGGATATTATTATTTCCCCCAATGATGCGATGAAGATTCATCAGTATAGTGAAAACCTTAATTTTCTTCAGCAGTGCCGGGTATTGGTTATAGTTGATTAATAAATACAAGTTAACTGTAAACATTAATTGCATTGTTTTGCTCGAAAACCTTAGGAGGTGAGGGTATGAAAAATTTAGAAAGACCTATCATATTTTTTCTTGGTTTCCTTATTTTATCCTTTGGGTGTGCAAAAAAACAAACATTGACTCCTGGAGGGTTAATGGACACTCCTCAGGCACACTATACGGAGGGTAAAAGACTTTTAAAACTTGGAGAGGTAAATGAAGCGAGAAAGGAGTTTAACAGAGCGATTCAACTGGATAAAAAATATGCCCCTGGTTATGAAGGTATGGGTCTCGTTTACCTTGAAATGAAGGATGTTAAACTATCAGAAAAATATATGAAGAAAGCATTAGATCTTGATTCAGAATTTGCTCCAGCAATGATTGGGATGGGAAGAATATTGATGGCAAAAGGAAATAACAAGGGCGCAATAAAGTGGTTTGATAAGGGTATAAAGATAGACCCTACATATGAAGAGGCGTATATATATAAAGCAGATGCGTATGTTAATATGAAAATGTATAACAGGGCTGAAGAAACCTACAACGAAGGAATGAAAAAATTGCCAAATTCGCAGGAATTGAATGATAGGTGGCAGGTAATGCAGGATATGAGAAGGGCTGCAGCTGGCCTTCCACCACAATACCTTGCAATTGCAAGGGCACCTGCCATAACAAGGGCTGATCTTGCTGCCCTCTTTGTTGTTAAGTTGGATCTTGACAAGATTGCCAAAAAGCCAGGGCCACCAGAACAAAAGAAATTTTATGCACCCGAGCAAAAAGAAATAATGGGTAGACCCGAATCAAAGACGGGGATAATAATTCCGCCTGATGTTAAGGACAACTGGGCAAAACACTATATAATGAAGGTTATGAGTTTTGGTATTATGGAGCCATTCCCCGACGGGAATTTTTATCCGAATAAGCCAATAACAAGGGCGAATTTTGCAATGGCAGTCCAGAATTTATTGGCGGGTCTTTTAAAGGATCCAGCACTCACTACTAGATTTATAGGCAACACTTCCCCCTTTCCTGATGTTCCTAATTCTCATTATGCCTTTAACGCAATTATGCTTGTTACTACAAGAGGTATTATGAGTGCAAAAATAGATGGAACATTTGGGCTCTCTGATAATGTCAAGGGAAAGGATGCATTACTAATAATGAAGAGAGTAAAGGCAAATCTTTAGGGGGAGAGAATGAGGAGATACCTTATCATTTCTATTTTTTTTCTTATCCCTCTTTTTGCACAAGATGTGAAAGAGATAGTAGTTGAAGGTGAAGGTAGCATTGTCCAAAACGATATCGCAAAGGCAAGGGACAATGCAATAGATGAGGCCTTGAGGAATGCAGTTGAGCAGGCAGTGGGCTTGCTCATATCCTCTGAGACAATTGCGAAAAATTTTATGATTCTTGATGATAGAATATATTCAAGGTCTGCAGGCTATGTCTCAAGCTATTCAATTATCACCGAGGGAAAATTGGATGAGTATAGGTATAGGGTAAAGATAAAGGCTCAGGTAAAAACAGGTATGTTGAAGGACGATCTTGCGGCAATAGGTCTTCTTCTAAGGAGAAAAAATCTTCCACGAATGATGGTAATAATTCAAGAGAATAACATTGGTGCCGCAAGTGGTAGTGTATTTGATGTTAATATGAATACAGCAGAGGATATTGTGATGGAAACCTTTATGTCAAAAGGATTCTCATTTGTTGACGAAAGCGCAGTTAAGGCAAAAGTAAAAAAATCTGTTGCTATTGCTGCAATTTCTGGTGATGTTAAAGCTGCTAAGTCTTTGGGGATGATGGCAAAAGCAGAGGTTTTAATTGTTGGTAAAGCAATGGCAAACGTGGCATCAGGAGTTGAGAAGATACTCGGTAACATGAAATCCTGCCAGGCTGATGTAAATTTAAGGGCAATCGATGTGTCCAGTGGAGAGGTCATTGCAGTAGCCTCAAAGCACGCTGCAGCTGTTCACATTGATGAACTTTCAGGTGGAACAGAGGCAATAAAGAAGGCAACCAAACTTGCAAGTACAGAACTTATAAACAAAATCTTGAGTAAATGGTCTCAAGAGGAGAGTGGAGCACAAAAGATAGAGCTTAATGTTTATGGATTTAGAAGTTTTGATGATGCATATACATTTAAAAATGAATTCAGTACAGTTATTAGGGGGGTAAAAGGTATTTATTCACATGGATTTCAAGCAGGCAGTGCCATTTATGAAGTTGAATATGAGGGGAATTCTGAGAATCTTGTTATGGAACTTATTAGAAAGGGTTTACCCCATTTTATTATTGAGGTGAAGGAACAATCTCCAAGTAAGATAGTTCTGAAGGTAAACTCAAAGGGAGAGTAATATGAGGGATTTTATCCTAATGTTATGTCTATTGCCTATTTTTGCATTTTCCCAATCAACGGCGAAAGCACCTGTTTGCACGATTTCGTATTTCTATGGGGATGTTGATAAAAAAGTTCCCCCAGGTGAGAAATGGGAGAAACCATTTCTTGATGAAGCTGTAACAGAAGGAGAGTGGTTAAAAACAGGGTTTGATTCCAAGGCTGAGCTATCCATTGTTGATGGGAGCCAGTTAAGGATTGCTGAAAATTCTTATTTACAGATAGAGGGGCTTGATGCGATCGGTGACCCAATAATTAAATTCAAAATAAAGATGTTTATGGGGAGGTTATGGGCGAAGGTAAAAAAGCTACGCAGAAGGTCTGAGTTCAAGATAAAGAATCCTATAGTAGTTGCTGGTGTTAGGGGTACAACCTATAGAATGGACTTTCTTCCTGATTCCACTACGCGATTGAGGGTTTACAGTGGAACTGTAGCTGTATCAAATGAACCCCTAAAGGCAAGGATTGAGGAACATGGCAAAGTGGAAAAACCCCATAAGATTCCAGGCCCACACCCAGTTAAAGGTCCGCATGAGGTAAGCTTAAAGGAGTGGTTTGTAATTGTTAAGGCGCAACAAGAATTGTGGGTAGGTAAGGATGGGGAATATAGGGTGTCTACGTTTAATATGAAGAAGGATTCTCAAGATCCATGGGTTAAATGGAATATGGAAAGAGATAAGCAGATGGAAGGTAAAAAGTGAAAAGGTTTATAATAATTCTGTTCATAATGTTTTCTTCGAGCCTCTTCGCAGGTAATAAATGGTTTGAATTATATGAGAAGGGGTTAAGGTTGGAAAGTACTGGCAAGTGGGAAGAGGCAATTTATTTTTTCAAAAAGGCATTGGCAATTAAATCCAAAGACGCAGGTAGGATAAGAACATATGGTACTCATTTTATTGATTACTTTCCCCATAGAGAGATAGGTGTATGTTATTACTTTTTGAAGAAATATCATGAGGCGATGAGGGAATTAAAAATATCGATCGCTCAAAAGGCTTCAAAGAGAGCTGTAGAATACCTTTCTTCTGCACTTAGGGCTGCAGGTGTGAAGCCCCAAAAGCAGACCCCAGTTAAACAAGAGGAAAAATATAGTGCCAAAGAAGAGGTTACTGAAAATCTCAAAGTTGCGGTACTTCCTTTCAGAACAAAGGGACTTAATAGAGATATTGGTGATATTATTCTTGATAAGATGATTACCTCCCTTGTAAATATGGGTAGATTTGAGGTAATGGAGAGGGCAGAACTCGACAAGGTCCTAAAGGAGCAGAATTTGGAGCTTTCGGGTGTTGTTGATGCTGCTACTGCTGCCCGTGTGGGTAAAGGTATAGGCCTTGATGCTATTATTGTAGGGAGTGTATCTTCCACAGGTAGTGGCATTAGTCTGGATGCAAGATTAATAGATACAGAAACTGCAAGCATTATTACATCCAAAGATGCCTATATATATAGGACCGATATTGGAAGTGTAAAATCAATGGTGGATAATATTGCAAAACAGATCGTTAATGATGTTCCAATACTACATGGTTTTGTAGTTCAGGTAGAGGATTCAACAGTTTATATTGATATCGGGAGTGAGAAGGGCATAAAAAGGGGTTTGAAGATGGTTATCTACAGAGAGGGCAATGAGATAAAAAACCCGTTAAGCGGAGAGGTGTTGGGAAGGAAGATTGTGCAGGTTTGTGAAGCTGTTGTAAGCTCTGTACAGAGGAAGATGGCGAGTTGTCATATCATAAAATTTTATTCTGATGAAGTTCCACAGGTGGGCGACAAGGTAATCACAAAATAAGGAGGGTATATGGAAAACAAGAGGGCAGTCGCATTATTTGTCATAGTTTCGCTTTTGCTATTTTCTCAGGAGAAAGATTTCAATCTAATGGGTTCGGGTGCGAGGGCACTGGGAATGGGCGGTGCATTCATTGGACTCGCAGATGATGCTACATCTATAGGTTGGAATCCAGCAGGGTTGGGACAATTAATAAAACCAGAGGTCTCTTTTTCGTCAGGTTTTAAATTTGAAGACTGGAGTTCAGATTATTCTAATTATTCTAATTCACATTTTTCCATTGATTTTGGTTCTTTTGTGTTTCCAATAGGTATCAGTAATGCAAATTTTGTTATGGCAGTTGCCTATAGATCTCTGCTTGAGCCATACTATGAATCATCTGATACTATTTATTCAGCTGATACTACATATATATATTCAAGGGTTACCTCTGGGGCTTATGGGGCAATTTCTCCTGCCATTGCTTTAAATGTTGGCCCACTCTATGCAGGTGGAAGCTTTGATATCTGGATGAAAGGTCCTGTATATAAGTGGGATTATAACTTCTCTTACTCTGGGGGGTCACTCATAGGAACATATTCAGAGATGAACAAACCAAGTGCCTTTGGACTTAACCTTGGGGCTCTGATTGTGGCGGGTACAGATCTTAAGGCTGGTGCTATCCTCAGATTGCCTGTTACAATCAAAGAGAATGTAGAAGTAAATGATAAATGGAGTGGAACTGGAGTATATACAATGGGTGATACATCATATACACTTAAGGGGGATACAACAAAATTTCCTATGATGATAGGCTTTGGTATATCTGCACAACTTGGCAACAACCTGACGGTTGCCTTTGATTATGAATTCAGACCATATTCAAAGATGGAAATAAATGGAGTTACATATCCGGATTATTATCATAACTGTAATCAATTGAGATTTGGTCTTGAGTACATGCTTCCTCTTGGAGTGATGGTAATTCCGCTAAGGGCAGGATTTATGACCGATCCAAAAACCTACGAAGATTTAACAGGTAATCAGGTTATTGGTAAGATGTTCACTGGTGGCACAGGGCTTATCATTGGGAATTTTTCTTTTGATTTCTCACTTATGTATGGATTTTCCAAAGAAACATGGGCAACAGCTTATGATCAAGGAACAGATACAAAAATAAATGCTATCTTTTCAACAATATGGCATTTTTAATCTGGGGGGCATTTTGCCCTCTTTTTATTATGAGAGTTAACCAAGAGTCTCTCTTGCCTCACCTGCTTTTTTGATAGCAAATTGATCCAGGGGAGAGACCAATTGGAAGAATGCGGTAGTAGTTGCCATTAAAGTGATTATAAAACTACCTATATTATACTTTGCTAATTCTTGTGCTGCAAGGAATGCAAGCTCTACAGCGACACCAGCCTGATTGAGTAATGCAATTCCAAGGTATTTTGTAATTTTCGATTCAGATTTTGAGAGGATACTACCCAGGCTACAACCGATTACCTTGCCAAGGCTTCTGCCAACGCAATATGTAATAGCAATTAACCACCCGGACATAAATTGCGAAAAATTTATCCCCATACCAATAGCAGAGAAAAACAGAATAAATACAGGGGTCATAATGCTATCTAACAGTCGCGAAGAGCGAATCCCCACAGGTCTGTTAAAATTAATCATCACTGTTCCCAATGCCATGCAAGTAAGGATATTAGATACGCCAAGTAAATCAGCAGCTCCCCAACTGAGAATGGCTATGGGAATACCTACTACAAATGTGTGGTCAGGTGATAGATGAAAATTGCTGCAGCGTCATCGAGACCAACTATAGCAATAGACACCTCGGTGAGCCTTCCTTTTGCCCTGAGATCCCTTAAAACGGCTATTGTTCCTGCTGGAGCAGTGGCAGGGGCAAGAGAGGCCAAAATTATGGATAACGGCATGTTCTTCGTAAATAAGTATGTAAATAATCATACAGAAATGGAGGTGACAATTACTTCTACTATTAATATAATAAAGATTTTCTTCCCCATTTTCTTAAGGAAGGCAAAAGGAAAACTCAGGCCTACCATATAACCAACAAACGCAAGTGTAATTGCAGTAATAATAGGATAAAATTGATTGGGTGGTTTGAATTTCAAAATAGGCCCTATTGTAATACCAGCAAAGATATATGCAAGTATCTCTGTTAAACCTACCTTTCGCAATAATTTACCGAGGAAAAGTCCTAAAAGAAGTAATAAAGCAACAAGGACATAGATATTATCCATTTTAGCTTAAACTTAAAATTAACATTCTTACCTCTCTTCATTCCCTATTTTGTTCACTACGTTCTAAAAATAGTGGAGCTTCCCCCACTTATTCAATATTAATTGGAAATTGATCCGTCAGCCTTACATTTAATTTAATTATATTGTCATTGTGAGTGTATTTCTGAAAAAAATTATGTCAAGGGATTTTGTTCAGTAATCTAAATCATTATATCTAAGGGCTGTTTTCGTAGGTTTAATTTGAAGTATTAAAAAGCCATCGGAAAAAAGTATAAAAATAATTAAAATTTCAAACCCTCGTTATTTTTATCCCTTCCTCGGATAATAACTCAATTCCATCCTTGAAAATTGTGTCATCCCTTCCTATTTTTTCTGGAGGGATAACCCCCTTCTGTTTTATTCGGCCAGTTATTAATAGATATGAAAGCATACCACATCCAAATCCTGTAGTTCTCTCCATTGCAGTATGTTTGTTATTACCTCTATCAAATAATTCATAAACGATTTCTACTTTTTTCCCGGATTTGATGCCTCCTACAATTATCCTAAGGAGGAGCAAATCCTTCAAATTTTCAAGCTTTGATGAGATTTTTTTAAAAAGGCAGAGAGACACATTTAGAGGAGAGAGACCATTACAGTTGTCTTTAAAATAGCCCATTTCAATGAGAAATTTCATCTTCTCTGCATGGCCCTTATACCTGATTGTTTTTTCTTCCATATCCTTGATATCTTTCATTGTTGTTAACAATGTTCTTAATCCATCTGTATAGAATGCCTCCAGCCTATCAATACCTTTCCATTGAATTTCTTCTACACCTGAGAGTGCAGGGACAGCAATAATTTTACTATCCCTCTTTATTCTTGCAGGCCTTGTGTACTCTTCAACAAGATCTATTGGTGACCAGGTCAGTGTATATCCAAGGGGAGGTATATTCTTCTCAGGTATTCCACCAACAAATATTTTCAGGTTATCCATTTTATCAAAGTAGGAAGAAAGATGTCCGATAATAAAATTGCTTATTCCTGGTGCGACACCTGCATCTGGTATTAACGTAACACCCATTTTAGTAGCGAGGGAGTTTAGCTCAAACGGATCTTCAGGAAGATACGAGAGGTCGACAAGATTTTTTCCTGCCTCGATAGTCGAAATTTCTGCAACTCTTCCCAGAGAGGCAGGGAGGGCAGATATTACCAGGTCGTAATCCTTTGAAATTTTTTTAATGTTTTCTTTCTTCGAGAGATCAACCCTTTTTATTTTATAGCCCAATTTTTTTGTCAGGGATAGGTTGCTTTCGTTGATATCTGCAATTGTAACATCAACGCCCCTCTTTTTTAAGAACTCTGCAGCAGTTCTTCCCTGTCTTCCACCTCCAAGTAAGATAATTTTTTTCATTATTCCTCCAAACATTTTAATATTTCTTGTTCTTTTATAGTTCCTTCCCTTAGAATTATAGGAATGCTACCCGTTACATCCAGGACAGTGGAGGGTTCCCCCAGGGATGATTTTCCAGGAACAAGGTAGTCAAGTTTTATCTTTACATCGATATCTGACAAAGGCGAAGGTTTCCCTGATTTATTTGCACTTGTCTGAATTAATGGTTTTTCTATGTCTTTAAGCCATTCCTGGATTTTTTTATTATTGGGAATTCTTATTCCAACCTTTTTTTCTTCTGAAAGGACTCCTTCAGGCAGCAATGGATTCCCGTAAAATACAAGGGTTAGCGGACCTGGCCAGAAACAATTCATCAAATTTTTTACATAAGGCTTTATTTCAGTAACATATATATTGACCTTATCTGGAGAAGAAAGAAATATTGCAAAGGGCTTTGCTCTTTTCCCTTTCAATTTAACCAGTTTTTTTACACATTCTTCGGATAATATACATCCCATACCATAAACGGTATCTGTAGGGAAACCGATAACCCTTCCTTTTTTCAAAAGTTGAACAGGATTTTTTTGCATAAAATAAGTCTATCATAGCAAGAATAAATGTCAATTATTTATAGATTTTATCTAGCAAATTTTTCTTAAAGGCAAGTGCATCTATTTCCCTATCCCCTATATCCTATCGTTTACGTTGTTCTCCTTTCTCTACCTTTATCTTGTCTGTTTCTTTATCTTTGCCTCTACCTTGTCTTAATAAGGCCGTAATATGAAGTAATTAAAACTTTACAAAAAGTAAAGTAGGCTTGACAAATTAGAAATTTTGTATATAATATATGTATGGTCAATAATAATTTGAAGGTGTGGAGGGCAAAATTTGATATGACACAGGATAAACTTGCAAAGAAAGTTGGTGTTTCTCGTCAGACGATTATTGCCATTGAAAAGGGGAGTTATAATCCATCTGTGGAACTTGCATTAAAGATTGCGAAAATCTTCAATACAAGGGTAGATGAAATATTCTACCTAAGGGAGGAAAAATGAAGAAGGTTTCTTTTTTATTCGGTATCATTATTCTCGTTATCGTTACACTAATTCTCAGTATTGTTTTTTCGCCCTATTTTATGATGCTTATGTTTTTGTACTTTCCTCTCCATCTCTTCTATACAGAGTCCAGAATGGCAGATGAGAGGGAAAAGTATATCAGATACAGGGCAGGATACCTAACATTTCAGATATCTATATTTCTGTTTATCATCCTTTTTATCCAGCAGGCGATTACAACAAAGACAAATCCTGACGCCATCTACTATCTTCTGGTTATTTTTCCAATAGTAATCTACTCAATGTTTCTTCTTGTTCAAAGGCTGAACCTCGCCCGGTCTGGAAGAGTAATACTCTATGTATTTGGTATATGGTGGATTCTATTTGCAATGCTTGAAAATGGTTTTACCGCTGGAGGGTTTATTCAGTCCTCTATAGGTATTGGGTTTTTCATTCCTGCCATTCTATCGTATAGATTTAAAAAGACCGCCTCTGTACTCTGTTTTCTCTATGCAACATTCCTTGTTGCTTTTTTCCTTAGGGCGTGGAAGACACCGTTACTTCTTTTACTAATGTTATTCATTCTCCCTATTCCGCTGTATTATGCAGCTATCGTCTTTCTAAAAAGAGAAGGAGGTTAATATGTATATTTTGTTGATTTTGAATGCATGGAATTTCGGATTGAGGATATCTTTACCAGGCGCAGTTATTCCAGCCATAACAGTAACATATGAGTTAAATCAGTCCAATCAAATTGAAGGGGAATTCACTATTATCCCTGCAAAAGGGGTTATCTTTACAAGGGGAAGAATTTTATACAAATTTATTACGGAAAAGGATATGTCCCCATATTTTATATTTGGCGTTGGGTTTATGAATGCTGCAAAGAGAACAATCCCAACACTACATACAGGCGGAGGGATAATGTACAGGAAGAACAAGTATGGGGGATTTTTTGAGGCAGAAACAATATTTATGCTAAAACATGCAAAAATCCCCTATGCCCCCTCCCTGAATTTTGGGGGATTTTATATTTATTAAAGGAGGCTGTTTTTAATTTTCAATTTATAAAGATTCTATCGGTTAATTCCCACTTATAAAGAATATTGGAGGTAATTTTAGCTTGACAAATTTTTCAAAATTGTTATACTGTATTAAAAAGGTAATACAGATGAATATAAAAATTGATAATTATTTACACATTCCTTTATGTTTGCGGATAATTAAAAGCCCAATTATTTCTCTAATTGAAAATCTTATGATATGGAGGTGGGAAGTGAAAAGAAGAATTGCAGCGACTTCAACGATTTTTATTTTTTTTGCTGTCTTTGGCCTTTCTTTATATGCGAACATCCAACCTGACAGTTTAAGTGTGCCTGGCATAAGGGTATATATTGATTGTGGGGAGTGTGATACGGATTTTATAAAACAAGAGATCGCCTTCGTTAATTATGTAAGATTTAAAGAGGTAGCAGATGTTTATATTTTAATAACTACACAGACAACGGGAAGTGGTGGGACAGAATATACCATCACATACATTGGGCAGCATAATTATGCTGGTATGAAAGACACGCTGAAATACATCTCAGGAAAGTTAGATACGTATGATACTATAAGGAAAGGGCTGGTAAAAGTGCTGAAACTTGGTTTGATACGATATGTTGCAAAAACGCCTATGGCAAAAGAGATAAGCATTCTTTATTCAAAAAAGGAAAAACCTACAGAGGTAAAAGATAGATGGAACCATTGGGTATTCAGTTTGGGAATAAATAGCTTTCTAAGTGGGGAGCAATCCACAAAATTCAATTCAATAAATGGTTCTATCTCTGCAAATAGAACAACGGAGGATTGGAAAACGCATTTTTCTGTCTACCATTATTATTATAACAATGAATTTAAGTTGGATGATTCTACAACTATTAATAGTTTTTCTAAGAGTTATGGGGCATCTGTGGATATTGTTAAGAGCATAAATGACCATTGGTCCCTGGGGTTATGGCCCAATCTATATTCATCCACATACAGTAATATGAAACGAGTTGTTTCTCTCTCATCAGGTGTAGAATACAATATCTTCCCTTACAGCCAATCAACCAACAGGGAGTTGAGGATGTCCTATTCACTGGGTTATGACTATTATAAATACTTTGAAGAGACTATATACAACAGGACAGAAGATAAGTTGTTTAATGAAGCAGTTTCTCTATCATTGGATACAAAACAGAAATGGGGTAGTATAAATACAACCTTGCGTGGTTCAAATTATCTCTATGACTTTAAAAAGAATAGATTAACACTATCGAGTAATCTTTCCCTACAGGTAATCAAAGGGCTTTCCTTTACGTTATTTGGAAGGATTTCATGGATACATAATCAAATATCAATACCAAAAAGGGGATTGACGCCTGAAGAGGTACTTCTTCATTTAAAACAACTTTCAACCCAATACAATTATTTTGTATCGGTAGGTCTCTCGTATTCCTTTGGCTCAATATACAGCAATATCGTAAATCCAAGATTTGGAGAATGAGAAAAATATTTTTGTATCTCCTTTCTAAAATTTTTTTTCCTTGTGTTTTTTCGTTTCGATTTTTGGTAAGGTAAATCGGTTTATTGACTTCTAACTCTATATGTTTTAATATAACATACTGTAAGTAAAAAAGGAGGTGAAATGTTACTAATAATTTTTGCATTTATCGGTGAGGCAGACCTTGATTCTGCCCTTAGTTACATAGGTTTAAATCAAAATTCTTTATCCTTTGAAAAACTGGGATGGGTATTTGATACCAAATATTACCTCCCCATAGTGGGAAGACTTATGGATAAGCCATTGACTGGATTTGATTATATTAAAACAAAGAGAAAGGATTTTTCCAATGGTATAATTACTTCCTACAGGTCTATTTCAAAGGATCTTGGTTATAGCATAAAGCCAGATATCAAGACAAAGAGGGCAAAAAATCTGGCAGAATTTGTTGGAATTGTCTCCCAGAATTTAAGTAGCATAAAGAAAGAGATTAACGATTCGTATAAAACTATTAATGAATACAGGAGGAATAGACTTCTCTATGAGTTAACGGATAGACTCTCCAATGAGGAGGATTCAACAGATGACTATTTCAAGGGCGCAATCACGAGGGAGTTTAACATCAAAGTAGACACAACAATTCCATTTAATACAGATACCCTTATGAACTGGTATTTCTCCACCAACAGGGAGGAGCTACAAAAGGCAGGATTGAACATACTTGAACTTCTTGGATGGATAAAAGAGAACATTAGCACTGTTAAGTTAAGTGATACTACGGTGGTATTTAATACTAATGTGGGAAAGATTGCAATAGGTGGTAAGGGGGACGATATATATAAGGGGAATTATACCCTTATTATTGATGTTGGTGGAAATGATCAATACTATACAAGGGGTACCATCAGTAATATAACTGGGCCTATCACTTTGATTGTTGATCTATCCGGTAATGATTACTATTCAGGGACTGAGTTTGTTGGGACTGGTGGTGCAATTCTTGGTATCTCGGTTATTGATGATGAGAACGGTAATGATTATTATAGATCCGGGAATATCTCACTTGGTGCTGCTATGTTTGGTTTGGGTATACTTATGGATGAGAAAGGAGACGATACCTATGAAGGGGGTATACTTTCAGAGGGGGCAGGTTATCTCGGAACCGGCATTCTGTATGACTCTTCTGGTGATGACAGATATGCTGTTCAACTTTATGGGGAGGGATTTGCAGGCATAGGAAGTTATGGTTTACTTTTTGATGGATGTGGCAACGACATCTACTATGCAGGCGGAAGATATAGGCATACACCACTTCTTCCAGATGCATATCAATCCCTTTCTCAGGGATTCTCCATTGGTGAAAGGCCTGATTATGGTGGAGGGGTGGGATTTCTCTGTGATATGAGTGGCAACGACTTTTACAATGCCGAGGTCTATGCACAGGGTACCTCTTATTGGTTCTCCGCCGGTTTTCTCTATGATGGTTTGGGGAACGATATATACAATGCAAATGAGTACGCACAGGGAGCAGGGATTCATCTCTCTTATGGTTTTTTATATGATAGGGCGGGACAGGATCACTATTTTTCAAGACATGGTCCATCCCAGGGTGAGGGCCATGATTTTGCCGTTGGTATAATGGTAGACAGCAGCGGGAATGATTGGTATTCTGTTAGTGGTGGATTGGGAATTGGATTAAATAACTCGTTTGGCCTTTTTATAGATGGTGAAGGGAATGATGTGTATAAGACAACTGAAAAAAATAACAAGAAGCCCTTTGGAATGGGGGATATAAATTGGGGAAGGGGTTTTGCAGGTGCAGGCATTTTTCTTGACCTTGCCGGGAATGATAACTATATAGAGGGAAGATTCGGGAATGATAAGATATGGACGAGGGATCTTTACTCTATAGGGATAGACAAGAATAGTAGGGTTGTTAAACCCCTTTATAAGCAGAGGCCCGTACCGGATTTCACGAAGATGTCCGTTGAGGAGGTTTTTAAGATCGCATCTGAATGGGGTGTTGGGGATAATCAGGATAGGGTGAAAAAGGCGAGGGAAGAGTTGGCCCTGAGAGGAAGGGATGCGCTTGATTATATCTTTAAAGAGAAAATAAACACAAAGAGTTCCCTGGATTTAAGGGCTATTGATGCAGCTTTGAAGGAGAATAAGGCAAAGGCAAAACCATTTCTTCTCAAAGCAATATCTGATAATGATCCGCATATAAAAAAGAACGTATGTTACTTTATAGGAAAATATAAAGTCAAAGAGGCAGAGGATTCTCTCATTAAATATCTTGGAATGGAAAAGAACGAGAACCTTGTAAGATACTACATATATGCACTTGGTGATATAAAGACAAAAAAAGTTAAAGAATTGATCTCCTATCTGAGTTCTAATAGGGAGGATACAAGGATAGCTACAATAAAGGCATTGGGAACGGTCGGAGACACCTCTACTATTCCAGCATTAATAAATGCCTTAGGAAGCCCTTTGCCAACGATTAGATCAACGATAGATAAATCAATTCAGAATTTCGGTCTTGATGCAATTCCTTATATAAAAAAATACTGGAAGAATTATCCATATCTTCTCTACATTGGAGGAAAAATTGTAAAGAATAAAGAAGGTGAAGCGGTGGATAAAATGATGTCCATTTTGTTTGATGGTATAAAGCGCAATAGCGAGATGGAAAGAAGGTATGCTACAATGGGATTGGTGGAATCAAATGGAACAGGTGTAAAACAATACCTTGAGACTATTGTTGGAGGAGAGAAAGATCCTATGATTAGAAGTATCTTGAAAGAATATCTACATCTTTAGGAGAGAAATTGGAAAAGATACTTCTTGGAATGAGTGGTGGGATTGACTCTTCAGCTGCTGCAATAGTACTGAAAGAAATGGGCTATGAGGTTGCTGGAATTACCCTTTCTCTCGGGAAGGGATGTTGTGCCTTTCAGAATGCAAGTGCTGTTTCGAAATACCTTGGTATAAAATGGCAGGTGTATAATTCAGATAAAGATTTCAGGAGAACGGTAATAGATTATACTATTAATGAATACAAGAGAGGGAGGACGCCAAATCCCTGTGCTGTATGTAATAAAGATATAAAATTCAGGATACTCCTGAAGATAGCTGATGAGATGGGGATAGAGAAAGTTGCAACAGGGCATTACGCAAGGGTTAAAAATGAGAATAAAAGGTATATGCTTATGAAGGGAAGAGATAGGGAAAAGTCGCAGGAATACTTTCTTGCAATGCTTACTCAGGGGCAACTCTCACGGGCTTTTTTTCCTCTTGGGGACAGGACAAAAGTGGATACAAAAAAGATAACAAAAGACTTGCCAGTACAAAAATGGATTGAAAGCCAGGATATTTGCTTCGTAAAGGATGGAAAGAGAATAGGTGGGTTGATTGAGAATAAAGAAGGAGACATTATTGATGAAGATGGTAGGCTTTTGGGTAAACATAAGGGAATATTTCATTATACGATAGGCCAGAGAAGGGGTATAGGGATTTCCTCACAGACACCTATGTATGTCCTGAGAATAATACCAGAAAAAAATACAATCGTTGTTGGAAAGGAGAAGGCACTTTACAAAAGGAGATTTCTAATTTCACGTCCAAACTGGATATTTAAAGAAACCCCTGACTTTCCTATTGAAGCAGAAGCAAAAATTAGGTATAAATTTAAACCTGCCCAAGCAATAATAGATAAAAATGTGATAGAGTTTAGAGAACCCCAGAAATCAATTACACCAGGCCAACTTGCAGTTTTTTATAAAGGTGACTATGTACTTGGAGCTGGATGGATAAAAGAGGTTATTGAATAAACGCTACCAAAAGGTTTTGTCAAAAAAACAGAATACCAGGATTCTCACATCGCTGTTCCTTCAAGTCTCGGTGCTTGACATTGTGACATTTTCCAATCACTATCATTGGTATGTGTTATGAGTGAGTACTGTAGAGGAATTTAAAAAGGCAAAAGGGATAAAAGTATCTGAACTGGATGGGAGTTCTCAATATAATAAGAGACTTCGATTAGAGTTACTTGTTCTTCTTAAGGACAGGGCTGGGCTTAAATATTCGGAGATAGTTAGTTATAAACCATTTAAATCATTGAAACTATCTTCTCTGGGACAACTTTATAAGAGGATGAAGAAAAAAAATAACTAAAATGTCACAATGTCAAGCACCGAAACAATGAGATGCATTTTCCT
>Ga0190360_1000021_pt1 | contig 77735 bp, 70 predicted proteins | sample 48721834_MG_FD_161271 | JGI IMG/M metagenome (GOLD analysis project Ga0190360, IMG submission 161271) | Hydrothermal vent microbial mat bacterial communities from Southern Trench, Guaymas Basin, Mexico - 4872-18-3-4_MG | ecosystem: Environmental > Aquatic > Marine > Hydrothermal vents >...
CTTTGTCACCCCGCTATCAATAACCAATGGTGAAGCAGACAAATCAATGGTAACTGTCCTGTCAGCTGACAGGCTAGGCACTGTCTCACCCAGCAGAGTGCCTCCTACATATAATCCTATGTTGGCGATGTCTTCACTGTTGATTGACCCCATCTGAAGGAAAGTAATCTTGTGAATACTCACCTTCTGATTAGAAGCCATTGCAGTGAATTTCATTGCCTCATAGGTCTTGCCAGGATCAACACTTGCTGAGTTGGTTAAAGCACTTAGCTGTAAGCGTCCGAAATCAGAAACTACTGCCACAGTCATTTGATTTCCAACAAATGGAAATGCTCCTGTGACTGTTGTAGCTTCTGTGGTGACATCATCAGGTGAAACAAGGCTGAAAGCAATTGTCTTTCCGGCAAGAGCATCCTTGCTTATGTCTGCCTTTAAGGTGATAGTCTTTGTACTACCTACCTCAAAAAGACCGGCAGAGTTAACAAAGGTTACCTCACCTAAAGACATTGATGTCATTTCAGCTATCTTGGTATCACCCTCGTAAAGATAGACGTTACTAATGTCTGCATCAGTACTAATACCGGTTCTCTTAAACTTCAAACCAGTAACCTTGGTTTTTGTTCCTTCAGCTACTGTGAAGTTAAGCTTCAAGAAGTCAACTAAAGCCTGAGAACCAGCATTGTCATAGGCACCATCGGAGATAACGGTCGCAGCAGCAGGATTGTCAGGAGCGAAGGAGACTGATAGTTCACCAGCGGCAACCGGTTCCCCTGGTTCTTCCCCTGGTTCTTCCCCTGGTTCTTCTCCAGGCTGTTCTCCCTCGCTAGCTAGAAGCTCATTGAGCTTAGCTCTGGTTGTTGAACCAACAAAACCGGTACCTGAGGTTAAACCCCAAGAAGCCAATACCTCATCAGCGTATTTCTCCTGGAATTTGATAACAGCTGCCTTGGTTAAAGGACCAAAGTAGCTTGTCTCATTTCCGGGTGAACCTACACCTGAGGCGGCTAACTGGGTGTCAGGATCTGAGTTCAATACTATCTGCAAGCATTTGACATCATCCCCTGACATACCCTGTTTCAGGTTCCGGTCAAAGCTGGTAATTGTACAACCAGTAATAGCAGGAGCTTCGCCCTGAAGGGCGGCTAGCTGGGACTGCAAATCAGCTAACTGAGCTAACAAGGCGTCAATCTGAGCCTGAAGCTCTTCAGCTGTAATTGCAAAAGCCGGAGCTGCCATTGAAGCCCACACAGTCATGGCTGTAACAACCGCTACAATCTTTTTCTGAACAGTCATTTCTTTTTATTAATTATTTTTTATAATTTTTCTAATTTTTATTTTTCCCGTCGCGTCGACCTCATCCCCTTTTTTAAGCACAAAAACTCAAATGATTGAGTTGCTTTAATACGGGGATTGCTCGCGACCTTAGCTATTAGCCACGAGCGCGACTTTCAATTTTCAATCTTAACATAATTGTCAAGAAAATACCTGTGGAAAATTTATTGAGCGTTATAAATCTCTATTAACGCTTCTGCATATTCTCCTTGTTCATAATACATTTTTGCTTTTTCAAGTGCAGTTTTCTCTTTCTCTGTTAATGAAGATTGTTCCATTTCAGAAATCACCTGTTTTACTAATCGAGCCATAGCATTATCAATCTCTTTTGTTTCAATCTTGGTAGCCAATACTTTTTCTACTTTCTCTTTTTTCTCTTCTAATTTCTTGGTCTGAACTACCAGTTCTTTATCTACCTTCTTTACTTTTGCTAAATTCTTAGCAGCTTCTGAGATATTTGCATGAAACTCATCCATTGCAGGAGCCAATTTCTTGACTTCATTCTTTGAAGCTATTCTTTCTAATTCTTCTAATCTCTTATTTGCCAATTCTAAATTTAATACAGGTTTTTCATCTTCAGGTGATAACATTATCTGGCTTCTTTCTGTGATTTTCTTTAGATAATACAATGATTCACCAGGCAAAGCATCCTGAGAAAATTCAAAAATTCCTAACAAAAGCAATACTAAAAACACCCCTGCATAAGCGGGTTTAAAAAAGGGAAATAATTCTGCTTTTCTTTCTTCTCCTAAAATCTGATTTTTAGTCAACAAAACCCAGTCTCTTCTGGGCTTCACTGTCTTTAATTTCTTCAGTTTTTTTATCAGTGTTGCATTAGTCATAAAACCAACAGCTTCTTGGCCTTCTGTATATATGACGCAGAAATGCTTATTTTATTACACTAAACCTCTCTAAGCTTCTTTAGATAATGAAGGTTCTAATTTGTTTTTTAGGGCCTTCAACGCCCTGTGAAGTAAGACACGAGTGGTTTGTTCTGTCCTACCTAAAATCTTAGAAATATCTCCTATGGATAGGTCATCTAAATAATACCAAATAATGACATTTTGATAATCTTCTTTTAGGTCAGACAGAGCTTTTCGAATATATAAAATGTCAGAATTTACTTTTGCTTCTTCTTCTAAATTATACCTTGGATCAACTAAGAAGGGATTGTCCATTGCAACAATACGAATCTTGCCTTTCTGCCGATAATAGTCTGTGACCAAATTTCTTGCTGTTTTATATAAAAATGCCTTAATATTCTCAATCTCTTTTTTAGTTCTAAAAACTGCCCATGTTTTTGAAAAAGCTTCAGAAGTCAAATCCTCAGCTATTTCTCTTGAATTAACTTTTAGATAAACAAATCGATAAATTTTATCAATATGCTCGTCATAAATTTTACTAAAGAGTTTTCGTAGGTCATCCATAGGAAATTTCTAAAATTTTAGCCTTAATATTTAAATTAATAGGACATTTGTCCTATTCTAAAACATGAAGTAAAGTTGTGTCCTAATTATGTCCTAACTACACTTCTTCTGTCCTACCTCGAATTCTGTAAAATGTGTTATTTTTCTCTCCAATTCTGTCTACTAGTCCAAGCTTTAAAAGCTTTCTAAAATCTCTCCTAAGGGTTCTTTTGCTAACATTTGGAAAAACATTCTTCATCTCTCCAACCTGTGCTCTTCCTTTTATCTTTAAAATTTCTAAAATCTTTTTCTGTCTTTCAGAGATTTCTGGTTTTACTTCAAATGTAGGGCTGGATTGTTCTAACTGCAGTTTCTTTGGTTCTGGCAAAGAAGAGATTTCTTCTCTTTCTTTTCCTGTTGCCTCTTCTCTTGTTTTTTCCCTTTTTTCTTCTCTTTTCAATCTTATTAGCTTCTCATTTATTTTACTATATTCCTCTTGCAAGTTCAACACTTCTGAAGCTCTCACCCATCCTTGAGATTTAACAAGCTCAAAAAAAGTATCGAGAATCTCAATCAGTCTTTTTGAATCTCTTATTATCTTTATCCTGTTTGGATTATTATCTGCCTGTGGAAGCGACACAAAATTAGCCAAGACCTCATCTGATAACTCTCGCATCTTATACCTCAAAGGCTCTTTCTTTGGAAAGAGTAAGGTTAAACGGTAAAGCTCATTCGTCACATATAATATATGATTTTTATCAAAATTATCCCACTCCATAATTCTTAATAATTATAAGACTCTAAAAAACTATATCAGAAATAAACAAAGAGGTCAAAAACCTCCTTAGTTTACTTCCTTTGTCTCTTTTATTTTTTTCTATTTTATAAAATCAAAAACTGTTGTCAATCCACCAATCCACATAGTACTTTAACAAAATATTAATTATAATAAAATAAAGAAGATTAAAAATCAAATAATGAAAGAGGGGGGAACGAAATGCCAAAAATAAAATTATTGAATTCTCCATACCAAGAAAGATTCAATAGAAAAATAAAAGAATTAAGAAGGGAAAACCATTATTTTAAAAACCCAAACGAAAATGAAGAATTATTCAAAAGAAAAAAGATAGTATTTAAAGAACCTCTAAGAACTAAGATAGAAAAGAAATCAGAAATTGAAGAATTGTCTAAAAAAATTGGGAAATACCTTTTAGAAAAAGAGAGGTTATCAAGATTATTAAAAGAGAATAAAGATATTAATAGAATTAATAGAATACAAGAAAGAATTAAAAAAATAAATGAACAGATAAAAATATTAAAAGAAAGACTTGAAGCCTTAAAATTTTAAAAAGGAAGAAAAATTTCTTCCTTGTTTTTTTAATTTTTTGCTATTTAATCTTCACTGCTTTTGACAGTCTTTTTAAAGAAATTCTTGTATCAGTTATCCGTGTAAAAGTACTGGTAATAATATTAAGTGTCCCCTGCATTTCTCTAAAATAACCGCTTATTAAAATCAGATTTCCAATGGGGGTTATATTCTTAATAACTTTATCAAGAACAAACAAAATAACACCTCCGATTGTAGCACTTGAGAAAGCCTGCAGTACAGCCCATCTTATCATATTTATTCTGTTTGCTACGACCTCTTTTTTATAAAGATCTTTTCCTTCTTGGTCTACAGTTTTAGCAAAGGTATAACCATCCTCTCTTTGACGCCACACCTCTGGGGTCTTGCGATAAGTGGTCCCCCAAAATATCTCAGCTGCCCTGAAAGAATCTTGAACCTTCTGACGATAAAGTTTTAATAAAGAATAATCAATTATAAGATATAAAACACCATATATTATTAAAAGTCCTAAATAGCTTAAATTAACCCTCAAAAATATAATCGGTATTATTATAAGGTTTACTGGGAGTTTTAATAAATTATCCTTATAAAACTCAATTAGAGAATTAATATTTTCTGAAGCTCTTTTTATTGCCTGAACTGATTCCCCTGTTTTTTTATCTTTACGAAGTTCTGTTCTTTCAGTAAAAAAGGTAGCCAAAGAAATTTCTAATTCTGTTCCTATTTTCTCCAATTCGAATTTTGCTTTTATCCTTATTAAATCTTCCAACACCTTGTTAATCACCATAGCTCCAAGCCAGTAAAAAGCAATTCTCCAATTTTCAGGATTATCACTCATTATATTTACCACCTTTGAAAAAGCAAAGGGCCAAAACAAAACTTGAATAAAAGCTACAATTCTCAAAAAAGAAAAAAACAAAATTTTGTTTTTGTGTTTTTTATAGAAGTCTAAGAAGAATTTTTTCATAATATTAATTTATTAATTTTAGCATAAATATTTTTTTCGAAAAATAAATATATACAATATGCAATATGCACGAAATTTGACAAAAGATTTATTAAGCGTATACTTAAAGAACGTTTCTTTTTTGTTTTTTTAAAAAAGAACGTCGTACTTTCTAAGTCTTCCTCAGGTTTTTTATCCGTGAGAAGTTAGAAGTAGGTCGTAGAATAAAATAAGTTCTCAAAAAAATGACAAATAAGCTGTATATAGGAAGTCTTTCTTTTGATACGACCGAAGATACATTAAAAGATCTATTTTCGCAAGCAGGAACAGTAGATTCTGTCACTATAATCCTTGACAAGTTCTCTGGAAGATCAAGGGGATTCGGTTTTGTTGAAATGTCTTCAAAAGAAGAAGCAAAAAAAGCTATAGAGATGTTCAATGGAAAAGAATTAGATGGAAGAAATATTGTAGTCGCAGAAGCAAGACCTGTAGAAAAAAGATCTTTCAGAAGATCCTCAGGCAATCGTAGAGGATTTAACAAAATGAGGTTTTAAAGAAGATTCCTGAAATCAAATTGCAAAAAGCCTTTCTTTGAAAAGGCTTTTTGCTTTCCTCTTTCTTAATTATTTATCTTATACTTTTTCTTAATTATTCACCTTATACTTCCTGAAACTTCCTGAATACTTACTCATACGCGTTAACTTTCGATATCCGAAATTAACGCGTATGAACATAATAAACATTTTTGAAATTTTTACTTTAAATTAAATTTGTTTTTCAACCAAACATCATTCCCAATATCCTTGGATACAATCAATCTTACCTCTTTTTCTTTCAGTCCAAAGAAATCTCTCAATAATTCTATTTCATCTTTACAGCCAAAAGGATATATCCACACACTTTTTTGCAATTGAAAAAACCCTAACTCTTTTAGTTTTTCTCTAAATACTCTCCTATAAAAATTCCTTAAGCAGGCAATATCAAAAATAACTATTCTCCACTTCCTATCCCATTTTTTAGGTTTTTTTATTTCTAAATCATTAATCTGCAACCATCCAGCTTTCTTTCTCCCTTCCTCTGTAAGAGAAATATAAATTTTGTGATTTCTTTTTTCTATATTTATATAGCCCTTTTTTCTAAGTCTATAAAAGGCATCGTATACCTTCTTTCTTTTATATTTTTTGCCCTTCTTAAAACTTTTTAATATATTAAGCAAAAAATAGGGCGAAGTAGCAGCAATAGAAATGGCGCCGGCAACAACCAACCAACGGAATATATCTTTTATAATTTCTGATTTCGGCTTTCTAAAGTAATATTTATACTTAGTCATATTAATTTAAACGATAACAATCATTAAATTAACATACTTAATTATATCACTTTCATATAGAATTGATATGATTGGTATGGTAGAGGTTAGTTTTTCCATACGCGTTAATTTCGGATATCGAAAGTTAACGCGTATGGAAATTTAAAATTAAAAATTGAAATTTAAAAAAGAAGTAAAAAGAAAAACAAAAAGCTTTAGGGACTTTCAAAATAACTCCACTGGAGTTTTCCACAACAAGATTTGTGTTTTTACAACAAAAGAGTAGAATTAGAAAAATATGGGACAGAAAAGGAAGTTTATTATTTTCGGTGTTATTATTATTTCACTCCTCGCAATTGGAGGAGTTTTTTATTGGAAAAATCAAGAGGATATTAAAAATTTAAACGCAAAATTACCAGAAGGAATTAAAGTCACAAAAACTCTAACAGGGAAATATAGGGTGACAAATAAGATAGATGGATATGAGTTTACTGCCCCTAAAGAATGGAATGGAATAAAAGAAATCAAATATATAGGGGAATGGAAAGAGAAAGGATACAAAGGGAAAAGTATAAATTTGCAAGCCAACAACGGAATTTCGAATATCTTAGCAATTGACCAATTTCAAATAGAAAACTGGGAAGATTTCTCTTTAGAATCCTGGGCGAAGAAAAGCTTTGAAAATTTTGGATTGGTCGGAGAGTTTCAAAAAAACAAAATAAATGGATTTGAAGTAGTTAAAACTAAAGAAAGTGCACATCTATTAGGAATGTATGTGTACTTTTTTAAAAAAGGATCTTTTGTATATGCAATAACAGGAGGTCCGGAAGAATCTATCAAGGAGATTATTATTAATGGGCGATGGTAGAATCAGTCTTTTTTAAAAGCATTATATCTTTACCCAAAAAAATACTAATCTCTGCGATTATACTATGTGTAATCGCAAATTTTGTATTTGGAAAAATTGTTTTAGCTAAAAAAATAGAATTAACCGATAAGGAAGTAGAAAGAATAAAAACAAGCTTAGATCTTGTAAAGGCTTTTGTAAATTTCACGCTTAATCAAGACAAACTAAAAGATATTCTAAATACAATAATCCATGCAGGAGAAACCTCTACAGATATTACCTATGGCTTGCTTATTTTGAGCGCATTAAATGAGATGGATCTAATAGATTTAATTGTCTCCCAAGAATATAAAAGGCAGGCAAGAAATTATTTCAATAATGTCTTAGATGAAAGATTAAACCTATTCAATTACTATACAGGAATAGGATATGATATTCCCAAGGCAGTATTTGGATCTATAACAGGTCCCTTTTCAGCTTTAACACTTAATACCTTTTCAATCACAAGCAAAGCAATTGAGATATACATAGCTTTTGAGAATATAAAGACTGTAAAGCTTTATGACGGTCTATGGTTTTATTTTGATTTAAGAAAAAATCATGAATCACACAAAAGTGCTTGGGATGATACAAAAGAATTGCTTGGATGGCTAAAAATTAGGTATCCATTCAATGCTCAAGAGATAGCAGAAATGTATACTCAGCTTGAATCTCAATTCGCTATACTTTTTGAAAAATGGGGACCTCTCACAACTTCCAAGGGGGTAAATGAAGAAGTTAAAAAACAAACAAAACAAGAGCTTACAGACAGTTTCTTGTTTGCTATGGAAAGATATAAATTGGTAGAAAAAGAAACCTCCCCTTCTTTCTTTGCAAAAGTAGGAGGATATTTTAAGGGATTGCTTGCAAAATTAAAAGATGCAGGAAGTTTCATTGCAAGCACTGGTACTACTTCTCAAGAAACAATTAAAAAATGGTTAAAAGATGTAAATGACAAAATAAACAATTTGTTCAATCTGGTAAATAATTCTAATCCAGAAATATCAAAACCTGTTTCAAAACAAGAAAAACCTAACAAATCAATAGAGAAAGTGCCTGAGGCTCAACGAGAAAAAACAGAATCTCAAAATAAAGAACTTAAATCAGGTCCCAGTTTAAAGGAAATACAAGATGAATTAGATGATATCTCTGAAACAATTGAAATTATTGCTCAAGAGATATCAAAATTAAAAGCCGAAAAAGGGACAAACCAAGGAATTGAAGAATTAGAAAAAGAAACAGAAAAAGCCTCAGAAAGGGTTGAGAAAATAAAAAAGAAGGTTGAAGAAAAAGAAGTTGAAGAACAACCTCTAGAGGAATCAATTGAATCATCTGAGTTTGTATTATGCGAGAAATTTCCGGGTTATTATCCAGCAAGAAATAAAATAATTATAAATGAAGTGGCATGGATGGGAACTGTAAACTCAGCAAACGATGAATGGATTGAATTAAAAAATATCTCTAATGTTGAAATTAATCTTCATAATTGGCAGTTATTAGACAAGGACAAAAAGATCAAAATTGTCTTTAACAATTTATCTCTAAAACCAAATAGATTTCTTCTTTTAGAAAGAACAAACGATGACTCTGTTGTCCAAATTTCAGCTGACCTTATTTATACAGGAGCATTAGGCAACACAAATGAAATATTATATCTTTTTGACGAAAATTGTTATCTGGAAGATGAAGTGCTGGCAAATCCAAACTGGATAGCTGGGGATAACTCTACAAAAAGAACCATGGAAAGAAAAAACAAACTAGAATGGCAAACTAGTTTTGATATAGGAGGTACTCCAAAAGCTGAAAATAGTAAAGGTTATTATGAAGAAAATCTGGGAGGAGGTGGAGGAAACACCACTACTCCTACTTCTACTTCTACACCTCCATCTATTCCCGAACCTATTCCAAAAATCTTGATTACAGAAGTCCAAATTAAAGATGCAAGCTCTTCAAATCATGATTTCATAGAATTGTATAATCCTTCTACCAACACAGCAAATATATCTAGATTCCAACTCAAAAAGAAAACCAGTACTGGAAAGGAATATTCAATAATGGTTTTTCCGAAAAATACCAATATCTTGCCAAATGAATATTTTCTTTGGGTAAATAGCGATTATGCTCATTTTATAGAAACAAAAGTTGATGCTACTACCACACAAACTTTATCTACCAACAACAGCATAGTATTGCTTGATAAAGAAAAAAATATTGTTGATGCTCTGGCTTGGGGAACCAGCACCAATCCTTTTGTGGAAACTACAGCCTTTCCTAAAAATCCTGATGAAAAACAAAGCTTAGGAAGAATGTGGTCCAGCTCTACTAATTCCTATATTGATACTGATAATAATTTAAAAGATTTCCAAATCCAAGAACCAACTCCAAAAGCAAAAAATAAACAAAAAGAGCCAGAGAAAGAAAACCTTTCTCCTGTTGCTTTATTTAGTTATGCTCCAAAAGTTCCCACTACAGAAAAAACTGTATTGTTTAATGCCAGCTCCTCTACTGATCCAGATGGAAATATTAATCTCTTTGTATGGAATTTTGGAGATAATAACTCTACTACAACAAACCTATCTACTACTACTCATGCTTTTGCAAGCTCAGGAAGTTATACAATCTCTCTAATTGTCATTGACAATAATGGAGCAGAAAGTAACCCTGCCACAACCAGTATAACAATAATAGAAAAACCTATCATAAAGGAAAAACCAAGCCAAGTAGTGGTTATCAATGAAATAGCTTGGATGGGAACAAAAGCAAATTCTTTTGATGAGTGGATTGAATTATATAACACCAGCTCTACTGTTATTGATTTAAATAATTGGAGTCTTGTTTTCGGCCATGGAACAAATACTTCATCTATTATTTTTACTACCTCAAGTGCTGTCACAACTACTGTCCCCGCAAAAGGATTCTATTTAATAGAAAGAAGCGATGATAACACCATAAATGATATAGCTGCTGATTGGTTTGGTTCTTTTGGTAAGGGTCTCAATAATAATGGCGAAAAGATAGAATTAAGAGATCAAAAGGGCAACTTAGTGGATATTGTAGACTGTTCTGATGGATGGTTTGCAGGAAAAACAAGCCCCGATCGTATCTCAATGGAAAAAATCAATGCTTTTGCCTCAGGAACAGATATTAATAACTGGGCAGATAACAATCTTTTCACTAGAGATGGAAAAGATATACAAGAAAATAATATCAACGGAACACCAAAGAATACAAACTCTGTATGTATATCCCCTACCTCTATATCTAATCTTCCCTTCAATGAATTTGAAGAAATTACTTTGGCTCATTATGGAAGTCCTTATATAATTGAAAAAACTCTATTTGTTCCTAAAGGAAAAACCTTAAAAATCAATCCGGGAACAATATTGAAGTTTTCTCGCTCTAGTGCGATAGAAATAAAAGGAAAATTACTGGCTGAAGGAGAAAATGAAGCTACGAGAAAAATATTTTTCACTTCATTAAAAGACGACGAATTGGGTGGAGATAGTAATAATGATTCAACCTCAACCCAACCTGCGCCGGGTGATTGGCTGTGGCTTTATTTCCAAAATACATCAGGCTCCCGCTTACAGAATGTGGTATTGAAATATGGAGCTGGACTAGCAGGAAATGTCAGTACACCTACTTTTTCAAGAGGAACCATTTCTGTGGAAAATGGAGAATTAACAATAAAAGATTCTGTATTCGAAAAAGGATTAACTGTGGGTGTATGGTTGATTAATTCTTCAAGCACAATAGAAAGCACAGAATTCATTGATATCAAAGGTGCGCCTCCTCAACGATTTGAAAAAACAGCCAGTATTTTAATCGAAGGAGGGTCGCCCATAGTAAAGGATTCAATCTTCCAAGGAAATAAAAAAGGAATAGAGATTACATTAAACGCCGAGCCTGAAATCAAAAATAACATATTTAAAAACAATGAAAAACCTATATATTTTAACGGCTCATATCCTTATTTTAAGGGAAATATTGCAGAAGATAATAAATACAATGGAATTTTTGTTGGTGGCTCCACACTTACAACAACTACTTGGGATGCTGATCTACCCTATATTATTGAAAACACAAGCATAGGGGCTGGGGCTACTCTTATTATTAAGCCTGGAACAATAATAAAATTTGACAAAGGTGGATTAGGGGTCGGTGGGAAAATCTTGACTCAAGGAAATCCAAATAATCCTGTTGTATTTACTTCATTAAAAGATGACGAATATGGAGGAGACACTAATAATGATGGAAATGAAACTCAACCAAGGGCTGGGAATTGGGGCAATATTCGGTTTTCCTCTTCAGGAACAATATTTGAAAATACAATTATTAGATACGGGGGAAGAAAAGGTTCCCCTTGGTGGATTAATATAGGAGCTCTCACCTTAGGAGAAAATATAAAGATTGAAATAAAAAATTCATTGATTGAAAAGAATATCTATGCAATTTCTTTTCCAAATACTACATCCTGCGAAACAATCAATGCCACAATTGAAGGATTTAAAGCAAAAAATACTGTATTTAAAGACAATGAGTATCTTACCTATCCTATATGTGAGTAATTTATGGTACAAAAAAATCCTCGAAAAAATCGAGGATTTAACTAATATATTCTTCTTTATCTTCTTTTTTCTCTTTCGATAAAGTTTTTTTCTTTTCTTCTTTATCTTTAAACAAACTAGGAAAACTTCTGAAACTTTCTGGGGGAAATATAACCGGAAACAAAAGAGGGGGATTTTTGAATGGTATAGGCGAAAAAATTTTTATCCCAGACTCTTTTTTACCAATATATCTCACTAGTTGAGTGAAGTTTTCAAAGAATAAATTAACTGCCTGCAGTACAGCTGTGATTTTCGCATATATTTTGAAATACAAAGAATAACATGATTGTAGTTCAGTGTTTTTTATTTTTTCTAAATCACCATTAGCGCTTTCGATTATTTCTTTAATGTTTTCTATAAGAGAACTGATTGTATTATTAAATTCTTTAATATATTTCTTTTCATACTTTTCATTCATTTTTTCTTTTCTCATCATTGTTTTTTTATTTTTAAAAGAGCAAAGCTCCATGCTTTGTTTTTATAAAAAATTCCTTAAATGTCAAATTAAATTAATAAAATTATTCTTCTAAGATGTTAATAAGCTGTGAATAAAGTAAGGAGAGGCTATGGATAAGGTTTGAATTGTAATAAGAAAATAATAGGTATAAGCCTGTTGAGAAAAGAAGAAAATTTTTTCTTAGGTCTGTTTTTCTGTTTTTATCTTTATTTTATTAAAGATAAATCCATACGCGTTAATTTCGGATATCATAAATTAACGCGTATGGAACTTGTGCTCATAGCTAACGTTAAACATAGACATATTGCGTTCGTAATCTAAAACTTGACGAAAAATTTCATCAATGTATAGTTAAATCTAAAGTATTTAAAAAGGTGATAAACAGGACAGAAATAAAAAGATTAGAAGAAGAGAAAAAATTATTAGAAGCACAGATCAGATGCTGTCAAGACATTGAAATTATTGATCTTCTCGATACAGAAGGAGTAATTATAGGAACAAATCACAATCATCATAAAGACATAAAAAAATTAAAAGAAAAATTAGAAAAAGTTCGTCAAAAAATCGAAAACCTAAAAGTAATAAATAAAAAATAAAAAGGAAGGCTTTTTTATTACCTTCCTTGTTTTTTTATTTAAACGACTTGACATAAGTATTAAAAAGAGAAATATAATAAATAGAAAACAGTTTGCTCCTCTCGTAAAAGAAGGGAAGCCCTCTATTATTAAGTTTTCAACTTCTTTCTTTTTTATATCCCCTTTATTCCCTTGATACATTGGATTTCGCTTTACCCTTTCTTTCACTCTTTTATAAAGAGAGGAGCAATACATTTAAAAAGGATGGTAAAAAACCATCCTTTAAATATTTTTAAAATCAATTCTCTTAAATATTAAGAAAAGATTGCATAATAAAGCATTATCCCAATCAAAATCAAACTAAATATCAAGTCTATCAAGACTATATGGTTTCCTTTTTGTTGTTTAATTATTGTTTTCATATTTTAAAACCCGGCAAAGGATTTTATTTTTATAATAGGAATTGTACTAACTCTTCCCCATTTATCAACCAGGTTCAGTCCCAAGAGCTTACCCTCAATATTAAATAATGGACTACCTGCTAAGGTAGTAGTCTCTAAAATACTTGTCTTTATAATCTCTTTATCAAAATATTTTACAACCCCTTCATTTACTATCTTTTTTATTTCTCCCTCTTCAAAAATTATACCTGCAAGAAATACTCTCTCTCCTTGCCTTAATTTTTCAAATTCAGCAAATTCTACTGTCGGAAGGTTTTCCTGTTTTATCTTTATCAAAGCTAAGTTTTCTTTTAAATCTCTTTTTAAAATTTGAAAAGAAACAAGTTCCCCGTCTACAAAAAAATTAAAATCACCCCCTTTGGGTACTAAATCAGCTAATGTAACCACTAAACCATCAGAAGTAAGAATTAATCCTGATCCTTCTAAAACCTTGCTTTTGGGAACAATTGTCTTTATTCCAATTATTGTATTTTTTACCTTATCAAAGGCATTCTGTAATGCCACATTTTCTTGAATAGTAATCTCTTTTCTCTCAGTAACATACACTGGAGTTTGTTCTAAATTGTATTTATAGAAAAGAGGTTTTTCAACAAAATAAGGCCAAAGGATTTGGTCTGCAAAAATACCACCACAAATTCCTACTATAAAACTCAATAAGATATAAAAGAAAATTTTTCTCATTTTCTAAATCAAACCGCTACTTTTTGTTTTTTTGATTCTCTTTTTTTAATAAAATCTCTAGGTCCCTGAAAAACTATCTTTCCGTCTTTCAAATCTACTCTCACTCTGTCTCCTTCTTTTATTTCTCCTGAAACAATTTTAAGAGAAAGCGGATCTAAGATTTTCTTTTGAATCGCTCTCTTCAATGGCCTTGCTCCTAAATTTGGATCAAATCCCTTCTTAGCAATGAAATCTTTTACTTTTTCAGAAACTTTTAAATCAATCTTCTTTTGAGACAACCTCTTCACTACTTTTTTGAGTTCTAACTCTGCTATCTTTTTTATTTCTTCTTTTGTTAAGTAATTAAAGATAATAATCTCATCAATCCTGTTCAAGAACTCTGGCCTAAAGTTTTCTTTTAAAGCTGTGAGGACTTTGTTTCTTAAGGTTTCTCTTTGAGCTTTTTCTTTATCTCCCCCCACAAAACCTAGCGAAGCTTCTTTAGCAATGATGTCTGAGCCTACATTTGAAGTCATAATTAAAATTGCATTCTTAAAAGAAGCCACCCTTCCTTTTGCATCTGTCAATCTTCCATCTTCTAAAATCTGAAGTAAGATATTAAAAACTTCAGGATGAGCTTTTTCTATCTCATCTAGCAAAACAACACTATAAGGTCTTCTTCTTATTTTCTCTGTTAATTGACCTCCCTCGTCATAACCTACATAACCTGGGGGAGAACCTATCATTTTAGAAACCGTGTGCCTTTCCATATACTCTGACATATCTAAACGAATCATAGCGTTCTCATCATTAAATAAAAACTCAGCTAAAGCTTTTGCCGTCTCTGTCTTTCCTACTCCAGTAGGACCTAAAAACATAAAAGAACCAAGGGGTCTGTTTTCTTCAGAAATCCCTGCCCTTGCCCTGCGGATGGCATTAGAGATAGCTATAATTGCTTCTTTTTGTCCTATTACTCTTTCCGAAAGAACCCTTTCCATCTTTTCTAATTTCTTTGCTTCTTCTTCCAATAATCTTGTTACTGGAATTCCTGTCCATCTTGAAACTACTCTTGCCACATCTTCTTCATCAACCTCTCCCTTTAAAATAGGGTGTCTCTTTTGAATTCTTGCTAATTTCCTTTCAGAAGCTTTTAATTCTTTTAAAAGTTGAGGTATCTTGCCATATTTTATTTCAGCCACCTTTTGCAGGTCTGCTTCAGCAATCCCTTTTTCAGCTTCAAACTTAGCATCTTCAATCTCTTTTTTAAGATTTTTGATTTTAGTTATCAATTCTTTTTCTGTCTGCCATTTAGTCTTGATAGCCTCTTCTTTTTCTTTTAAATCAGAAAGTTGCCTTGATATTACCTTTAATCTTCTTTTTGCACCCTTTTCCTTTTTTATTGCCTCTCTTTCAATCTCTAATTTTTTAATTTCTTTTCTTAAATCTTCTAATTCAGAAGGTTCTGACTCTATCTCTAATCTTAATGAACTCATAGCTTCGTCCATCAAATCTATTGCCTTATCAGGTAAAAACCTGTCTGGGATATATCTAGCTGCTAATTGAGCGCAGGTAACCAAAGCTGCATCTGTTATCTTCACTCCATGATGCAGTTCGTATTTTTCTTTTATTCCTCTTAAAATCACAATGGTGTCTTCAATTGATGGCTCTGCCACATAAATTGGCTGAAATCTTCTTTCCAAAGCCTGGTCCCTCTCGATATATTTTTGGTATTCTTTCAAGGTAGTAGCTCCTATTGCTCTTAATTCTCCTCTTGCTAAGGCAGGCTTTAAAAGATTTGAGGCATCAATGGCACCCTCTGCGGCTCCTGCCCCGACTAATGTATGAAGCTCGTCAATAAACAATAAATATCTACCACCCGCCCTGTTAATCTCTCTTAAAAGGGCTTTAACCCTGTCTTCAAATTCTCCTCTATATCTTGTTCCTGCAACTAAGGCTCCTAAATCCAAAGCTATAATTTCTTTTTCTTTCAAGCTTTCTGGAACTTGACCTGCAACAATTCTTTGCGCTAACCCCTCTACGATAGCTGTCTTTCCAACACCAGCTTCTCCAATTAACACTGGGTTGTTCTTTGTTCTTCTCGAAAGGATCTGCATCAATCTTCTTATCTCATCCTCTCTCCCGATTACAGGATCCAATTTTCCTTTTCGGGCTAATGAGGTGAGGTTTCTTGCATATTTCTCTATGACCTGATATTTTGTCTCTGGTTTAGGATCTGTTATTCTTTGTCCTCCTCTTATCTTAGCTAATTCTTTTAAGACCAAGTCATAATCTAGCTTTCCAAACTCTAAAGAGCCTGCCTTACTTTCAGGTTTTAAAAAAGTTGCTTTATCTAAAACTTCTTTTGCCTTTGTCTTTGTGGTTAAAAGCGCCAAAAATAAATGTTCAACTGAAATATATTCATCTCCCATTTTCCTTGCTTCTTTTTTGGCGCTATCCAAAACCTTTGCCATATCTTGAGTCAAATAAAACTGACCAAAACCGGTAGGTGTGATGATAGTAGGAATCCTGTTTAAAGCTGATTCCGTGTTCTTCTTTAAGGTTTCTACATTTACCCCTATTCTTTCCAATAAATTCAAAACAATGCTTTCTTCTTGTTCAAGTAAAGCATACAGCAAATGCAAGGCATCGATCTGTTGCTGATCCCTTCTCTTGCTTAATTCTTGGGCTGCAATTATTGCTTCTTGAGCTTTATGAGTAAATTGACCTCCGTTCATCATATATGACTATTTATTTTATAATAATAAAAAAATCCAGAGAGGGTATATAATTATATCAAAAATCTATTAAAAAGCAATTTATTATTCAAAATTACTCACTTCTCTCTCCTAACACAACATTAACAATCTTTTCTTCTTCCCCTCTTAATATCTTCAAAGAAACCTCATCGCCAGGATTATATTTCATAATAATTTTTGCCAAACTGTTTTTCTGAGTAATCTTTTCTCCATTAAACTCCAAAATTATATCTTTTTCTTTTAATCCAGCTTTTTCAGCAGCAGAGCCTTCGAAAATAGCAGGTTCTCCATTTCCCCCTATTATCAATGCCCCATAGTCTACCGGAAGATTATATTCTTTTTTCACATCTTCATTAATCAACACATATCTCACGCCCAAGAAAGGATAGACAATCTTACCGGTTGTTTTTACCTGTTGAATATCTCTCTTTGCTTTATTAATTGGAACAGCAAATCCTATATTTTGTCCCTGAACATCAATTGCTGTATTTATTCCTATCACTTCTCCCTTCAGGTTCAAAAGTGGACCCCCAGAGTTTCCTTTATTAATAGCAGCATCTGTCTGGATTATATCTTCAAGAACCTCATAAAATCCACCTCCCGAGGCTGTAATGGTTCTTCCCAAACCTGCCACCACTCCTACTGAGACCGTGTTTTGATATTTACCTAATGCATAACCTATAGCAATCACTGTCTGTCCAATCTGTATCTTGTCTGAATCTCCTAATTGGATTTTAGGAAAAGATTTTTCTTCATCCCCTTCTTTTTGTTTAATCTTTAATATTGCTATATCCTGAACTGGATCTCTCGCCAAAACCTTTGCTGGATATTTATCCCCGTCCACAGTTAAAATAGTATATTCTGCCTCCTCATCTAAAACCACGTGTTTATTTGTCAGCACCATTCCGTCTTCTGAAATAATAAAACCTGTTCCCCCTCCTACCTGTCTTTTCTCAAATCCCTTTTGGCGATATTGAGGAATTTTAAACTCGAAAAATGGCTGACCAAAAAATTCTTCAAAAGGTGAATAATAATACTCTTCATAAACAGGGAGATCTTTGCTGATAATAATACTAACCACAGATGGGGATGCTTTCTTGACTACATTAATCACAGCTTCCTCTTGAGTTGTTTGTGGAGTGTAATTATTTTTGGTTTGAAAACCAGCTTGGGGCCTGTTAATCTGTAAGTTTAATTTATCGAATAATTCTATGACTTCCTGATAAAAATAATTACTGGACAACACTCCTGCAAAAAACCCAAAAAAAGAGGAAATAAGAATTATAAGAACTAATCCTAAAACTGCCCTCTTTTTTGGTTCAGGAGATTTTAAAAATTCTGTTTTGTTTGGTTTTAATTCTGGTAACTTAAATTCTGGTAAATTATAGCTAATCATACTAAATTTTATTATCTATTATTTTATTTTATTTTTCAATACAGTAATAAATCTATATTTAAAGATATCAGATTTTATAGGTCCAAAGAATAACATCCAAATTCCAGCTAATATATATTTCAAATAGGTTTTTATTCTTCCTTTTTTCTCAAACCTCCGGGAAGAGGTCAATATAGGTTTAATCTCTATAAATCCGAATCTTCCGTATTTTTTTGCTCTCCTTACATAGTCATGATCCTCTGCTAATTTAATCTCCTCATCAAATCCTCCAATTTTTTTATGAATTTCTTTCGTTACTAAAATAGAATTAGTAGCATGAGGCAAAAAATTTTGACTTATTTTAACCCACATATTATACACCCAATAAGCGAACTTATCAAATCTTGTTCCGTTTGGATATATTGGAAAAGAAGCAACTTTCAATTTTCTTCTTTTAAACTCATTAATAAGGTCTTGCAAAAAAGTTTCATACCCTATCTTGTTGTCTGCATCCATAAACAAAAATAAGTCACCTTTAGCTACCTCAGCTCCATTATTCCGTCCTTTTGCTGGCAAACCTCCTTTTACAACTTTACACCCAAACTCTTTAGCTATTTCAGCTGTTCTGTCAACAGAACCACCATCTGCAATAATTATCTCATAATCCTTAAATTTTTGTTCCTTCAGGCCTTTAAGTAATTCAGGAAGATATTTCTCTTCGTTTAAAGCTGGAATTATTATGCTTAGCATATTATTGAAATAATTTCTTAGCTTCTTCCCATATTTCAGGGTTTCCCTGTTTTTCTTTCATCCAATACCACCACTCTCCTCCCCATAAATAGAATTTATTAAGCCCTGTTCTTTTTGCAAACTCAATATTGTATTTAAACTGTCTCAAATCCATACTCTTTTTCTGTTCTTCTATACTGCAATTGTAAAGCAAATTAGGACACCAAGGTTCTGTCTGTAGCTCTACACAAATAACATCTTTCTTAAAAATATTTTTGATAATTCGGGCCTTTCTCCAATAAAATGTAGGAGGAAATGGATAAAAAACATATATTTTAGCTTCTCTAAACCAAACCTTTTTATACATTGTAATTCCAACAATATCTGCTAACCTAGCAGAGGTAATCCAAAAAGACCCCTCGCCACTATCTGAAACTAAAATAGGTCTTTTAGAATCTAATGATTTTACCAAAGCTATTTCTTTTTTCAAAAAATTTTTATCTTTCCAGGTACACTCCCCAAAAGGAAAAAGGGGTTCGTTTTCTACTTCCCATACAACTATTGATGGCTGGTTTTTATATCTTATAACAATTTTTTTAACCAATTCTAAAATTCTTTCTTGTTGTTGTTCTTTAGATAAACCTTTTGCCCATTCTGGAATATGACACTCAGGCCATCGCCCTGTTTTCATACCAATGACTAAGATAATTTTCACGTCTCTTCTCTGGGCTTCTTCAATCTGCCAATCTAAATCATCGAAAAAGAAATTACCTCTTTCTTTCTCAATCAAATCCCAATGGGTAATCAACTTCAGATTCTTAATTTGCAAGTCATCAAGTAAAGCTAAATAAGTCTCTTTCCAATCCAGACCCATTTGTTGAGCGTGTTTCTGTGAAAAATTTACTCCAAAAACAATATCTTCAGTTGGTTTGGGAAAACCTACAAAAAAATACACAAAAAGAATTAAAAAAATAATAAAAATTAACAATAGAATCTTTTTAATTTCCATTTTTTATAATCTTATTGTCCAAATATTATTTCTTGGATATTAAAAACCCCTCTTTTCTCTCCTTCAATAAAACCCTGCATCGCAGCTTCTGCAAACCAGCCTTTCTCTAATAAATCGAAAAGCCATTCATCAGCATATTCTGGATTTTCTTGCAAGATTCCAGATCCTAATCTTAAAAGCCATTCTCGATTAAAATCTTCCTGAGAACCAATTGAAGGAGCGATAACGATAGGAAGACCTAACGATGTATAAAAGGATAGCTCACTTGGTTTTGTCCACAATATATCTGTCTTTTTTAATGCAAGATTAAATGCTTTAAAATATTCCTCTATTTCCTCATTAAAAATTATTTCTATATTCTCTGGTACACTGTTCTGCAAACCTAAATCTTCTATTCTTTCTATAAAATACTCTCTCAACCAATCTCTTATCCCTGCAACTAAAATAAGCTTTACTTTTTTGGCTTTAATTTTTTCTTTTAAGCTTTTTAAAATCTTGAATCCAATTTCTTTTTGTGCACCAGCTCCTCCTATAGCAAACATCACAGTGAATGGGCGCGAAGATTTTTTGGGCAACTTCCCTATATATCTTTTAATTAAAGGCTGATATCTTTGGAAATACCTTTTTTGAGGATCTAAAACTAAAAGACGTTCAGCCAAACTCTGTTTTAATACCTCCAAGTTTTCAGACCCTATATTCTCTAATGGCAATGGATATCCTGTAAAGAAAATGTTTTTAGGATTTACACCATAGAGCTTCAACCTTTCTACCACTCTTTCGGTCGGGGCAAAATATTTAATCTTGCTTGTAGAAGGAATTAAGGGAGCCCATGATCTTGCTATATCTGCATCGCATACAATACAAAAAATCTCACCCGGATAATTGAAATATTCTGCCATAAAAGCAGGTATAAAAAAAGTAGAAACAAAAGGTAAGGGATTTTTCTTTAATCCATCAATAAGGTGTCTGCCCCAGCCCTTTTTAAACAAAGCGTTAAATCTTTTGAGGGAAAAATTAGGTTTAGATAAATCTCTTTTGGGATAAAAACTAAGGATTTTCTGAAACCTATCATAGATTGAAAAAGAAAACTCTCCAATTAATGGTACACGTTTAAACTTTGAAATAAACTCATAAAAACTTCTTGCTCCTTCCCAAATCTTTCTGTCTTTTTTAGGAATTCCATTATAACTGTTAGCATTGATAATCTCTCCCTTGAAAGCTAAATGCTTCAGGGGATAAGCTGTTCTTTGGTGACCATAACCCATATTTACAGAAACTATCCAAGCCTTGTGATTATCAAGCTTTTTCATATATTTTATTTTATCAAAATTCTTTTGGTTTGACATTTAAGGCTTGATTAGTTTTTGGTTTAGTGATAAAAAGAAAAAATATACCTGTTTTTTTAAAAAATAAAAAGTGATAGACGTGTTGCCACCACAAAAAACTGAAACGAACATCTTGGAATTAGAGAATAAGGTCGAAAAATTGATAAATAGTTTTAATGAGATCACCAGAACGAGTACCAACTGTAGAGATTTTGATTTTTTTTACCCCGAAGAAGTAAAAAAAGAGAAAATTCAAAAACTATTAGGAGGAATCCTGATAGTTGGAGATGGACAATTAGATCTGTATAATATAAGAATACGTAAAAAAATTAGAAATTTAAAGAAAAATAATCATTAATTTTTATTTTTTATTTATTTTTGTTCTTTTTTGTTCTTTTCTAAATCTTTAAAAGAAAAGCTTTTTTAAAAAAGCTTTTTAATTTTGCACAAATTTTATCTTGTTTTTTGTATTTATGAATACGCCCTAATTCAGCCATGGCTGAATTAGGGCGTATCTAGTTTATTTGTGTTATTTAATATTGCAGAAATCTCAATCTCTGCTTTTCTTGTAACCAATAAGTGACAAGTCCTAAAAATATATATAAAATAAAAACCCAAATAAAAGAAATATTTTCAAAGCGCCAAGCAATAAAAGATAGTTTTGAGGAAAAATCAATTATTTTTAATATATAGGTTAAAATAGGATAGACCAAAAAAGACATAAGCTTTCCTATCGGGAGAAAAAATACACCTAACAATGCAAGAATAAACCCTAAAATTGTAATCAATGATAAAAAAGGAATAATAAAAAGATTAACAAAAGGTCCTACCAATGGAATTTGACCAAAATTATAAATCAAGACAGGAAGAGTAAAAAATTGTGCAGCTAGTGTAGAAGACAAACTATATCTTATTTCCAATGTCTTTGGAAGTTTTTTAAACAAATTTAAAAATATAGGTTGAAGATAAACTAATCCTAATACTGCCAAGAAAGAAAGCTGAAAACCTATATCTGATTTTAAAAGTAAAGGATTAAACCACAACATTAAAACTGCCGAAAAAATAACTGCTCTAAAACCATTAGAAATCCTTCCAAAATATTGAGCTGTTAAAAGAAGAATACCCATAATCCCAGCTCTCACGCCAGAAGCTGGAGCTCCAATAATTAAAACATAAAGTAAAATGAAAATCACAGAAAGATAAAACGCCTGGTTCCTCCAAAAGCCTAAAAACAAAAAGAAGTTTAAAATTAAAACAGAAATAATTGTAATATTCATTCCAGAAACAGCAGCTATATGACGAGTCCCTGTAAGATTAAATTTCTCCTTCCATTCTTTTGAAATATTTTCTTCATCTCCAAAAATCAATGCTTCTAATAATCCTGCCTGAGGCATAGGAAGTATTTTGTTTATACTCTTTTTCAAAGTGTTTTTTAAAAAGAATAAGGTTTTTAAAAATTGATTTCCAGAATTCTTACTGAGTAATTCTATTTTGGGAATATCCATTACAGCATATATTTTATCTTTCGCTAAATACTCTTTATAATTGAAGTCATTAAAAACCTTTGGTTCTTTTAACTCTCCTGTAATCTTCAACCTATCTCCATACTCATATTCAGGATATTTCCAGTAGGTTACTAAAACCCTCTCTTTTTTAGTTGAAAATTCCTTCTTTCCTATCTGCAATACTCTAATCTTTAATTTTCTTGTTTTCTCTCTTGTTATAGGCAAATTATCGACAATTCCTATTATACTTATATCTTTTTTGCCTATATATTCTTTAAGAAGGTTGTTCTCTGCTGTAAAAACTGCTTTTTGATGAAGCCATGCAGCAAAGATGAAACTTAAAACACAAAGAGCAATTATAATGAACTCTTTGTTTTTCCTAAAAGGAATGATAAGAAAAAATCCAGAAATTAATAAAAGAGGGAGTTGAAAAATAGAAATAAAAGAATCAAAAAAAATCCCTCCTATAAAAGAGAGACAAATGCACAATAATGCTTTAGATTTTGTCATTAAAAATTATCTTATTTGGCAGATGTCAAAAAACGGTGCAATCGCTTTTTGAATTTCTAATAAATACTCATTAGGATAAGGTCTTATATTTTGAAAACTCGAATCAATTGTTTTCTCGGCTCTGAAGTTTTGTAGGAAATATTTAGGGGCTGGTTTTATCCAATGCACAATCTTTAAAATGTCTTCTTTTTCTAATAAGCCCGGCACCACAGTAGTTCTAAATTCAAAATCAATCTTAGAATTTTTTAAAATCTCTACACTTTTTTCAATATTCTTCATCATTCTGTTGCTCCAGCATTTTGGCATTCCAACAATCTCTCCATACTTTTCTTTTGGGCCCTTTATATCCATTGCCACATAATCTATAAGTTTTTTATCTATTAATTCTTTCAACATCGCAGGATTCGAACCATTAGTATCAAGTTTTACCAAATATCCATTTTTTTTAATCTTTCTTGCGAAAGCCGGCAATTCTTTATTAAGAGTAGGCTCTCCTCCACAGATTACTACACCTTCTAATAACCCTTTTCTGTCTTTCAAAAAACTGAAAAATTCTTTTTGTGATATTTTGGGCTGATTTTTAATTTTCTCTGGCAATACAAGTTCTGAAGAATAGCAAAATGGACAACGAAAACCACACCCTACAAGAAAAACAGTGGCCGCTAAGCGACCAGGGAAATCAATAAGGGTTAATTTTTGAAGCCCACCTATCTGCATAAACTTATTATACTTTTAGTTTCAAATTATTAACTTTAATTTTAGGGGGAACTTCTTTAACCCTGTACTCTTTTCTTTCTTTAAATTCTTGTTGCTTTCCAAGATTCCATTGCTGAACTGGCCTCAAATAACCAACGATTCTTGAATAAACCTCACATGGTTGTTCAATAGTACATTTTGGACAGTAAAAATGCTCTCCTGATAAATATCCATGCACAGGACATATTGAAAAGGTAGGAGTAATAGTAATGTAGGGTAAATGGAAGTTTTCAAAAACCTTCCTCACTAAATTTTTAACATTTTGAATATCGTAAAGTCTTTCCCCTAAAAATAAATGTAAAACAGTGCCTCCTGTATATTTGCACTGTAATTTATCTTGTAGCTTTAATGCCTTAAATGCATCTACAGTGTAATCGACAGGAAGATGGGTAGAATTGGTGTAATAAGGAACCTTTTTTGTACCGGCTGTAATTATATCAGGAAACCTCTCTTTATCTTTAAGAGCAAACCTGAAGCTTGTGCTTTCGGCAGGAGTTGCTTCAAGGTTATAAATATTGCCTGTTTCTTCTTGATATTCTACTAGTCTATCTCTCATGAAGTCCATTACTTCTAAAGCAAACCTTCTTCCCCGTCTTGAAGCAATATTTTCACCTATAAAATTCAAAAGTGCCTCATTCATTCCTACTAATCCTATTGTTGAAAAATGGTTTGCGTAATATCTGTTTCTCATCTTCTTTACACCCTCTAGGTAATATTTTGAATAAGGATACAGTCCCTTTTCTATTAAATTCTCTAATACTTTTCTCTTTATCTCTAAACTTTCCTTTGCTAAATCCATCATTTTTGTCAATCTCTTGAAAAATTCTCTCTTTGTTTTAGATAAATAACCTATCCTGGGGAGATTAATGGTTACTACTCCTATACTGCCTGTTAGAGAGCCTGAACCAAACAACCCTCCTCCTCCTCTATTGTGAAGCTCTTTTAAATCAAGACGAAGTCTACAGCACATCGAACGAACATCCTCAGGCTTCATTTCAGAATTTATATAATTTGCAAAATAATTAGTCCCGTATTTTGCTGAAGCTTCAAAAACCAAATCAAATACAGGATCGTCCCAAGGAAAATCTTTGGTAATGTTAATAGTGGGTATTGGAAAATGAAATGGTCTCCCGCTCTTATCTCCCTCGAGGATAACCTCATAAAAAGCCTTATCAAAAATTTTCATTTCTTCCTCAAATTCTTGATAGGTTTCCTTTTGAGGTTTTCCACCAATAATAACGGGCTGTTTAGCAAAAGCAGGAGAAGGCCTAAGATCCAATGTAATATTGGTAAAGGGACATTGAAAGCCTACGCGAGTAGGCACAGCCATATTATAAAGAAATTCCTGAAGAGATTGCTTTACTTGCTGATAACTTAGATTGTCATATCGAATAAATGGAGCTAAAAGCGTATCAAAATTAGAAAAGGCGACAGCACCTGCTACTTCGCCTTGAAGGGTATAGAGAAAGTTTACAACTTGCCCCAATGCTACCCTGAAATGCTTTGGCGGTCTTGACTCTACTTTTCCAGGAACTCCGCCAAACCCCCTTAGTAAAAGATCATAAAGATCCCAACCCATACAATAACACCCTAAGGTGTCCAGGTTGTGAATATGTAAATCTCCTGCTTCGTTTGCTTCTCTAACTTCTTTTGGATAAATTTTATTGAGCCAATATCTTTTAATAATATATGAAACTCCATAATGGTTTAGTCCTTGAAGAGAAAAAGCCATGTTGGCGTTTTCTTGAACCTCCCAATCCAGTCTTCCTAAATATTGATCAATTCTCTCCACTGCTTCCTCACTAACCACAACAGCCTCTCTTATTCTTCTTCTTTGTTCTCTGTAAAGAATATATGCTTTAGCTGTATCAACCAATCCTTCTAAAATTAAAACCTCTTCGATAATATCTTGAATCTGTTCTACTGTAGGAATTTCGTTTTCCTTAAATCGTCTGTTTAGAATCCTCACTACCTTATTTGAAAGTCTTTTTGATTTTTTTCCATCTCCTTGCCCTGTGGCAGTAATAGCTTTAAAAATAGCGTCTGAGATTCTTGATTGATCGAAGTCTACAATAGTTCCATCTCTTTTTTGAACCTTAGTAATTTTATTCAATGGCATGATATTCTATTTTACTCTGACAAAAAAATTGGGTCAAACCCAATTAATTTTAAAAGAAAATTAAAGTTATCCACAGGTCAAAAAATCTAAAATCCTGTAATAATAACTGTCACTTTTATTTCTCCTTTTTTTAATTTTTCATCTTGAACAGCACCAAAAATCACCTTGGCTTTAGGATTAATCTCTTTAGTAATAATTTTTCCTATCTCTTCTATCTCAGAAAGTGCAACATCCTCTCCTGAAACATTAAACAATATTCCCTTAGCTCCCCTGGGAGTTAAATCAAGCAAAGGAGAATTTAAAGCTTGTATTACAGCTTCTTCTGCTCTCTTCTCTCCTCTGCTCTTGCCTATCCCAAATAAAGCGCTGCCTGAATTTTCCAAAATAGATTTTACATCAGCGAAATCAACATTAACTATTCCCGGAAGCAAAATCAAATCTGAGATCCCTTTTACTGCTTCTCTCAAAATATCATCACAAAGCCAAAACGCACTTAACAAAGGTGTATCTGGTTCAAGTGTATCTAATAACTTGTCATTCTTAATAATCACCAAAGCATCAACCTTACTTCTTAATGCTTCTTTGCTCACTTGCGCAATCCTTTTTCGGTAAGCCCCTTCAAATGAAAATGGAAGTGTGACAACAGCCACAGTTAAAATACCTAAACCTTTCGCAATATCAGCAATAATGGGAGCTGCCCCGCTACCTGTACCTCCACCTAATCCCCCTGTGATAAAAACCATATCTGCTCCTTGTAAAACTTCTCTAATCTCTTCTTTGCTTTGAAGAGCAGCTGCTTTTCCAATTTCTGGATTCATTCCTGTACCTAAGCCTTTAGTTATCTCGCCTCCGATCTGCAATTTCACATCAGCTTTTATTTTTTTCAAATCCTGAAAATCTGTATTCATGGCAATCAATTCCACTCCTTTTATCTTAGACTTTCTCATTCTAAAAATAGCGTTCCCTCCAGAACCCCCTACTCCTACTACTTTTATTTTTGTTGCTGAATTCATAAAACCTTTATGGAATAAAAATTCTTAATAGGTTTTTAACTTTAGAAAATACCCTTCTCCAGGAATCTAAGCCAGGTTTCTTTTTCTCTTCATCAGCTCCCATCAGCACTAAACCACATACAGTGGCTAGGCTTAAATCTCCATTTAGTCCTTCAATTCCTTTTGGTATTCCTAAGCGCACAGGTAGATGAAATTTATTTTTGGCTAATTCTATAATCTTTGGCAATTTAGCTCCGCCTCCAGTCAAAACTATTCCTGCGGGCAAAAGTTTTTCTTTTGAAATCTTTTTCAATTCTTTATTAGCCTCTTCAAAAATCTCTGAGACCCTGTCTGTAATAACCTTAATTAAAAATTTTTGAGAAAACACCAAAGGAGTATCCTCTCCAATATTTATCTTTCTCTTTACATCTCTTCCTTTAAAAAGACAAGAGCCGTATTCAATTTTTACTCTTTCTGCAATATCAATATCGGTTTTCAGAGCGATGGCTATATCATTAGTAATATTACTAGATCCCATAGGCAACACAGCAAAATGTATTAGATTTCCTTCTTCAAATACAGCTAAGCTAGTAATTCCTGCTCCTATATCTAAAAGACCAACCCCTAATTCTTTTTGTTTTTCTGTAAGCACTGATCTTGCTGCTGCTATAGAGGAAGGAATTATATCTAAAACTCCAAGATCAGCATCCAAAACAGCTTGTTTAGTATTTTCCAAATAAGGAGAAAATCCTGCTAGGGCTAAAACTTCAACTTCCAATCTTACTCCTTGAAGTCCAATAGGATCTTTAATACCTCTTTCTCCATCTACAATAAATTCTTTAGGAAAAACTTCAAAAATCTCTTTGTTGGAAGGTAAATTTATAGTTCTTGCGGCTTGCAAAACTCTTTGGATATCTTCTTCTGAAATTTTCTGATCCGCCCTAGAAACAGATACCAGCCCTCGGGAAGAAGTAGAAAATATATGACTCCCCTTCACATTCACATAAACTGAATTAATTTTTTGACCCAACTCTTGCTCAACCCTCCAAAAAAGTTTTCTTAAAATATTAGAAACTTTTTCAACACCTATCACTGTTCCCCTTCTTACTCCATCTGAAGGCTCCTCTAACTTCAAAACTAAATTTAATCCAGTCTCGTTCTTTGAATCAACAGCAACTATCATTGCTTTTGTACTATATGTTCCAATGTCAACACCTGTTATTAATCTTTCTTTTGCCATTGGATATTGAGTATTGTTTATTATTAATTTACCAGTTTATTTTTTTCAAATAATATTCCTCTTTTTTTCTCATTTTCTCAGCCAACGCTTGCGATTTCTCATGGTCATAACCCAAGAGATGTAAAATCCCATGAATCAATACTCGAGCTAATTCTTTTTTGAATGAAGAATTAAACTCTTTAGCGTTTTTCTTCACTGTATGAGGACAAATAATAATTTCTCCTAAAATATTATTTTTTAAAATTTTATCTTGATGAGAAAAAGCTAAAACATCAGTAGGATAATCTCTATTTAAATATTTTTTGTTCAATCTTTTCATTCTTACCAAACCAACAAACACAATAGATAAATAAAAATCGCCCCTCTTTTCACTCTTTAAAACAAATTCTGAAATCCTTTTTAAAAATCTTTTGTTTAATCTTATAGAAGTAAAATTATTAATATCAATCATAAGAAAGCATCTCTTTCACAATTTTTGAGACCAAACTTCCATCAGCCCTCCCTTTTATTTTTGGCATTAGGTTTGACATTACTCTCCCCATATCCTTAATATCCTTTGCATCAATTTCTTCTATCACTTCTCTTGCCATTTTCTTTATCTCCTCTTCAGAAAGCTGCTCAGGTAAATACCTCTTCAAAACCTCAATCTCCTCTTTTTCTTTCTTTACTAAATCCTCTCTTTCTCCTTTTTCAAAACTCAAAATTGCCTCCTTGCTTTTTTTTATTTTAGAAAGAATCACCTGTAGAATTTCTTCATCTGTAAGAGAACTCTCTTTTTCTAACTCTTCTTCAGTTAACTCAGGCTTCTCTTTGCTTAAATTATACCTTTTTTCTTTCTCTTTATTAAGAATATCTGCCCTTAACATCCTTAACACAGAAATCTCTATCTCTTTCCTTTCTTTCATCGCCTGCTTAAAATCTGTTTCGATTTTTTCTTTTAACATATTAAAAAATAAAATCTTTGGCAGTGCCACCAAAGATGAGAATTATTTAATCTTCAATCCTAACTTCTCCATTCTCTCATATTCCCTTCTTTTCTCCTCTCTTCGTAATGCTGCTCTTTTTTTTAACTGTCTTGATTTCTTTCTTTCCTTGTATTGGGCTTTTCTTACCCTAAGCAAAATTCCGCTTTGTTTTACTCTTTTTGAAAAGCGGCGAACTAAACTCTGTGGATTTTCTTTTTCTTTTCTTTTTACTATTAAAGCCATTTGTTTAGTTTTAACTTAAATAATGTTTATTAATTAAGGCATACCGGGGATATCTCTTTCTTTTGCACTTTTCCACCCTCCTAAAAGGTGCAAATGCAAATGATCTATCATTTGACCTCCTCCTCTGCCTACATTAAATACTAGTTTATAACCTTTTTTATCTAACTTTACTATTTTTGCAACTTTTTTTGCAAGTAAAAATAACTCTCCCACTAAATCCTTATGTCTTTTTGTCAAGTGATTAACTGAAATTATATGCCTCTTAGGAACAATCAAAATATGAATAGGGGCTTTGGGCTTAATATCCTTAAAAACAATAAACCCCTTATCTTCATAAATTATTTCAGATGGAATATCTCCTTTTATAATCTTGCAAAATATACAATTCATAACATTTTAGATTATTACTTCTTTATAAGTTTTTTTACTTCTTTCACAATCTTATCTAGCTTCACCTCTCTTTGTTTGCCTGTAGCCATATGTCTTATTATTATGGTTCCTTGCAATGCTTCTTTTTGTCCAAAAATTAAACTATATTTAACTCCCATCTTATCTGCTATCTTCAACTGTGCCCTTAAAGAATCACGACCCAATGATTCTAAAATAGGTAATCTTTCTTTTCTAAATTCTTCCATTAGCTTTAAAGACTTTCTTTTTGCTAAACTTCCTAATTGTGCTAAGAAAATTTCAGGTTTTACTTCTTTTGAAACTTTTACCCCTCTTTTTTTCATCCATAAAACAATTCTCTCTATACCACCGGAACCTCCTACTGCAAAAGTTGGTTTTCCTCCTAACACTTTAACTAAATTATCATATCTGCCTCCACCTCCTAAAGCACTAGGCTTCACTTCTTCCACACCCTCCTTTTTCGCATCTTTATCCTCTGGAAAATTAGGAAAAATCTCAAATACTGTTCTTGTATAATAATCTAAACCTCTTACTAAATAAGGATTTAAATGATATGGTATTTCAAGTTCGTCCAAAATCTCAAGAAACTCTTTAAAATGTTGATGACAATTCTGACAAAGATGATCTATTATTTGAGGAGCTTGAGAAACTATCCGTTGGCACTTTTCTTCTTTGCAGTCTAAAATCCTTAAAGGATTTTCTTTTATCCTTCTTCGGCAATTAACACATAAACTGTTCGCTCTTGATTTCAAATAGTTGACTAAAAGTTTTTTATAATATGGCCTGCAACAACTTGCTCCAATACTGTTAACCTCAATAATTAAATCTTTTAATTTCAGCTTTGTTAAAATATTATAAAAAATCTGAACAATCTCCGCGTCCCTTATCGGACTCTCTTCTCCTATAGTCTCTAAACCAAATTGCCAGAACTGACGGAATCTTCCAAACTGGGGTTTTTCGTAGCGAAAGAATGGTCCAAAATACCAGAGCTTTACTGGCTTTAAAAGAGCGTGCATTCCATGCTGAAGATATGCTCTCACTACTGAAGCTGTGCCTTCTGGTCTTAATGTTAAATGATCTCCTCCTTTGGTTTTGAGAGAAAACATTTGTTTTTGAACCACGTCTGTAGTCACCCCCACCCCTTTGGAAAAAAGCTCTGTCTCTTCCAAAATCGGAGTCTCTATCTTTTCAAAATGATAAAAAGTAGCAATTTCATTAACGACATTATATATTTTCTGAAAATATTTCTGATCCTCACCAAGGATATCGTGCATTCCTGTTGGAGATTGAAATTTAATCCTCATAATAATTTATAGGCACGCATTAATAAGAAGGAGGTTCTAATTTAGCCAACGCAACAAACGGCCATGCCCTAATATATACTCTTCCAATAATATATTTTTCAGGAAGAGGTCCCCAGCGCCTAGAATCAGAAGAAAAATTCCTATTGTCACCTAAAACAAAATATTCATTATCTGAAAGAGTAATCCTTATGTTCCCTGAGGTTTTAATATCAGCCGGAAGATATGCTGACTCATTCAGCTCTATCCGTTCCCCATCTTTTTTAAAGATTGTTATCTTTCCATCTTTTATCTCTACAGTTTCCCCCGGCAAACCTATAATTCTCTTAATATAACGCTGGGACGGATTTCTTGGATATTTAAACACAATAACCTCTCCTCTTTCAGGTTTTCTAAATCTATAAGTAATCTCGTCCACAATCAAATAATCCCCATTTTCAAAATTGGGCTGCATAGAAATTCCTTGAACAAAAAAAGGTTGAAAAATAAAATAGCGGATAGGAATAACAATAACAGCCGCCAAGATTACTATTCTTATAATCTCAGATATGAGAGAGAAAAACTTTTTCATATCTTCCTATTATATCAGTTTTTTCTTTTTTGACAAGGCTCTTTCTAATAAACAATTTCTATTTTAGTATTTTAAACATTAAAAGTGATATAATAAAGATATTAAAGATATGAAATTAATTATAGGCTTAGGTAATCCAGGCAAAGAATATAAAAATACAAGACACAATCTTGGTTTTATGGTTGTAGATGAATTTAAAGAAAGAAATAACTTTTCTGAATTTAAGTCTTCAAAAAAATTCAAATCTTTAATCTCGAAGGGTAAATTCAAAGAAAAGAGAATTGTGCTGGCAAAACCTCAAACCTTTATGAATAATTCCGGTATAGCAGTAAAAGAATTAACGAAATCTTTTATAAGAAAGAATAAAATAAATGATTTTAAACCAGAAAATTTAATTATAATTCATGACGATTTAGACCTTGATTTGGGAAGAATTAAGATTGTTAAAAACAGGGAAGCTGCAGGACATAAAGGAGTCCAATCAATAATTAATTATCTAAAAACAAAGAACTTTATAAGAATAAGGGTTGGAATTAAGCCTAAAAAAAATATTCTTTGTGCCCAAGAGTTTGTTCTCCGGGAATTTACAAAAACAGAAAAAAAGATTATAAAAATGACTATTGAAAGAGCTGTAAAGGTTATTGAATTTCTTTTACAGAATGGTTTAGAAAGAACAATGAATAAATTTAATTAAGCAAAAATATGGCTTAAAAAATGAAAAATAAGGAATTCATAAATAATGTCCTTATTGTAGGGATAACCCCCTATTTTCTGAAGAGGGGTAATTTTTGGTTTGAAAAAAACTTAAAAAAAATATTAGAAGCAAGAAAAACGCAATCTTTTTTTGAAAAATACACCATTTTTATTGAAAAAGATCAAAAATATAACTTCTCTGAATTTCTGAGAAAGTTAGATGAAATGGGCTATGAAAAGGTTTATAAGGTTTCAGAAATTGGAGAATTTGCGCAAAGAGGAGGAATTATCGATGTTTTCCCAATAAATACAAACTGGGCTATACGCATTGAATTCTTAGGAAATAAAATTGACACAATTGAAAAGCTTCCAATAGTAGTAAAAGACGAAGAAAAATCAAAAACTGTTTTAGAGAAAAGATTAAAATCACAAAAACTCTTTTCTGACTTAAAAGGTATCAAACCAGGAGATTATCTGGTTCATTTAGACCACGGCATAGGCAGGTTTATAGGAAAACAATTAATAGCTGAATATAAATTACCAGCTAATGAGTATTATGTATTAGAATATGCCCAAAAAGACAGGCTTTATGTCCCTGTGGGATTAGAAAGGAAATTATCAAGATATGTGGGATTTGTAGAGCCTAAGATCTCGCGCCTAGGTTCTCCTTTATGGCAAAAAACAAAAAGAAAAGTAAGAGAAGATGTTAAAAAATTAGCAAGAGAACTTTTAGAGATTTATGCTAAAAGAGAAATAGTAAAAAGAAAACCATACCTTCCAGATGATGAGATTGATTCTCAGTTAGCCTCTTCTTTTAAATATGAAGAAACCCCGGATCAATTAAAAGCAATTGAAGATATTAAAAAAGATTTAGAAAGTCAAAAACCTATGGATAGACTTTTATGTGGAGATGTAGGATTTGGGAAAACAGAGGTAGCTTTGAGAACAATGGTAAAAGCAGTGAAGTCTGGATATCAAGCGATATTACTTTGTCCAACAACAATATTGGCTAATCAGCATTTTCAAAATTTTAAACAAAGACTCAAGGGTCTGCCTATCACAATTGAGATTCTTTCCAGATTTCAGTCAAAAAAAGAACAAAGAGAAATAATTAAAAATTTACAAAAAGGCAAGATTGACATATTAATAGGAACACACAGGGTATTATCTAAAGATGTCTCTTTCTATAACTTAGGGCTATTAATAATTGACGATGAACACCTTTTTGGGGTTAAACAAAAAGAAAAATTAAAAAAAATGAGAGCATCTCTCGATGTATTGTCTCTCTCAGCAACCCCAATACCAAGAACACTTTACCTTTCTCTTTCTTCATTAAGAGATATCAGTCTTATTAAAACCCCACCTCCTGAAAGACAACCTGTTAAAACCTTTATTCTCCCATTTTCTGAAAAAACAATTAAAAAAGCTATTCAAAATGAAATCTCCCGTAAAGGCCAAGTATATTATCTACATAATAGAGTAGAAACTATTGAGACAGCCAAGAAATTCTTAGAACATCTCTTGCCAAGACTTAGATTTGATATTGCACATGGAAGATTAAAGAAAGAAAAAATAGTAAAAGCTATGGAAAGATTTCAAAGAGGAAAAACAGATGTCTTGATAGCTACTACTATTATTGAAAGTGGTCTAGATCTCCCAAATGTAAACACCTTGATAGTGGCTAATGCAACCCGATTAGGGCTGGCTCAAGCTCATCAGATAAGGGGCAGAATTGGCAGGTCGCATATCCAAGCCTTTGCCTATTTTTTACACCCTAAGAACCTTTCAGAAAAAGCAAAAATAAGGTTAGAGGCATTAAAAGAAGCACAAGAGCTTGGGGCTGGTTATAGAATTGCTCTAAAAGATTTGGAGATGAGAGGTGCTGGAAATATTTTAGGAAAAGAACAATCAGGGAACATCAACAGGGTGGGATTAAATCTATACTGCCAAATGTTGTCTGAAGCAATTGAAAAAATAAAAAAAGAAGGTCAAAAGACCTCTTTAATCAAGGAGCACAAGCCACTCCACTGATTTTGCTATTTCGTTTATTGTTTCTTTCAAGTTTTTAAAACAAGCAGAGGCACTCTCTGAAACCTCAGAAAGCAAGGTAGTGTTTTTATTTTTCTGTGAAGCTTCAAAAATCTCAGGTGGAAACCCTCCATTTTCAACTTTTATTTCTATATTTAAAATAGGAATCTGGAAATGAAAATCAAAAGGCTTTATCTCTTTAGTTGTAAAAAAAACTTCTATTTTCACTCTCAATCCCTTTATTAAGTTTTTAAAATCTATATTCAGATAATGAAATATTTAAGAAAAAAAATCAAGTGCTTTCGGTCCTTGTAGGTTTTAAAAATTTCATATTACTGGTATAGTTTAATAATTTATGCATAAAATCGAAATTGTCAGGAAAGAAGACAAAAGCTATCCAGAGAGTCTAAAAAAAATAAAAAATCCTCCCTCAGTTCTTTATTTTAAAGGTAAAATTTTGCCAAAAGAAAATTGTTTTGCTATTGTTGGAACAAGACGCTGTTCAAGCTATGGAAAACAAATAGTCCTAGAAATTGCAGGAGATTTAGCAGAAGCTGGTTTAACAATTGTTTCTGGATTAGCTGAAGGCATAGATACTTTTTCGCATTTAGCAGCAGTAGAAAGACAAAAAAGAACAATTGCGGTTTTGGGAACAGGGCTTGATGAAAAGTCGATTTATCCTCAATCAAACCTAAAGCTATCTGAAAAAATTTTAGAAACAGGAGGGTGTCTAATATCTGAATACCCCAAAGGAACGCATGGCACAAAATTCACTTTTCCTGATAGAAACAGAATTATCTCTGGGTTATCTTTAGGCGTGCTGGTAGTCGAAGCTAAACAAAAATCTGGAGCATTAATCACGGCAAATTGGGCAAGAAAACAAAATAAAAAAGTGTTTGCAATTCCAGGTTCTATACATTCTTTAAATTCAAAAGGATGTCATAATTTAATTAGAAAAGGAGCAATATTAGTAGAAAATGCAGATGATATCCTAAAAGAACTGAAACTTTTTAAAAAGTCTAGAAAAACTAACAATCTTAAAGGGCAAAACAAAAATGAAAACTTAGTCTTGGAAGCCTTGAAAGAAGGACCTTTATATATAGATAAAATTATTGAAAAAACTAAACTGCCAGCCTCCAGCGTGGCAAGCACTATTGCTGTTTTAGAAATAAAAAACAAAATAAGAAATTTAGGGAAAAACATTTTTTCATTATTCCATTAACTTATTAGTGTATATGAAACTAATCCTTGTAGAAAGTCCAACCAAATCCAGAACTCTTAAAAGATTTTTAAGTGAAGATTACGAGGTCTCAGCCACAATGGGACACATCCGTGATTTACCAGAAAAAAGCTTTGGAATTGATATAGAAAAGAACTTTACCCCAAAATATATTGTTATTCCAAAGAGAAAAAGAACAATTCTCCAGCTTAAGAAATTATCTGCAAAAGCTGAAAAAATTTATCTAGCTATGGATCCTGATAGAGAAGGAGAAGCTATCGCCTGGCATGTTGTTCATGCCCTAAAACTAAAAAATCCAAAAAGAATTGTTTTTCACGAAATAACAAAACCAGCCATTGAAGAGGCAATAAAAAATCCTAGAGAGATTGACATAAAATTAGTGAATGCCCAACAGGCAAGAAGAATTTTAGATAGAATTGTAGGATATAAACTTTCACCCTTTTTATGGAAGAAAGTAGTAAGAAAACTATCAGCCGGGAGGGTCCAGTCTGTAGCAGTAAGACTGGTAGTAGAAAGAGAAAGGGAAATTAAAAAATTCGTACCTCAAGAATATTGGACTATTGAAGCACTTCTTGAAAAACAAAAAATAGAGCAGGAAAAAAAATACGCATTCAAGGCTCTCTTAGTAAAGAAAAATAATAAAACAATTCCCAAATTAGGAATAAAAACAAAAAAAGAGGCTGAGAAAATAATAAATGAGCTGAATAGAGCTGTTTATAAAGTTATTGAAATAGAAAAAAAAGAAATCAAAAAAAATCCATTACCTCCATTTACCACATCAACACTTCAACAAGAAGCCTGGAAAAGATTTCATTTTCCTGCAAAAATCACAATGCAAATAGCACAAAACCTTTATGAAAGAGGTTTTATCACCTATCACAGAACCGATTCTCTGAATCTTTCTAATCTGGCTTTATTTGGAGCTAAAAAGTTTATTATTGAAAAATATGGAGAAAAATATTGGGCAGGATTTCTAAGAAAATACAAAACTAAAAGTAAAACTGCCCAAGAAGCTCATGAGGCAATAAGGCCTACCTATCCCAATAAGACACCTCAAAATATTGAAAAAGATTCAAAACTGACTCCAAGAGCCAAAAAACTTTATGATTTAATCTGGAGAAGATTCATTGCGTGCCAAATGGCACCAGCTATCTTTGATTCAATAAAAGTAGATATTTCTGCCACAAAAAGTGAAGAGAAAATAAATTATATCTTTCAATCAAATGGCCAAACATTAAAATTTGATGGGTTTTTAAAAATATATCCTATAAGGTTTGAGGAGATTGAATTGCCAGCGTTGGAAAAAAATGAAATTTTAATGTTAGAGAAATTAATTCCTAACCGACATTTTACACAACCTCCTTCAAGATACACAGAAGCTACGCTAATAAAGGCTTTAGAAGAAAAAGGAATCGGCCGCCCTTCAACCTATGCGCCAATAATATCAACCATTCAGGAAAGAAATTATATAGAAAAAGATGAAAAAAGACGTTTCCGTCCGACAGAAATAGGAATTGTAGTGAATGATCTTTTGGTCAAACACTTTCCAGATATTGTAGACATCAACTTCACAGCAAGAATGGAAAAGAACCTGGATGAAATTGCAAAAGGAAAAAAAGAATGGGTATCTGTAATAAAAGAATTCTATGAACCATTTGAAAAAAATCTTAAGGAAAAAGAAAAAGAAGTACCTGACAAAAAATTAACATATGAAAAAACTGATAAAAAATGCCCAAAATGCAATAGTCCTCTTGTTATAAAGCTTGGCAAATATGGAAAATTTTATGCCTGTTCTAACTTCCCAAAATGTAAATATACAGAACCTTTAGAGAAAAAAGCTTTGGGAATCAAGTGTCCTAAATGCCAAAAAGGAAATATTGTTGAAAAAAGAACTAAAAAAAGAAAACTTTTTTATGGCTGTTCAAACTGGCCAGAATGTGATTTCGCTACCTGGGATGAACCAACAGGAGAATTATGTCCCGAATGTAACTCTCCTTTAATAAAAACAAAGAGGGGAAAGATAAAATGTTCAAACAAAAAATGTAGTTTTGGATTGACAAAAAACAAATAGTAAGAAAAAATAATATCGGGCGAGTGCCGGAATTTAGCAGACGGTCACGACTCAAAATCGTGTGGAGTTCACCTCCGTGAGGGTGCAAGTCCCTCCTCGCCCACAATATTTTTAATGAAAATGAAATCTCTATCTTTAATAAAATCCAAGTAAATTTTCTTGGCTTTTATTTTTTTTAAATCTTAATACAATAGAAATATGGAGGAAATTTTTACCAAAGAAGAAATCGATGAAGCATTAAATGTTAAAGGAGAAGCAAGGGGTATTGCGATAAAAGAACATTTAGATTTTATCCTTAAAGAAAAGGGAGAAAGTGAACTTAAAAAATTAGAAGATTTCTTGAAAAAGTTTGGATGCCCTGGATACAAAGAGATAAAACCAATGAGCTTTTATCCATTAAAGTTTTACGCCCTTACGCTTTTAGGAATAAACAAGATTTTTGGATTCGGTCCAGAAGAATTCGAAAAAATGGGAAGATTCAATGCTAAGTTTTCTATAGTAATAAGATTGTTGATGAAATATTTAATTTCACTTGATACAGCAGCTCGTCAAGTCCCTAAAATGTGGAGAAGATATTATAGTGTAGGAGAACTGAAAGTTATAGAGTATAGTAAGAATGAAAGATATGTCACAATAAGATTGGAGAACTTCCGTCCCCATCCAATGTATTGTTATATGGTAAAAGAATATCTCTCTGAACTTTTGGAAATAATAGTTAAAAACCCTGTAAGGTGTGAAAGGGCCAAATGCGACAAAGGAAATGGTTATCATGAGTTTTTATTAAAATGGTAGAAAACTAAAAACTAAAAAACTGCCCTTGAAGCAGTTTTTAAATTTGTTCAATTGCCAATTTCACTGCACCTATCACAGGCTCTCGGGCTCTGATAAACTTAACTCCTGAAGCTATTTTTTTAATTTCTTTCTTTACTTTTCTTAACACTATAGAGCATTTAAACATTCCTCCTGCCAACACTAAAGGAAATTCAGTTTGTTCCAATCCAAGCTCCTTAATGGTAGTAATAGCAGTTAAGGACAATTCTTCTCCTGCATTAATTAATATTTCCTTGGCAATCATATCCCCTTTCTTTGAAGCTTTATCTACTAGTCGAGACAACAAAGAAACATTCTTTATTATATTATTTTCAAGATAGATTCTTTTTTTCAAAACACCTGGCTTTTTTGTTTTAAACTTCTTAAACAAAAGATTGGTTATCAAGGTTTTCTTTCCTCTTCCGTCTAACTCTTTAAAAACTGCCTGGTATGCTTTCTGACCCACCCAAAAAGCAGAACCTTCATCAGCTAACCATCCCCAACCACTAACATGAGATTCTTTTTTCCCCCTCCACCCATGGGCAACCGATCCTGTCCCAGAAATCAAAACAACACCATCTTTTTTGTTGGTGCCGGAGCGAAAGGCAGCAATCTGGTCGCTCTCAATGGTTACCTTGCCATTAAAAATCTGGGAGATTTTAGTTTCAAAAAAAAGCTCTTTTTTTATAATATTTTTATATTCTTTATTTTCCTCTACAGCAGCTAAAGCTATAAATGTCGACAATATTTCTTTTTTCTTGGTAATTGGTAATACCTTATGTATTGCATCGCTAATATTTAAAACGCTCTTTTTAAGACCTACTTTCACAAAACTAGAAGGACCTGTTTCTGCTGTCTTTAAAATCCTTCCTTTTAAATCAGCTAAAACAGCAATTGTTTTTGTCCCTCCCCCATCAACACCAATTACATATTCTTTGTGACTCTTTTTATAAGTTCTGTTTAAAGGGTTTTTCTTTCTCATCTTTAACACTTCTTCTTTTGTTTTTTAATCTCTTTAAACTCTGTATAAAAAACTGTATCATCTTCAATGTTCCCCATTACCAAAGAACCTGGTCCAATAACACAATTTGAGCCAATTAATACGCCTGGCATAAGTGAACAATTAATTCCAGTTTTGGTATCTTCGCCTATGATACATCCTAAACTAGTCAATCCAGTATCTACTCTTTTGTTAGAAACAATAGATTTTATCTCTTTTCTGTCTATCCTTCTGTTTGCTGTAACCGTTCCAGCTCCAATCTTGCATCCTTTTGCCAATATAGAATCTCCAATAAAGTTTGAGTGTGTATGGACATCTTCTTGAAAAATAGAACGAGTAATCTCGCTATGAGCTCCGATTAAAACATTATCTTCTAAATTAGTATACTCCCTTATTAAAGAATTATCTCCAATAACACAGTTTTCTCCAATATAACAAGGTCCTTTTATCGTGGTGTTTTTATAAATTTTGACATTTTTACCAATATATACCTTCCCTTCGATAACTGCTCTTTTCGAAATCTTTGCCGATTTTTCTATCTTCTTTTTCAAATATCTGTTGAATAAATATCTTTCTACTCCAAAAAGATGCCAAGGATATTTAAGAGTAGAAGCTTTTTCTTCTTTTCCTAAAATAACAACATTAACCTCTCTTTCTTTCATATATTTCGATAATGCATCTTCAAAATCATAAGTGTGCTTTTTCACTTTTTTATAATAATCAAAGAATTTTGGCTCTAAAATATAAATCCCTACTACTTTTATATCTGAGGGTTCTTTTCCTTTTTTTGGCTTTTCAACAATTTCTAAAACTTTATTTTTCTTTATTTTCATTATCCCATAGAGTTGCGGGTTTTTTGTCTTTCTGCCAAATAAAATATTTTTATGTCTTTTAATTTTTAATTTTGCATTTTTAAGTATCTCATCTACATCGACTCTTTCTGCATTTAAAACTAAAAATCTATCTTTTAACAAATCTCTCGCTTGCCATAAAGCATCACCCATACCCTTTGGTTTTTGTTGAACAACATATTTAATCTTTAACTTAAAATTGTACTCTTGAAGTTCCTTTTGCACATTTCTTTTTTTCCCTTGTACAATTATCACTTTTGGTATTCCCAAATTCTCTAATCCTTTTAAAGTATAAAAAAGCAGGGGTTTACCCATAATCTTAATTAAACATTTACGCTTTTTATTCAAAGGCCAAAATCTTTTAGATTCACCAGCTGCCAATACTATTGCTTGTGTAATCATATTAAAGACAATATTACTTTTGCTAATTTCTTGGGATCGTGAACAATTTCACCCGATGGGGTAAGAAGATTTCTTCCAATAAACTTTTTGTTTTTTGAAAGGGTTTTATCTATCTCCACCAATTTTATTTCTTCTGGATGTATCTTTTTATGAAATGCTAATCTTTTTAAAGAGGGCTTTTTTGTATTATAAATTACATAATCCACCTCTCCATTCAGATAATACTCTATTTGCTTAACAAAATCTAAAACCTTAAATGTATTAGTCTCTCCATATTTTGTCATCAAATTACAAACGTATACTATCTTTGCTTTACTTTTCTTAATTGCTTCTGGTATCCCTTCGACTAATAGAATCTGAGCCAAAGAAGAGTATAAATCTCCAGGCCCAATAACAATAAGGTCTGCTTTCTTTATTGCTTTTAAGGACTTAGGATATGCTTTAGCTTTTGGTCTTAGAAATACTTTTTTAATCTTCAATCTACCGTTGTGTTTTGGTCTATCAATGTTTGTTTCTCCAGAAATAATTTTTCCATTTTCCAGAACTGCAAAGAGATGGGAATTATCCAAGGTGACCGGTAAAACTTGATGCTGAATATTTAAAATCTTACACATCTCATCACATACCTTGTCATAATTATTTGTTGAAAGCTCTAACGCAGTAATTAAAAGATTGGCAAAATTATGATCCTTAAGCTCGCCCGTTTGAAATCTATAATTAAAGAGGTTTTCTACTACTGGAGAAGTGTTCGCTAAAGCTATAAATGCCCGCCTTATGTCACCGGGTGAAATAATCTTATAATCCTTTCTCAATCTTCCAGCTGAACCTCCTGAGTCTAACATTGCACATATTGCAGAAATTCTTACAGGATGCTTCTTCAACCCTGTCAACACTGCTTTTGGCATTGCATTTCCCCCTCCTAAACATATAATCTTTGGTAATTCAGAAGATTTTTTCTTGGTAATCTTTCGCTTTTTTTTCATAACATTTTGTTTTTTTTATGAGCGAGGTATTACCTCGCTCTTCAGAATAATAGAGTTTACTAATTCTATTTTGGCCAATAATTATATAAAAATCAAATAAAATTATCTTAATATTTTTAAAATTTTTTCTTTAGGAATCTCTCCTTCTCTTATGATTTTAAAATCCACCAAATCAACCACTGTAGATGACAGCGATTCTTTTAAATTCCCCGCATCCAAAACCAAATCAGGTTGATATTTTTTTCTTGTAAATTCTTTTAATATATCTTTTATTTTTGTTATAGCTCTCTTTCCGGAAATATTGGCTGAGGTTTCTGCTAAGGGTAAATTTAATTCTTTTAACAATAAGTTTAATAACTTATATTTCGGTATCCTCAATCCAATTTTTTTATCTTTGCTCAAAATACCTTTTGGAAATTTTAAAGATTTTGCCTCCAATACAGCTGTGAATTTTCCGGGCCAAACCTTTTTTAAAATCTTTTCTTGCCTTTTGCCAATATATGCTATAGACTTTGCCATTTTTAAATCTTTTACAAAAACAGGAAGCGGTTTTTTGAAAGATCTTTTTTTAATCTGAAATATCTGTTTTATAGCAATATTATTTTTAACATCTGCTATTAAACCATATACTGTATCTGTAGGGCATACAACTACTCCTCCCTTTTTAATAGTTTCTACAGTCTCTTTTATTGCTTTTTTTGTATTTTTCGGAGAAATTTTTAGAATCTTCATACTCTCAATTTTTATATCATAAAATCAAACTGAATCAAATAAACAACACAAGAATTTGACTTATAAACGTCCTGGGTATATCTTTATTAAAAAGATATTTCAAAAATAAATAGGTGAAGGTTATAAGAAAAAAAGGAAAAATAAATATTCCTAAAGATATACCAAAATGGCTCCACAATAAGGCTTCGATAGAAGAAATTAAAAAAACTTTTAATGATTCTGATCTCTTTTTATTGATTGGAAAACATATCGCAGTATGTTCACATCCAAACTGTAAAATGATCAGAGAGATTTTAGATAAAGAAGAATGTCTTCCAGATCATGTGCTTGAAAAAATAATCTCTTCAAAAGAAAGAAAAGTTTACATAGGGCATCTTTCAATTCTTAAGATAGAGAAGAAATATAATTTTTAAAATATATATCCGAGCTACAAAATAATTGTAATTGCTCGGTGTTTTTTTGTTCCAACAGTCATTAAAAATTTTTGTCAAAATCTAAATTTTAATTTATAATAATTAATCATGCAAAAAAGATTTTTCTTAATAAAAGGAGGCAAACCATTGAAGGGTGAGGTTAAAATTTCTGGATATAAAAATTCAGCAGGAGCCATATTAACTGCTTCTCTGCTTTCTGAAAAAAGCTCTATAATCGACAATTTGCCTCTTTGTTTAGATGTTCTCAATTTAATAAAGATTCTCGAAGAAATGGGGGCTGAGATAAAATGGTTGGGAAAAAGAAAAATCAAAATAGACCCAGCAAACATTAATCCTAATAAAATCCCAACTAATGTGTTTGAAAAAATGAGAATATCTGTTTTGTTGATAGGGCCCCTTTTGGCAAGATTTAGAAAATTTAAAGTTCCTCATCCGGGTGGAGACAGAATTGGATTAAGGCCTATTTCTGCTCATTTAGATGCATTAAGAAACTTTGGAGTAAAGATTAAAGAAAAAGGTAATTTTTACTTTTTCGAGGCTCCAAAGAATAAAAAAGGAACACGAGTAGTATTAAAAGAATTTTCTGTCACTGCAACTGAAAACATAATGATGCTGGCTGCAAAAGCTGAAGGCAAGACAAAGATTGAAATCGCTGCATGCGAACCACAAGTACAGGACTTAGGAGAATTTTTGAGAAAAATGGGGGCAGAAGTAAAAGGAGCAGGGACACATACCATCGAAATAAAAGGTAAAAAGAAACTTCAAGGCACGAGCTTTAGAATATCACCTGATCCTTCTGAAACTGCCACATTTTTAATTGCTTTTGCAATCACAGGAGGGGAAGGAAAAATCAAAAATACAAACCCAGAACATCTTTCTTTCTTTTTAGAAAAAATGAAAGAAATAGGGGTGAAGTTCAAGATAAAAAAGAATACCGTATTAGTAAAAAAATCAAAAAAATTCCATCCTACGAAAATTCAAATTCTTCCCTATCCAGGTTTCCCAACAGACCTACAACCTGAAACCTCTGTTCTTCTAACACAAGCTGAGGGGAAATCTTTAATTCATGACCCTCTTTATGAAAACCGTTTTAATCATCTTCATGAATTGAGAAAAATGGGAGCAGATATTGAAATCACTGATCCGCATAGAGCCTTAATATTCGGAAAAACGAAATTGACCGGAACAAAAATAAATGCTCCTGATATAAGGGCAGGAGCAGCATTGATATTGGCTGGACTAATAGCAAAGGGGCAGACCCAGATTGAAAATGTTTATCAAATTGATAGGGGTTATGAAAAATTGGATGAAAAACTTAGAAAATTAGGGGCTGATATCAAAAGGGTTTGACACTAAGCAAATTCTTTAATAGTCTTTGAAGTATTAATCTTTCTTTTTATTCTATACCAGGGTTTCTTCAACTGAGGCCACTGATCTTCAAAAGTGGGCTTTTTTATTTTATAAAATATTCCAACAGGAATTTTGGCTTTTTCGTCTAAAGAATAGTTCCATTCTATGCTTTTTTTGAAAGCTTGCTTAAAATCAGCAGGATTATGGTTTTTATCTAATTTATAAATATGTTTTTGGATATAAGGAGCGAAATTGTGAAAGGTTAAACAAGGCTGTAAGACATCAACAAGCGCAAATCCCCTGTGTTTTATTGCTTCTTTTATTAACCCTCTCAAATGAACTCTGTCCAAAGCATATCCCCGAGCAACAAATGTCGCTCCATTTACTAAAGCCAAAGCTATTGGATTTAACGGTCCGTCTTTCACCCCCAAAGGAGTGGAACGACCTATAAACCCTATTTCTGATGTAGGAGTAGCCTGTCCTGTAGTAAGAGCAAAAACCTTATTGTTGTGAACAATCATTGTAATGTCAGCGTTATAACGACAGTTATGCACAAAATGAGAAATACCTTCAGCATAAGTATCTCCATCTCCTCCGAAACCAATGACTGTAAGCTCAGGATTGCCTACTTTCATACCTAAACAAAGAGGCAAAACCCGACCATGCAGTCCGTAAAAACCATTTACATTTAAATAATCAAATATCTTTGCATGACATCCTATACCGCTGGCGATAGCAACATCTTTAGCTTTTATCTTTTTTTCATTAACCAAATCTGTTAGAGCTTCTTTAACTGCTTGTAAAATTCCAAAATTCGGACAACCAGGACACCATGTATTTTCTTCTTTTGTATCAAAATATTGAGGTTTCATAATTATTTTTTCTTTTTGATGCTGTAAATTATATCATCTAATGTAAATGGCCTAGCATCATATTTTAGAACCTTTTCTTTTATAAAAATCCCTGTCTGTTCAGCAATTATATCGCCTAATAATCCTGTAGCATTATTCTCTACTAAAACTACCCTTTGAGATTTTTTTATTTCTTTTTCTACTATTTCTTTAGGAAATGGACTAATATAAGAAACTTGTAGGAATCTAAAGTCTTTTAACTCATGCAAAGCATCAATAATTGCTCCTTTGGTAGATCCCCATCCAATTATTAGATTTTTTCCCTTCCCATAAACACTAACCGGATTGAGTTTCTTTATCTCTTCTCGAATATATTTTATTTTCTTTATTCTTTTATCGTTCATTCTTACTGTCCATTTAGCATCTTCAATGGTATTCCCATATTCATTGTGTTCATAACTGGTGGCTCTAGCTACTGGGCCTTGACCTGGCACAGCTCTTGGAGAAACTCCATCATTTGTAATCTTATAGCTTTTATAATCTTTCGGAGGATTCTTTAAAATAAATCTTTCGTAAGGCAAAGAAGAAATCTTTAATTCATCGAAACTATAATCACTCTCTGCTCCATGCTTATCGTTTATAACAATCGCCAAGTTCCTGTATTTTGAAGAAAGATAAAATGCTTCTTGGGTTCTTATTATCGCTTCTTGTGCATCTCCTGGAGCCACAACTATTCTTAAAAATTCCCCATGTCCTGCATTTACTGCAAATTTCAAATCACTCTGTGCAGTATAAGTAGGAACACCTGTCGCAGGACCTGTCCTTTGGGCTAAATAAACCACTAAAGGAATTTCAGATATCCCAGCCAAACTCATTGCTTCTGTCATTAAAGCAAATCCTCCTCCTGAAGTACCTACCATTGTTTTAGCTCCGGCAAAAGAAGCTCCCAAAGCAGTGTTTATTACTCCAATCTCGTTTTCTAACTGCAACACTAAAAATTTGTGCTCCAATTGCTTACCTGCTAAAAAGTGCAACACAGGGGTGGCTGGAGTCATTGGATAAGCAATATAAATATCTATTCCTGCATTAATAGCGCCTACCCCTGTACCTTGACTTCCTGAAATAAAATATTTCTTTTTGCCTATTCTTTTGAAACTCTCCTTCTTTTCCCCTATCCCATAACCTATCTCAATTGCTTTTTTGATTAAATCTATCTTCCCTTTTTTAAAAATGTCTTCTGCTTCTCGCAATAAGAATTTTTTATCAACCCCAAAGTATTTAAAAAGCCACCCAATAAAAATATCATTTTCAATAATTTGGGGGGCTTTAAGCTTTTTTAAAATAGGCTGGATGTCAATCTTGTATATTTTTTTTGCTTTTAAACTCTTGTCTCCTACAATAAATCCTTGCTTTTTTAAATCCTTTTGATGGAGATTAATTGTTTTTTGATCAAAAGCTAAAATTATATCATATCTATTTCTGTGAGAATAAACCGGTTTATCAGAAATCCTTAAAACATTAAAATTATGCCCTCCTCGAATAAGAGAAGGGTAATCTCTATAATTAAAAACATAATAGCCTAAATTACAAAATATCTTTCCTATAAAATGTGAAGTTACAGCTGTACCCTGTCCTGCTTTTCCTCCTATCAAAATTGTTTTTTCCATATATCTTTTATTATAATGTCTGATAAAAGCATGGCAAGAGTTTTATCCACAGGAGACTTTTTTCAATATTTACTCAACAGTCACACTTTTTGCTAAATTTCTAGGTTTGTCTACATCTCTTCCCAACAATACTGCCATATAATAAGCGAAGAGATGGAGGGGAATAACAGAAAGCATTGGGGTTAGCATTTCCAAAGTCTTTGGAATATAAATTACATCATCTACCAATTCTTTTATCTTTTGGTCTCCTTCTGTGGCAATGGCAAATACAGGTCCTCCTCTAGCTTTTATCTCTTCAATGTTTGAAATCATCTTCTCATATACTGAATCTAAAGGACAAATAGCTATTGTAGGAAAATTCTCATCAATCAAGGCTAAAGGTCCGTGTTTCAACTCGCCACCTGCTCCTCCTTCGGCATGCAAATAAGAAATCTCTTTTAATTTCAAGGCTCCTTCTAAAGCCACAGGGAAGTTATATTTTCTACCTATAAACCAAAAGTTCTTGAAATCCTTGTATTTCTCTGCCAGTTTCTCAACCCTGGCAGAGTTTTTTAAAACATCTTTTGCTAATTGAGGAATTTTTGAAAGTTCTGATACAATCCTTCTGCCCATTATCAAAGACATTTCTCTTTGTCTGCCTAAATATACTGTAAACATAGCTAAAGTAGAAAGTTGTCCCAAGAATGCCTTAGTGGAGGCTACAGCGATTTCAGGCCCTGATCTTATATATACACCTGCATCTGTTTCTCTTGATTGGGTAGAGCCTACAACATTTGTAATTCCTATGGTTAATATCCCTTTCTTTTTCATCTCACGGAGGCTAGCCAATGTGTCTGCGGTCTCACCAGATTGAGAAACAAAAACAGCGGCTGTACTATTTTTTACTATTGGCTTTCTATAACGAAACTCTGAACCTATATCTACATCCGTTGGAATTCCAGCATATTCTTCCAGCATATATTTCCCTACTCTTGCTGCATAATTTGCAGTACCACATGCAACCAAAATCAATCTTTTCACCTTTTTCAATTCTTCTGAAACATTATCTAACCCTCCTAATTTTACTGTTCCTTCTTCCGGTATTAATCTTCCTTTAATGGCGTTTTCAACTGCTGTAGGTTCTTCCATTATCTCTTTAAGCATAAAATGGGGGTAACCTTTTTTCTCTGCTTCCTCAGGAGTCCAATCAATAGAAACTGTAGGCTTTTCTTTCAAAATAAAGAAGTTATCAGGTTTCAATACAGCGATTTCATTATCATCTAAATTAATCACCTGTCTTGTATGAGTAATAATAGCTGCGGGATCAGACGCTACTAAGAACTCGTCTTTACCAATACCTAAAATTATAGGGGAAGAAAAACGAGCAGCTACAATTTTCTCTGGTTCTTTTCGCGATATAACGGTTATTCCGTAAGTGCCTCTTATTTTTTTTAAAGCTTTTCTCAAGGCTTCCTCAAGATTGCCGTTAAAATATTTTTCTATTAAATGAGACAACACCTCTGTATCAGTTTCAGAAGTAAAACTATGCCCCTCTGAGATTAATTCTTCTTTCAACTGTTTATAATTTTCAATGATTCCATTGTGAACCAGAAATATTTCTTTTTTACAATCAAAATGAGGATGAGCATTTGCATCAGTGACCCCGCCTGTCGTAGCCCATCTGGTATGCGCCTGACCCACATTTCCCTCAATATTAAAATTTAAAAGCTTCTCTTCATCGTCTGAAATCTTCCCTGCTTTTTTATATAAAAATGGATCTTTCAAACCATTAAGAACACAAAAGCCGTAGCTGTCATAGCCACGGTATTCCATTCTTTTTAATCCAGATATCAAAGCTGGAAATGCGGGCTTCCTACCTATATATCCGATTATCCCGCACATATCTTTTATATTACTATATTAATTAATTTTCCTGGAACAAAGATAACTTTTTTAACCTTTTTATCCTGTACTCTCTTTTTAATCTTCTCTCTCTCTAATGTCAACTTTTCTGCTTCTTCTTTTGAAATACCGGCATCCACTTCTATTTTGTCCCGAACCTTGCCATTAATCTGGATTATTAAGGTTATTTTTTCTTCCTTTATTAATTCTGAGTCGTATTCAGGCCATTTTTGATTATGTATTGAATCTTGATATCCTAAGTTGTGCCAAAGTTCTTCTGCAATGTGAGGTGCAAATGGAGCCAATAAGACGAGAAGTTTTTCAAATACATCTTTACCCACTTCTTCTTTCTTTTCGTAGCAAAGATTAATAAATTCCATAAAAGCAGCAATGGCTGTATTAAACTTCATAAGCTCTATATCTTCTGAAACCTTTTTAATAAGCCTATGAAGCTGTCTGAGAATTTCCTGGCTGCTTTCCTGTTTCTGACCACACTCCTGTGCCAAATTCCATACTCTGTTTAAAAACCTATTCACTCCTTTTACTCCTTGACTACTCCAATCAATCGCCTGGTCAAAAGGACCCATAAACATCTCATATACTCTTAATGTATCTGCTCCATATTCTTTAACAATATCATCTGGGTTTATTACATTACCAAAGGACTTTGACATCTTTCTACCATCTTCTGCCAGCACTGTGCCATGAGATGTTCTCTTTTTATATGGTTCTGGATGCGGAGCAACACCTATATCAAAAAGAAATTTATAAATAAATCGAGAATACAACAAATGCAATGTTGTATGCTCCATGCCGCCATTGTACCAATCCACAGGCATCCAGTATTCTGCTTTTTTCTTATCTACAATCTCTTTATCATTTTTAGGATCGCAATATCTTAAATAATACCAATTCGAACCTGCCCAATTTGGCATTGTATCTGTTTCTCTCTGGGCTTCACTTTGACATTTAGGACATTTAACATTAACCCATTCTTTTATCACAGACAAAGGAGATTCTCCCGTGTCTGTAGGCTTATACTTTTCTACATATGGGAGTTCTATTGGCAAATCTTCTTCAGAAACAGCAACCCATCCAGGATTTAAAATCTCTCCTTTATTAAATTCTTTTTCAAGTTCAGAGATTAAATTTTGAGCCTTAAAACTCTCTATTCTTTTTTTACATTCTTTGCAAAAAACCAAAGGAATGGGTTCTCCCCAATAGTGTTGGCGGGAGAATACCCAATCTCTTAATTTGTATTGAACTTTCTTTCTCCCAAAATTATTCTTTTCCAGCCATTCAGTAATTTTTTCTATAGCTTCTTTTGAAGATAATCCAGTAAATGGTCCTGAATTTACCAAAATACCGTAGTCCACAAAAGCTTCTTTTGATATATCTCCGCCTTTTACAACTTCCCTTATTTCTAATCCATATCGCTTGGCAAAATCGTAATCTCTTTTATCATGGGCCGGCACCATCATCACTGCACCTCCCCCATAGGTTGCTACCACATAATCACCAATCCAAATAGGCACCTTCTCATTATTAAGAGGATTTATACAAAAAGCCCCTGTAAATACTCCTGTTTTTTTCTTTTCTAACTTTGTCCTTTCAAACTCTGATTTTTCTTTTGATTCTTTAATGTATTTTTTAACCTCATCTAAGTGTTCTTTTGTTACTATCTTTTCTACCAAAGGATGTTCAGGAGCTAACACAAGGGCTGTGACACCAAAAATAGTATCTGCTCTAGTAGTAAATACTTTTATTGTTTCTTCTAAATTTTCTACTTTAAAATCTATCTCTACTCCATAACTTCTCCCTATCCAATCCATCTGCTGAGCTTTTATTTTATCTAAATAATCAACCTTATCTAAATCTTCAATCAATCTATCTGCATATTTTGTAATTTTCAACATCCACTGCTTAAGTTCCTTTTGAGTAACTTGAGCTTTACACCTTTCACACTTCCCATCAATTACCTCTTCATTAGCTAAACCAATCTTACAAGAAGGACACCAATTAATTGGGATTTTAGCTTGATATGCTAATCCATTCTCAAAAAGTTTTAAAAAAATCCATTGTGTCCATTTATAATATTTAGGATCTGTTGTATTAACCTCTCTATCCCAATCAAAAGAAAGACCCAAACTCTTCAATTGTCTCTTGAAATTTGCTACGTTCTTTTCAGTAGCCTTTGAAGGATGAATTCCTGTTTTAATAGCATAATTCTCTGTGGGCAATCCAAAAGCATCCCAACCTATAGGAAACAGAACATTAAAACCCTGCATTCTATATTTTCTAGCTATAGCATCCATTGCAGAGTAGCTCCTGCAATGACCTACATGAAGCCCCTGACCAGAAGGATATGGAAATTCAACAAGAATATATTTTTTAGGCTTTTCTGAGAAATCTTGAGCCTTATAAAAGCCCTTTTCCTCCCAAAATTTCTGCCATTTTGGCTCTATTTTCTGAGGCTCGTATTTCATATTTTTCATATTATCGCTTAAATTTTAATTTGTAAACCTGGTATAATTAATCAATGAAAACAGCTTTAGTGTATAATCCAAAATTAAAAGACTACAGTTTTGGCAAAGGACATCCTTTTACTAGCGAGCGTTTTGAAAATTTTCTTAATTTTGCGAAAAAAAAGCTATCTAATTTTCGAAATATCTTTGAAGAAATCATCTCAGAACCAGCTACCAAAGAGGATCTGAAACTAATTCATACCAAAACATATATTGATATTATTTCAAAAGCTTCGAAAGGCATCTTTTTGCCAAATATTTTTCTTTACGCTACTCAAGATAACTTTAATCCCTCCACAGGATATCTGCCAAAAGGAATAGATGCAGCTGCGAGAATAGCTGTAGGGGTCTCGTTAAAAGCTAGCCAATTGGTTTTTGAAGGAAAATTTAAAAAAGCAATCGCTCTAGGCGGAGGACTCCATCATGCTAAAAAAGAAAAAGGGGAAGGTTTTTGTATATATAATGATGTTGCTATCTGCGCGAAAAAACTGCTTTTGCAAGGATTAAAAAGAATCTTAATTTTAGATACAGATGCTCATGCCGGAAATGGAACGGCTGAAGCTTTCTATGAGGAAAACCGAGTTTTATTTATTGATATCCATCAAGACCCTTCAACTCTGTATCCCGGAACAGGTTTTATTTATGAATTAGGTAAAGGGAAGGGCGAAGGTTTTACAATAAATATACCTCTACCTCCAGGAGCCAGTGATAAATCTTATGAATATGTGTTCGAAGAAATAATTTTGCCTCTGGTTAAAGAGTTTAAACCAGAGATTATCATAAGAAATGGCGGTTCTGATCCTTATTTTGCGGATGGACTGACTAATTTAGGATTAACGCTGGATGGATTCAGAATGATTGGAGAAAAAGTAAGAATCTTATCTGAAAAACTTTGTAATGGAAAGGAGATTGACCTTATAGCTTCTGGATATAATCCAAAAGTATTGCCTTTGGCATGGCTTTCTTTAATCTCAGGGCTTTTAGGTTTGGAGTTGAAAATAAAAGAGCTCAAAGAACCAATATTTTCAAAAGACTTCAAACTGAAAGAAACAAAAGAAGTAGTAAAAGAATTAAAATCTTATCTAAAAAAATATTGGAAATGTTTTTAATTAAAACAAAATAATACCCCTCAACCACACTAGCACACTAATAACCTAAATTGTACGATCGTACAATTTAGGTTATTAGTGGGCTGTTAAATCCCTATCTACTGTTTCTTACTGTTACCTAGTGTTACCTAGTGTTTTTTACTGTTATCTATTGTTATCTATATTCTCTAAAGATTATATTTTGAATAATTTTTTTGCATTTTTGGTTGTAACATCTGCAAGCTCTCCCAGGCTTATTTTTTTTACATCAGCTATAGTCTGGGCAATATATTTTACAAAAACTGGCTCATTTCGTTCTTTTTTAACCTCAGGTGGTATTAAATAAGGACAATCTGTTTCAACTAAAATTCTTTCAAGCGGCGTATATCTTATAGCTTCTTTGAAATTAACCCCTTCAATGTTTTTATAAATTATCCCATTAAAACCAATATAAAAACCGAGATTTAAAAAATCTTTTAACTCATTTATTCCCCCAACAAAGCTATGGGCTACAGCTCTCTCAGGAAATACTTTTGAGCTTTGTCGTAAAAACTCAATCAAATCTTGATGTGCCATTCTGCAATGAAATATTACAGGTAAATTAAGCTCTTTTGCCAAACTTAATTCCTGATAAAGCAATTCTTTTTGTCTTTGTTTGAACAGCTCTTTTTTTCTCTTTGTTTTTGGCTTCCAATAATAGTCAAACCCAATTTCTCCTATTGCCACAACTTTTTCAGAACTTGCTAATTTTTTGTATTGTCCATAATCAAAATTAACTTCAAAATGTTTCCCTTCTTTAGGGTCGATTTTTATCTTAACCAAACCTGTTTCCAGATTAATAGGATGCAAACCAACAGAAGCCAAAACTCCTTCCTTATAGTTCTCTGCTATCGCTACTGCTTTTCTTGAAGTTTCAAGATTTGTACCAATATTAACAACCCAAATGTTATTGTCTAAACATCTTTTGATGACCTCTTTTCTATCTTTATCAAAGGCTGCAAAATTCAAATGTGCGTGTGTATCAATCAGCATATAGTTTTATTTTATATTTTTTAAAAAAATAAAAAAACTCCCCAATGAAATAAGGGAGATTAAGAGATGTTTACTTCTTAAACCATCTCTTTTTAGAAGAAACGAATGGTTCTTTTTTCTCATCAAATAAAAATGAATCTACTGTATTAATAAACCCTTTTTGCTCCAATGTTCCTTCCTCAAATAGAGAAGTTACAAGAGTATCTAATATCTCCTTTGTAAATTTTTCTAAAACCAGAATTAATCTCCGCTGAGTGGATGTTCTCGGATAAAGAATAATTCTTCTGCTTCTTAAAGCTATCCATAATTGATAAGTACCAGGGTAATCTTGAACAAGCTCTTTTATTTTCTCTAAGAAATCAGTCACCTGTTTTTCTTCTACTCCATTATAAATTACCAAAGGCACCTTTATATCACTTTTAAAATTTTATTTTTTAAATATACTATTTTGGTAATATCACATTATCACATCTTTTCCTAAAGTCAATCCTATACATCTTTCCTATTTATTAAATCTTTTTTATCAAATCTTTTTTTATTTCTTATTTTTTTATTCATACGCGTTAATTTCTGATATCCGAAATTAACGCGTATGAAAAGAAAGCAAAAAATAAAAGAAAAATAGAGAAAAAAGAGAAAAATTAAGAGACAATCCTTGGAAAAAGAGCTTTTCCTTTCTCAACCAAAAAAATACATTCTTTACCATCTGACTCTATTCCAAGTTGACATAATATCTCGTCAGAAGTTTTGGGCATAAAAGGCTTTAACATCTTTGCGATCTCTGAAATAGTAAAAAGTAAACACAACACACATATCCTCTGAATATCTGTTTTTTTCCACACTCTTTTGGCCTCAATATATTGATCACAAAAACCAATCAAATCCCAAACTGAAGCCAAGGCTTCATCAAATCTTAGTATATTCAAGGCTTTATGATACTTTTCCCAAGCATTGTCTATTTCTTCTCGAAATTCTGTATTCTGTATCTCTGCAATCTTCAAAATCTCTTTTTTAAAACCGGATTTTTCTGCTATCGAGGTAAGCCGAGCTAATAAATTACCAAGTCCTTTAGCTAAATCCGCATTATACTTTTCTCTTAACTTATCCCAAGAAATATCTCCATCTCTTCCAAAAGGACAGATTGATAAAAGTAAATAACGCGCGCCGTCTACCCCAAACCTTTCAATCAATTCTTCTGGCCATATCACATTACCTAAAGACTTACTCATTTTCTGGCCTTCTATAGTAAAATATCCGTGAACAAACAACTGTTTTGGCAAAGGAATACCCAAACCTAAAAGAATCGCAGGCCAAATAGTGGCATGAACCCTGAGAATATCTTTTGCCATTAATTGAACATTAGCAGGCCAGAATTCTGGTATTTTATCCGGATCCCCTTCCCAACCAATTCCAGTAAGATAATTTAAGAAGGCATCAATCCAAACATATGTAGTAAGATGAGGGGCAAAAGGCAAAGGAATACCCCATTTTACCTTTTTCCGAGAAATAGAAATATCTCGCAAACCTCCTTTCAAAAACTCTAATACTTCTTTTTTCTTATCTTCTGGTCTTATCAAGAGCTCGTCGTTCCTTATCTTTTCTTCAAGCTCTTTTTCAAATTTGGAAAGCCTAAAAAGATAACTTTCTTCTTCCAATATCTCAGGCTTGGTCTTATGATCAGGACATTTCCCATCCACCAAATCACTCTCTGTTTTATACTGCTCACATCCCAAACAATAAAGTCCTTTATACACTCCTTTGTAAATCAATCCTTTTTTATATAAAACCTCCAAGGCTCTTTCTATAACCCTTATATGATCAGGATCAGTAGTTCTTATAAAATTATCATAAGAGATATTTAATTTCTCCCACGCATCTTTAAATTTCTCAGCATTCTCATCACACAACTGCTTAGGTTCTTTATTCAACTTCTTTGCAACCTGCTCGATTTTACCGCCATGCTCATCTGTGCCTGTTAAAAAAAATACTTTTTCTCCTTTTTGTCTGTGATACCGAGCCAAAACATCAGCAGCTATAGTGGTATAAGCATGGCCTAAATGAGTCTTATCGTTTACATAATAGATTGGAGTTGTAACATAAAATTTCTTTTCTGGCATAATTTCTTAAAAACCACAAAATATTCTATTATTAAAAATAAATCAACCTTTTAAGGTTTTTATGGAGTTGAGATTTGTAAAATTTTTAAAAATCTCAACTAAATATTGGACAACATCTCTTCTTTTCTCTTCTTTAAAAAATCTTTTAAAAACTCATAAATAACACTCGTTAAGGGAATAGTTAAAATAGCTCCCAACACTCCCCACAGTCTTCCCCCTATTAATAAAGCTACCAAAACTAAAATTGCAGGAAGCCCGACAAACTTTTTTGTTAACACCGGCGTAAGGATATTCCCTTCTATTTGTTGAATTAAAATAAAAGCAATCAATACAAATAATGCCTTTAGCCAAGAATCCAAAGCAATCAATATCACAATCAACATGCCTGCAAAGATAGGTCCTAAAACCGGGATAATATCCATTACTCCAGAGAACACACTTAAAACAAAGGCATAATTAATATTAAAAACACTGAGTGTGATATAAGAAAGCAATCCTACAAAAAGAGCACTTAATATTCTGGTACCAAACCAAGCAGCAGTCTTTATTTGACACCTTTCCCATAAATCCAAAAAATAAGCTTCTGTTTTTTTAGGAACAACAAGCTCAATAGCTTCCTTCACTTTGTCTTTCTCAATAGAAAAGAAAATAGCCATAGCAAAGATGGTCACAGTAGAAAAAATCCCTCCAAAAATAGAAATTACAGCTCCAAATATACTTGAAGAAACCTTTACCAACCAATCTTGAAGAGCCTGAGTAAAGGTCTCAAAACTTTCAAAGGCTTCAAGCTTCAATCCTCTTAAAGGAGGAGCTAACTTCTCAAAATATTGCGGAAAAAGCTGAGTGAATTGCTGAATTTCAAAAATAAACACTGGTATAGTCCAATAAAGAAGAAATGTCAAAATTCCAAAAAATGCAACATATACAAATATTGTTGCTATAACCCTAGGTATTCTAAGTCTTTCTAAAAAATCAACTGCTGGGTTAAACAGAATAGAAATTATTAATGCAAAAAGAATCCAAATCAAAATATCTTTTGTTAGATAAAGAATATAAAAACCCAAAAACACAATTGCAATTTTCAAAATTGTTCCCCAGGAAATGTCTAAAATTTGTTCTTCGTTCATATTTTTAATAATTTTTGAAACCTTTCTTTGTCCTTAAAAGGCCCTATGATAGCTAGATTTAACTTGGAAGGTTGAAAAATATCTCTCGCTACTTTTAAGATATCAAGAGAGGAAACCTTGTCAATTTTCTTAAAGATTTGTTCTGGCGTCAAAATCTTTTTTTCCAAAATCTCTTGGTTGGCAAAAAAGGAAGCCTTGGCGTCTGAAGATTCCAGCAAAAGTGCAGTCTTCCCTTTAATATAATCTTTTGCTTTCTTAAGCTCCTCTTGCGGCACTTTTTCTCTGCATAGTTTTTTATATTCCTCTAAGATAGCTAAAATCACTTCCTCTATTCTTTTATCATCCACTCCTGCCCTGGTAACCAAATATCCTGTGTCAGGATCAGCAGAAGAATCAGTGCTAATGTAATAAGCAGCTCCCATTTGTTCTCTTATTTTAATAAACAAGCGAGAACTCATCATCCCTCCTAAAATAATGGATAATAATTTTTGTGCATATCTCTGAGGATTGAAAAGATTATATGCTCTTACTCCTAAATATAAATGGGCCTGGTCTGTTTTTCTTTTATGTAAAAGCAATTTTGGTTCTGATTGCTTCTCTTTCACAGGTGGTTTTTTAAAAGGTTGTGTCTTTTTAATTTTTGAAAAGTATTTCTTTACTTTCTTTACAGCCAAAGAATTGCTAACCCTTCCTGCTATACACACAATTGTGTTTGATGCAACATATTGGTTCTTCATATATTCTAATAATTTTCCTCGGGTAATTCTGCTTACAGTTTCTTTTGTACCCGCAATATCCCAGCCTGCCGGCTGATCTCCATACAAAAGCTTTTCCCATAATATTTCAATATAAGACATTGGGTGGTCATAACGCATATTAATCTCTTCAATAATCACTCCTTTTTCTTTTTCTATTTCCTCTTTTGGCAGGGTGGAGTTTAAATAAATATCAGAAACCCAATCCAAAGCTGTTTCAAAATGGTCTGAAGCTACTTTTGCAAAATATCCTGTATATTCCTGAGAGGTAAAGGCATTGTAAATCCCCCCTATTCTGTCTAATGTTTCACTGATAGCAATAGGGGAAGGTCTTTTTTTAGTTCCTTTAAAGTACATATGCTCTAAAAAATGAGAAATTCCATTAATGTCTTTTGTTTCATATTTTGAACCAGTGCCCACCAATACCAAAACCGTCACAGCCTGTGTGGTCTTTTGCGGAACCGTAATAATTCTTAATCCATTTTTTAAAGTAGTTTTTTTAAACATCCCTTTTTTCAGATATGGTTTATTCTTCTAATTTTTTCTTTAATACTTTTTTCAACTCTTTTATCTTCACCCTGTCCTGCTCCATAGTGTCTCTGTCTCTTATGGTCACATCTTTCTGTTCCAAGCTCTCAAAATCAATGGTCACAGCAAAAGGAACACCAATCTCATCTGCCCTCCGGTATCTTCTTCCAATTGAACCTACCTCGTCATATTGACATACAAAGTCTTTTTTCAATAAATCATAAACCTCCTTTGCTTTCTTGACTAATTCTGGTTTATTTTTAAGTAAAGGCAAAACCATCACCTTTATTGGAGCCAGTTTCTTATTTATTTTAAGCACAACTTCAATTTCTTTTGTCGCTTTTGTTGTTTTTGTTCTTCCTCCCCTAACTTCTTCATAACTATTGCACAGCACAGCAAACATAATTCTTTCTATTCCACATGAAGGTTCAATAACATAGGGGATATAATATTTTTTTGTTTTCTCATCAAAATATTTTAAATCCACTCCTGAAAACTCTTGGTGCTGTTTCAAGTCAAAATCTGTTCTGTTTGCTATTCCTTCTATTTCCCCCCAACCAAAAGGAAACTCATATTCAATATCAATGCAAGACTTGGCATAGTGGGCAAGCTCTTCTTTCTCATGGGGCCGGATTCTTAATTTCTTTTCTGGAAAACCCAATTCGCTAACATACCACTCCATTCTGTTTTCCACCCATTCTTCAAAAGCCTTTTCGTCTTCTCCTGGTTTTACAAAATATTCCAATTCCATCTGCTCGAATTCTCTCACCCTAAAAATAAAATTCCTTGGTGTAATTTCATTCCTAAAAGCCTTTCCGATCTGAGCTATTCCAAAAGGAATTTTCAATCTTTGGGTATCCATTATGTTTTTATAATTTATAAATATCCCCTGAGCAGTTTCTGGTCTTAAATAGGCTATAGAGCTTGTATCTTCTACAGGACCTATAAAAGTCTTAAACATTAAATTAAACTGACGGGGAAGCATAAGCTCCCCTCCACACTCAGGACATCTTATTTTCTTTATAGCTTTTTCAATATCTTTTTGTTCTTCTTCTGTAAAAAGTCCGTGTTCGTCAAGTTTTGCAGAATTTTTAAAATCTTCTATCAAATGATCTGCTCTGAACCTTTTATGACATTTCTTGCATTCAGATAAAGGGTCCACAAAGCTTTTCACATGACCTGAAGCTTCCCATACTTTAGGATTGAATATAACTGAAGAATCTAGTCCTACGACATCATCTCTTTGCCAAACTATATTCTTCCACCAAGATCTTTTGATATTATTCTTTAACTCAACGCCAAGAGGTCCAAAATCATAAAAACCAGCTAACCCGCCATAAATTTCTGAAGAAGGAAAGATAAACCCCCTTCTTTTGCATAGAGAAATAATTTTATCTATTACATCAGCCATATTTTTGTATTAATATCTACTTTACAATACCCATTTCTTCTGTTATAGATGCATCGTCTGGTAAGGTAGTGTCTATAGCAGAATCTGAATATTGTATAATTGTTTCTGTCCAAGTATCCTCTCCTGTTATCTTAACGGGACCAATAAGGTTTGGGCTTTTATTTCTTTGAAGTTCACTTGGGGTAAGGGCAACCTGAAACGCTATCGTTAAGCCTTCTTTTGTAACACCAATACCCCTTTCAAGATCTCCAAGAGACCAAACAATCTCTCTTGATTGAGAATCAAATGTAAATTTAGGAACCTCTTCTTCTGGAAAAATTTCTCCTGTCAGTTCTACATTTTCTGGCAATACAGCTTTTACTTTTGCGTTTTTTACATCAGAATAATAGTTCTTCACATGCCACATTATAGTATATGTTGTCTTCTTGCCAACCTCCGGCGGAATTGGGCCTGAATTTCCAAACACTTCATCTTGGAAATATCCTTTTTGTACTATCTCCAGTTTTGAACTGATTTTGGTAACAAATTCTTCTTTTGCTTGACCTATAAAAACTGTATTCCTCAAGGTTGGGTTTTTTACATTCCCCAAATCATCTTTTAATTTTATCCAGAATTCAACCTTCCCTTCTTCTAAAGGAACCAGATATTGAAGTTTAGGAACCTTTCTCCAGTCGAATACTATTGAGTTATCTCCTTCTTGATAGTTTCCTGTATCTGATTTTATTGTAGTAAAATCAAAAGCCTCTCCTTCAAGCCTGCTTACCATAAATAGATTATTCAGTCCTTCATCACCTATGTTTTTGAAAAATATTTCATAATGAAGCCAATCGCCAGGCAAAGCAACATATTGAGGATTTCCATTTATTTCTTGTCTTAAATATAAAAGAGGTTTAACAATTTCTACTCCCTTAGTTATTTCTTTCAATAAAATAAATTCTCCATCTTTTAAGATTCCTAATTTAGCCTTAAAAATTCTTGCTTCTCCTACATTACCTGAAAGCTTTCCAACTACTTCAATTCTTCCACCTTCAGCTTTATTCAATACAGGAATTTCCCAGTCTGTTTTTTCAATAGACTTTGGTGTAGACCTAATAAACTCAAAACCAAAAGGGTATTCAATCTGACACCTTAAATCAGTCAAAAGATAATCAACATTTGAAAAATAATTTATTCTAAAAATAAATTCTTTGTCTGCCCCTACTTTTGAGGGTAAATCAAATTCAAATGTGATAGGAGCTGATTTAATTTGAGTAGTAAAGCTCGAAGAAGATTCATATCTAGCTTTTAAATCTTTAGGCTGATAACTCAAAGTGGCTCTCGCTATTTTTATCTCTCCTTCCTTGCCCAATAACTTCATTTTAAAAGAAATTGTTTTTTCTTCTCCAGGATAAATAGCATCACCCAACTGGTCTGTTCCCAAAGTCTCTCTCTCAAAAATTTTATCATCGCGTATAGAATATTTTGGAGCTTCAAATATTAACTCAGGATTATCTAAACGAAAGTTTCCATTGTTTTTATATCTGATAACATATTCTACCTCCTGTCCAAGTTCAGCTTCTGAAGGACCTAAAATCTCGAGTTTTAAAATTTCTTTTGAAAAAAGATTGCCCTGCCAATTCCAAAAAAAGCCAGCTATCCCGGCAATTATTGCTAATATTAATAAAAATCCAAAAAATTTATTCATAGTCTTTTAAATATATGTATTTTTATTATATCATATTTCTCCAACCTGTTCTGAAATAAATTCAAAATAATACTTAGAAAGTTTGTCTAACTCCTGAAAATGTTTTTCTTTAAGTTTTAATCTATATATATAATTCTTTTCTTTTTTAAGAACCACTCTTAATATCTTTATAACATCTGAGCTAACTTCTTTGGCAGAGTTTTCTTTTAAAAAACATTTTTCGCAAACCACTCCACCATGCTGCGGACTGAAATATAATTTCTGAGGCTCCAATTCCCCCTGACATAAAACACATTTATAAAGCTCAGGAGCATAACCCAAAAGAGAAAGAAAGTTCCAAAAAAAATAATGATAGATTATTTTAGGATTTCTCTTCTTTGTATCAAGTTTATCCAAGTCTCTAAAGGTTTCAACTAAGAGATTCCAAATTCTTTCATCTGGCTCTTGGCCGTGGATTAATGCATCTAGAACTTCAGAAATCTCAAGAGCTATTGTAGATTTTTCTAAATCTCTGCTTAAGTTTTTGAATTTTTCAATCAAGATTGCATCTGTTAAGGTTTTATGAGCTTTGCCTTGAATAAATTCAATCTCTGAGAGATAAAAAAGATCTATACCCGCTCTCAGTTTTGAAGAAATCTTTCTTATAGCTTTTCCTAAAATCTCTAATCTGCCAAAATCCTTTGTATAAATACTAAATAGCTGATCTGCCTCTTTTCTATCAACTTTTTTTAAAACGATTCCTTGTGTCCTGTAATGAATAAACATTTATTTACCAAATATCTCTTTTCTTTTTAACCATCTTATTTTTCTCTCAATCTCTTGTCTTTCTTCTTGGGGTTTACCCCATTTTTCCCTCTCTAAACCTTTTATAATTTTAGGAATATCTTTTTTGTCAAGATAATAAGTTTTTCCAGTATATTTTTTAATCTTCTTTTTTAATTCATTTCCTATTTCTCTTCTTTCTTTTTCTGTAAACATCTTCCCTCCTGTGCCAGGAATATATGGAGAAGCTTTTCTTATTTCTTCTAAAAACTTAGATATTGGAATCTGAGATTTTCCTCTAAATATGGTCATGTCCTTTTCTTCTAAAGAAGATTTTGAACTAGAGGGTTTCTCTCTTAAAGACTTCTGAGGAAGCTTTGGTCCTCTTATTAATTCTCCTACTCCCTTAACAAAATCCTTGGCAAGCCCTTTACCAAATTTTCCTATAGAACTCCTAAAAGACTTTGGTTTTTCTCCAGCTGGTCCGGTGGGAAAAGGTCTGGGAGGTAGCTCATCATCTAAAGGCATATTAAATGGAAGTTTTATTTTTTAACCTTTTTAATGTAAAGATATAATTTTTCTCCATCGATTTCTATTTGTTTTTTCACTTTAAATCCAGCTTTGCCTTCTTTTAAATCTTTGGCTCTTGTTTTATTGACTATCTTTATTTTATTCTTTAACAAGAACTCCTTTATCCTCTCACTTGCCTCAAAATAAATCAATATTGTATCTCTGGGAGTAAAACCTCCCTCTTTTCTCGTCTGTTGTAAATTTCTAATAATTTCTCTTAGGTTCCCCTCTTCTTTTAAATCAGGACTAATTTTTGTGTCTAATTCTACTTTCTCTTTAAGGGAAGAGTCGGAAACTATTTCTTTTATATTCACTTCATCTTTTATCAAACCTAATATTTCTTTATATTCCTTAAATTCTTTATTAATCTTTAGTGTCTGTAATGGTTGTCTTATTTTAATACCAGCTTTTGCTCTTTCTGACAACGCCAATTTTACTACTTCTCTCGCTTCTTTCATTTTTTCATTTAATTTATTATCGATTGCCTTTTTATCAGCCTTAGGCCAATCTTCTAAATGAACTGATTTTGTTTTGTACCCTAAACCTTTCAATCCCTGATAAACAGCCTCGCTTACAAAAGGAATAAATGGAGCTGTCAATTTAACTAAATTCAAAAGTACAAAACCTAAAGTTTTTGAACCCCACACAAAATCTCTCTTTGTTTTTTTATCAAGAATAACGCTCTGTTTGGACAAAGAATGAAATCTGGGTCTAGATCTCCTTATATACCAAAGAGAAAGGTCTTCGATAGTGAAAGCTTCAATCAAACGAGCAGCTCCTGTGATATCATATTTTTCTAATAACTCTGTTGCCTCCAAAATCAATTTATTTAGTTTGGAAATAATCCATTTATCTAAAATATTCGGGCTTTTAGGTGCTTTAGAGGTTACTCTAATATGATTCTTTGGAGTATAGGTAATAAAGAAAGAAAAACAATTCCATAGGGTCATAATAAAACGCTTCAATCTTTCTTCCACTTCTTTTTCTGAAAACAACTTCGGATCACCAGGCTGACTCATAGTATAAAAACACCATCTTACGGCATCTATCCCATATTTCTCAACCACATACCAAGGGTCTACTATGTTGCCCTTTGATTTAGACATCTTTTCTCCTTTTTCATCTAAAATATGTCCTAAAGAAACAACATTTTTATAAGACGGACCCTTTCCCAGCAAGGTTGAAATAGCTAAAAGGGTATAAAACCAACCTCTGGTTTGATCAACTGCTTCACAAATAAAGTCAGCTGGGTATTGGATTTTTTTATCAATCAATTTCTTATTCTCAAAAGGATAATGATATTGAGCAAAAGGCATTGTTCCTGAATCAAACCAGCAATCAATCACTTCTGGAACCCTTTCCATTATTCCATTGCAATGCTTGCAATAAAATTTCACTTCATCTATATAGGGACGGTGAAAATCAAGTTCTCCTTTTTCATTAAAAGGCATTAATACAAAATCTATTTCCTTTAACTGACCTGGTTTTATTGTCTTTCTTTTTAATTTTTGTTTAACAAGTTCTTCTTTTGAAAGCCCCTTTAAAGCCCCTTCCAAAAGCCAAAGGGGATCTCCATGGCTAACAATTAATATCTTTTTATTCTTATATTTTTTATCAATCTGCTTCAAAAATTTAAGCATTCTCTTTCTACAACTGAGCCATGTCTCTCCGCCTTTTGGTTTTTTATAAAACCTATCTTTTATGTCGGGAAAAGCTTTAAAAAGTTCTGTTTTTTTCTTTCCCCGATAAATCCCTAAATTTACATCCCTCAACTTTTTATCAAACTTTACTTTAATGCCAAGCTCTTTGGCAACAATTTCTGCGGTTTCTTTTGTTCTTTTGTAGTCTGAAGAAAATATTAAATCAATTTTTAACTTTTTTAACCTTTTAGCAACCTTCTTTATTTCTTCAACTCCCTTTTTGGTCAAGCCTAAGGAAAAATCAGCTGATTTAGGATAGATTATACCCTTCAATTCATCAATGTATTTTGTGGTGCCGTGACGAAGAACAAAATACCTGTTTGTGGTATATTTCTGCTCCAAAAGATCTTTTCTGCCGCCTATTACTTCTATATTTGAGCATGACTTACATTGCCATACCGGCAATGGAGTACCCCAGTATCTTTCTCTTGAAAGGGCCCAGTCCTTTACATCCCTCAACCATTCACCAAACCTTCCTTCTTTTATATATGAGGGCACCCAATTAATCTTTTTATTATTCTCAATCAATTCTTTCTTTATCTTTTTCATTCTTATAAACCAGCTCTTTTTAGCATAATAAAGCAGAGGTGTCTTGCATCTCCAACAGAAAGGATAATCATGTTCATATAATTCCTCTTTAAATAACAGGTTTCTTTCTTTCAAATCTTCTATAATTAATGGATCTGCATCTTTGAAAAACATCCCCGCCCATTTTTGAACATCAAGATTAAACCTGCCTTCTTTGTTTACGGTCAACAAAATTGGTATCTCTGGAATCCCCTTTGCCTTATATTCTTTATTTATGTTCCTCACAGCCTCCATATCCTCTTCTCCAAAAGCAGGAGCTATATGAACCAAGCCTGTCCCCTCATCTAAGGAAACAAAATCTGCCAAGATGGTCTTGTATGCTTTTTTAGAAGTTTCATAATGCAAAGGGTATAAAGGTTCGTATCTTAAATCAGCTAATTCTTTACCTTTAAATCTCTCAACAACCTCCCCCTCCACACCGCTTGGAGAAATTCTATCTTCAGCCAATATCAAATACTCATTATTTACCTTCACCTTTGCATAAGTAAACTCAGGATTTATAGCAACAGCTACATTCCCTGGCAATGTCCAGGGGGTGGTTGTCCAAATTAACAAATAAGAATCTTTAAATTCTAAATTCTTTACTCTCAACTTTACATATAGAGAAGGTTCTTTTATTTTTTTATAACCCTGGGCCACCTCATGGGTTGACAAAGATGTACCGCATCTCGGACAATAATGCACTACCCTAAAGTCTTTATATAAAAATCCTTTCTTGTAGATTTGTTTAAGAATCCACCAAACAGATTCAATATATTCTGGACTATATGTAATATAGGCATTTTCCAAGTCCAACCAAAAACCAATTCTTTCTGTCAGCCTCTCCCAATCCCTCTTATATTTCCACACAGATGCTTTGCATTTTTTATTAAACTTTGCAACCCCATACCGCTCTATATCTTTCTTTGACTTCAAACCAAGCTCTTTCTCTATCTCTAGTTCAACTGGCAAACCATGTGTATCCCATCCGCCTTTTCTCACAACCTCAAAACCTTTCATAGTTTTATAACGACACTCCAGGTCTTTAAAAGAACGGGTCAAAACATGATGAATACCAGGCCTTCCATTCGCTGTTGGAGGACCTTCATAAAATACAAATCTTGGCTTACCTCTTGTCTTTTTTAAGCTTTTTTTAAATATTTCTTTTTCTTTCCAGAATTTCAAAACTCTTTCTTCTTGTTTGGGAAAATTAGTCTTCATACACATTTAAAATATCATTTTAGGCTATTTTTTTCAATTTAACCTTTTATATTTACATCTTTTTTAAAACTTTTATCCCAAGAAGATTCAAACCATTTTTTATAACTTGAGAAGCAGCCTTAACCAAGGATAAACGAGCATTTTGAAGCCCCTTAGTTTCAGCCTTTAAAACAGGAAGGGACTCATAAAAATTGTTAAATGCTTGGGCTGTTTCAAAAAGAAAATTGCAAATTAGGTTGGGACTGTATTTCTCTGCAGCCTGCAACACAATCTCTGGGAATTGCAAAAGTAATTTAATAAGTGCCTGTTCTTTTTCTTGCTTCAGTCTTAAAAGATATCGTCCTGAGATTATTTTTGTTTTTGCTTTTCTCAAAATACTGCAGGCTCTTGCATAGGTATACTGAAGATATACACCAGAATTGCCTTGCAAGGAAATAGATTCATCAAAATCAAATGCTATTTCTGTGGGTGGACTTACCTTTAAGAAAGAATATTTAACAGCACCTACAGCTATTGTTTCTGCAGCCTTGTCAGAAACCAAGGGAAAATTCTTTTTTATTCTTCTTTTTACTTCGTCTAAAAGCCATTCTCCTGGTATTACGTTTCCCTTTCTAGAACTCATTTTCCCTCCTTTCAATCTTACCCAACCGGAAACAAGATGGTATTCCCTTCCTTTTGTATAAGGAAACACTTGTTCTAGAGCAAAGAAGATGACTTTAAAATAATCTGACTGCTCTGGTCCCACATTATGAATAATCAGGTCGGGATTATACTCTTTAAACTGAAGTCTTGCCAACTCCATCTCTTTTGCTTCATAGGTAGCATTGCCTTCTTTGGTAATAAACACACGGTCATGAAGGCCATATTTTGATCCCGGAAAAATAATAGCTCCTTTGCTTTTCTCAAAAATGCCTTTTTCTAAAAATCTCAAAACAATTTCTTTTCCCTTCTTGGTTACTTCATCTTCAAAATAATATCTATCAAAACTGGTATAGACCCTCTTATATATTCTCTCAAAATAATCCAAGCTCCATTGTCGTGTCTCTCGCCATAAATCTTTAATCTTCGGATCTTTATTATATATCTGTTTGTTTATTTTCAAAATTTCCTCCTTTGCCTTTTCGTTTTTTTCATAGGCTGTATTTCCTTTTACATAACATTCTGCTAAAAACTCAATTTTTTTATCCAAAGTATTTAGTTTCTTTAACCTGCTTTTAAAATCTTTAACCTGTTTCACTACCCAAAGACATTTTGCAATATGTAAGCCCACATCCCCCTGATAATTGGCTCTTATTACTTTTGTCCCAATGGCTTCTAAAATTCTAGCTATTGCTTCCCCATTTGTAATATTCCGTAAGTGACCGATATGAAAGATTTTATGGGTGTTTGGGTGAGCATATTCTACCATTATTGTCTTTCCTTTTCCAATTTTGCTCGTTCCATATTTCTTTCTCTTTTTAAAAATTTGGTTAATCTGTTTTGCCAAATATTCTTTTGAAAGAAATATGTTGATAAAGCCTGGTTCTACAGCTTCAATCTTATCAAAAAATAACTTAGCAGACTTGTTTAACTCTTTTGCGATTAATTCTGCTATTGTGATAGGCTTTATCTTTGCCGCTTTGCTTATCTGTAAAGCAATATTTGTGGAATAATCTCCATGCTCTCTTTCCTTTGGATGTTCGATTTTTACTGCAGGAATTTCAAAAATAGGAATTTTTCTTTCCTTCTGAAGATTTAATATTGTATTTTTTATTAAGTTCTTTATTTCCTCTTTCATCGTAAAATTATTTTTTAAATTTTCTTAAGATTTCCTTTGCTTTTTTAAAAGAAATATTTCTTTCTCTAACCATCTGGTCTGCTATTTTTTCAATCATCTTACCTTTTGCACCAACCTCCATTGCAATATTTTTAGCCCGAATTTTAAGATGTCCTTTAAATATCCCTTCTGAAACCAAAGCTCTTAAAGCGCTGAAGTTCTGAATCAGTCCTACAGAAGCTATTACCTCAGCCAACTCCTGGCCTGATTTTACTTTTAAAATTTTAAGAGAAATCTTAGCTATTGGATGAATATTTATTACTCCTCCCACAGTGCCTACCATTATTGGAACAGTCATCTCACCAATTAAATCTCCATTCCTATCCTTTTTCCAAATACTCAAAGGTCTATATCTTCCGGATCTTGAAGCAAAACCATGAGCTCCAGCTTCCAATGCCCTATAATCATTACCGCAAGCCAATGCTACAGCAGTCATTCCATTCAAAATCCCTTTGTTGTGGGTAACTGCCCTATAAATATCCATCTCTGCTATTTTTTGGGCCTTTACAATTCCGTCTATTATTTTCTCGGGGAAAAATCCTTCTTTTTTTAAAACCTTTCTTGTAATTTTTGTTTTTACTTTTATCAATCTTTTTTCAGCTAAGTTAGAAACTATTTTTAAAAGACTCTTTGCTTTTATAATATTCTTTTCAATAAAGAATGCTGTTCTTTCAGTAATAAAATCTACTGTATTAGCTCCCATCGCATCTTTTGTGTCTATTAATAAATGAATTCTTATTAAACTGCCTATTTTCGTTTTTTTAAAAACCTTTATCTCAAAATCTTTTACTCCGCCTCCTAATTTAGTTAATACAGGATTTTGTTTATTGGCAAATTTTAAAATTTTTACCTTATTTTTTAATATTTTTTCTCTTACTGCTTCTGCATTTTTTAAATCTACAATATAAATCTGTCCTATCATTAAATTCCCTAAGCTCTTTGCAAAAATCCCTCCGTTTTCCCTTGTCAATTTCGCTCCATAAGAAGCAGCGGCCACCACAGAAGGCTCTTCAGTAACCATTGGTACAAAATAATCCTTACCATTAATCAAAAAATTAGGAGCAACAGAATATGGAAGAGGAAATATCCCTATTACATTCTCAGAAATCTCTTCCAAAGTCTTGGGGCTCAAAATTCCTTTTTTGATAACCTCAATCTCTTTATTGGTTAAACCAGCAAAATCTTTCAGAATCTTTGTTCTTTCTTTTGCGTTTAATTTAAAAAAACCTGGAATCCTGCTATTTTTTTTCATTAGTTTTAGCTTATCTGATTTTTCTGTTAAAATCAAAGAATGAAAGAATTAGCTAAAAACAAAAAAGCTTATTTCAATTACGAAATTTTAGAAAAGTTTGTAGCTGGAATTTCTCTCACTGGACAAGAAGTGAAATCAATAAAATCAGGTAGAATAAATCTGGCTGGAGCTTATGTGGTAATAAAAGCCGGAGAAGTCTTTTTAATTGGGGCTAATGTCCCTCCTTATCAGCCTAAAAATGCCCCTAAAGATTATAATCCTGAAAGATCAAGAAAACTTTTACTTAAGAAGTCCGAAATTAAATATTTAATAGGAAAAACCAAACAAAAAGGTTTGACAATTGTGCCATTAAAGGTATATAATATAAAAGGAAAAGTAAAGATAGAATTTGCAATAGCTAAAGGAAGAAGAAAACCTGATAAAAGAGAGAAGATAAAGAAAAGAGAAACTGAAAGAGAAATAAGAAGAATTTTAAGAGGTAAATCTTAATATTAAATGTTTAAGATTCAGAGCTTCCTATATAAATGGTGGGGATGGAAAGCTTTGACAGAAACCTAACCAAGATATGCAAGCCGAGTATTCTCTAATCTCGTAAAACTTAGAGAAAAAAATAAGTGCCAACTTATTCAGGCAACCTGCATTAGCATACGCCTAATGCCATCTATTTTGCTGATTCTCGATAGGTAAAATAGGTGTCATACAATCGAGATAGATGCTTTATCTTGGTCTAAATAAAGCATTGAAATAACAGACCAAAAATAGAAAGGTTTTTGCCTAATTTTATACTTTCTGTTATCTTCTAAATTAGGATAAGCTCGTAGAAGTATCTTGGAAAGGATTTCTGGACAAGGGGGCAGAACCCTTCATCTCCACAAATCCTTCGTTAAAATAAACCTTGATAAAAAAACCACTAATCAACAATAGAATAAGGGCTTCAAAAGTAAGATTGATTGATGATACTGGAAAACAAGTAGGTATTGTTCCCTTGGAAGAAGCGCTCCGAATAGCTAGGGAGCGTAATTTAGATTTAATTCAAGTAACTGACAAGGTTGATCCTCCTGTGTGCAAGATATTAGATTATGGAAAATACCTTTACCAACTTCAGAAAAAAGAAAAAAAAGCTAAAAAAAGCAGCGAGATTAAAGGTGTAAGATTAAGATTTAACATATCTCCTCACGATTTAGAAACCAAAATGCATCAGGCTGAAAAATTTTTAAGCCAAGGAGATAAAGTAAAAATAGAAATGATTTTAAGAGGAAGAGAGAAAAGACTGGCAGGGTTTGCTAAAGAAAAATTAAATAATTTCATAAAAGAATTAGAGGAAAAAGTTCCAATCAAAATAGAAGGAGGACTTAGAAAAAAAGGAAATGGATTTGTTATAATAATTGCGAGCAATCCGCAACATGGAACACAAAACATAGAGCATAGAGCATAAAAGAAATTTCTTCATAATCTTTTTATTCTCTGTTCTGTGTTTTTTGTTCTTTTATCTTTATGAAAGTTAGAAAATCAATATTAAAAAGATTTAAGATAACAAAAACAGGAAAGGTTCTAAGAAGAAGAACCGGTCTTGATCATTTCTTAGCTAAAAAATCAGCAAAAAGAAAAAGAAAAAAGAAAAAAATGGTTGAAGTCTCAAAAACAGAGGCAAAAAAAATAAAAAAATTATTAGCTAGACCTTAATATTAATATGGTAAGAGTAAAACGCGGCAAAGCCGCTCATAAAAAAAGAAAGCGTGTCTTGAAGCAAACCAAGGGATTTATGTGGGGAAGGAAGTCAAAATACAGACTGGCAAAAGATGCCTTATTTCACGCTTGGACTCATGCATATAGAGATAGAAAAAGAAAAAAAAGAACATTTAGAGCTCTGTGGCAAACACAAATTAATGCAGCTTGCAGAGAAAAAGGTATTTCCTATAACAAATTTATCCACGGATTGAAAGAAAATAAGATTGAAATAAATAGAAAGGTATTGGCTGAGTTAGCTCAAAAGCATCCAGAAATTTTTGAAAAGATTTTAGAAAAAGTCAAAGCTTAAATCCCTATCAAAAAAACTATTTTAAAAAACCTGCATTCTGCAGGTTTTTTATTAATCTTTAGCAAGAATGAAATCACACTTTATGATCTCGTAGGAATTGTTCGGCTTTTTTTAATACATTTCTTGCATTCTGAAAAGTTAATCTTTCCAAGGCTTTTTCAAAATTCAACCATTCAAAATCTGTATGTTCCCAAGATATCTTTACGGTTTTTGTTTTGGTCTCAGCTAAAAAAAACACAACTGTTTTAAAAATATTTTTGCCGTCTCTTTTATAGAAATACTTTATTGTCTCTTTAAAACCCTCAATAAACCTAATGTCTTTAATCCCTGTTTCTTCTTCAATTTCTCTTACAACTGTTTCTTCCAATTTTTCTCCTTTTTCAATATTTCCCTTTGGAAAAGCCCAGTGTCCAGCCTGATGATGTAATAAAAGATAATAATAGATATTATCTTCTTTTCTAAAAACCACAGCTCCGGCTGATCTTTCTAAGGGCATATTATTTAAAATATCTTAAGAGTTTGGATAATGGTTGAGTATTGATAATGTCCTTTTTCTCTGCCCAGCCTCGACGCGCCTGAGCCACTCCCAGTTCCATATATCTCATCTGATCTTTATGATGAGAATCTGTATTGATTATCATTTTCACTCCTTCTTCTTTACATCTTCTAATATTCTGGTCTCCCAAATCTAATCTCATTGGTGTGGAATTGATTTCTAAAATAACTCCAAACTCCTTTGCCGCTCTCAAAATCTTGTCAAAATCAATCTCATATTCTTCTCTTTTCTTAAGAAGTCTTCCTGTGGGGTGAGAAATGATGTCTATATGAGGATTTTTCATAGCCCTTATCATCCTTTCTGTCATTTCTTGTTTAGACATTCTAAAATTCGAGTGAATTCCAGCAATAGCATAATCTAATTTTTTCAAAGCCTCATCTGTTATATCAATTGACCCATCTTTTAAAATATTGGTTTCTGCTCCCTGTAATATTTTAAATTTTAGATTCTTTGACTTAAATTCTGTATTTAGTTTTTCAATTTCCTTTCTCTGTTGGGATAGTTGTTTTTCATCCAAACCATTTTCAATTCTTAAAAATTTTGTATGGTCTGCGATTCCTAAATATTCATAACCCATCTCTAATGCTTTTTGGGCCATTTCTAAAATTGAATGCTCTCCTCCGTTCCAACTCGAATGACAATGTAAATCACCCTTAATGTCTTCCTGCTTTATTAATTTAGGGAGACATCCTTTAAGAGCTGCTTCAATCTCTCCTTGGTTTTCACGTATTTCTGGAGGAATCCAGGACATACCTAATTTTTCATAAATTTCTTTCTCTGTCCTCCCTGCAATCATTCTATTTCCTTTGAATAATCCGTATTCATTTAGTTTAAATCCTTTAGAAATAGCTATCTTTCTTGTAGCAATATTGTGCTCTTTCGAACCTGTGAAATATTGAAGAGCAGCACCGTAACTCTTTTTTGGTATTACCCTTACATCGACATCAAAACCTTCTTTTAATCTAATAGAAGATTTTGTAGGACCCTTTCCCCAAACCTTGACAACACCTGGGAGAGAAACAAAAAAATCCATTACTTTTTCGGGTTTTTCTGAAATTATTAAAAAATCTACATCTCCAATAGTTTCTTTCCTTCTCCTTAAAGACCCAACCATATCAATTGCTTCTATTTCTTTTAAGCTCTTTAATCTTTCATATATTTCTCTTGCTATTGGCAGAATTTCTCCTAATAAAAATCTGCCTTTGCTTTTTTTCAAAAACTCAATTCCCTGCAGAATATTCTTTTCTGTCTTCTCTCCAAAACCAAATAAAGGAGCTATCTTATGGGCTTTTGCTGCTTTTTCTAAATCCTTTAAATTCTTTATCCCTAATTTCTGATACAACACCTTTATTCTCTTAGGGCCCATTCCTTCGATAGCAGTAAGTTCCTCTATATCAACCGGCGCTTTTTTCTTCAGATCTTCGTAATATTTTATCTTTCCCTTTTTTAGATACTCTTCTATTTTTGAAGCAATACCTTTCCCTACTCCTGGAATTTTCTTTAATCCTTCTACCCCTTCTTTTTTATAAATTTCTTCTACATCCCTTTCTAAATTCTCCAACACCATGGCTACCTTTTGATAAGCATAGGGTTTAAAAGGAACGCCTTCCATTTCAAGGTACTCTGATATTGCATAAAAGATTTTAGCAATTTCTAAATTCTTCATATCTTAGAATGGAGAAAAGTAAGGAAAAAATGGAAAAGCATGGTCTTTTGGAATAATGTCTTGACGAATTAATAAAAGAAGAAGGCTGGATATTATGGTTAAAATTCCTACTAAAATAAATACAATTTGAAAACCAAAAAATCCCACCAATAAACCACCAACAGCACCTGCAAGTCCTATGCCAAAACCCAAAGAAGTGCTTCTCATGCTCCACTCAAAAGCCTCTTTTCCCTTATCGATATGCCGTGTAAAAATAGCTGACCAAGAAGGAATCACCATCGCCATGCCAAAAGCGTGCAAAACATGAAAAGCATAAATATGCCAAGGTTTAGATGATATAAGAAAACCAAAAGGCACGAAAGCTGTTAAAAATATACCTATTGTCATAAACCAAAAATCATCTTTCTCTCCGTGATTTTTATCTAAATATCTGCCTATTGGAATTTGCAAAATAGATTTAACAATCCAATAGATCAAGGAGGCAAAACCAGCAACTTTTGCTCCCACAATAGGATCGCCAATAGTAATTTTCTGAACAATAAATATAGCAAAAATAGGCGCCAATAAACCCCATCCACTATTTAAAACAAAATCACTGTATATTAAAAACCTGATAACTTTATTAATGGATTTCAACATTTATTCAGGCATTAATTATTTTTACTAATATTTCTCTTTCTCTCGGCCGATTATCAAAATCAATAAATACTATTTGCTGCCAAGTACCTATAACAATTCTCCCTTGTTCAATTGGGACACTTAAAAATGGTTTAATTAAAGACGAACGTACATGGGCATAACCATTACAATCTCCCCATCTCTTGCAATGTTCATAGTCCTTTGTCATAGGAACTATCTTATCTAATATTTTTTTAAAATCCTCAATCAGTCCTGGTTCATATTCCATAGTGGTAATACCGCAGGTAGAGCCAGGGCAAGAAATTAAACAGATTCCGTCTTTAACTCCGGCCTTTTCAACAATCTCAGAAACTTTATTTGTGATATCAATAATATCATTAAATCCTCTTGTTGTGATTGAAAATCTCATATTTATTAATTATAGCTTAAATAAAAATAAATAAAAAAACCTCTTTAAAAGGTGTCTGTTTACATTAGTAAAACAAATTATTTTAAATCATCCCAAGTGGCAGAGAGATAAAATACTATCGGAGCTAACATCATTCCAATCCTCACAAGAAGAATCAACCAACCCGTGAAAATACCCAAAGAATCAATAACCCCTGTAATTGCATAAATAAAAAATCCAACACTAAAACCAAACAGTTGTCTATCTAAGGGACTATCTGTTTTTCTCCATTTCTTAAAGGTACTAATAAAGTTTGCGATGATACAAATAAAAGCTGGGAGAAAAACTGTAAAGATGAAAAGTTTGTTGGCTTTTTCATTTGGATTATGGTGGCTACCCCAATAAGTAAGTTCTCCCTCGACAATCCCATATTTTAAAAATGCAAAAACAGTTAAAAAAATTGTGAATGTAAAAAAGACATTAAACAAAAGGTGAATTTTTTTTCTATTTCTAAAGAAGCTCCAACCAAAATAATAAAAAGCTGGAAGTAAATGAATGTAATTAAAAGGGCCACTAATCCACCTGAAAAGAAAGATATTGATATAATGAAGATTGAACAAAGTAAAGGTCTTTCTCAAACCAATAATCCCCCAAAGAATTCCTAAAAACAAAGAAAAATAATCAAGATGTTCTGTATATTCTACTTTCTTTTCTTTTCTTATCTTCCTTAGATTAAAAAATACTACTATGCTGGTAAAGCTAATGAAAAAACATAAAAAGACATTATATAAAACACCTGTATACATATTGTTGAATAAAAATAAATTTAATTAATTATTATATCAATCTTCTGTTTCAAATACAGCAGCTAAATAAAAAATAAGAGGGGTTATCATCATTCCACTTCTGGTAAGAAGAACTGTCCAATTTTGAGCAGCACCCATTACATCAAAAACCCCTATTATGGAATATAACAGAAGTCCGAGGGTAAAAAGAAATAATTGTCTCTCAGCAATATCATTGGTTTTTTTCCATCTACTAAGTCGCCTAATAAAATCAATAATAAGACAGGGGAAAAGAGGAATAAAAACCCCAAAAACAAAAATCTTATTACTCAAACTATTCGGCACCATGTTATTTCCCCAATATGTAGGTTCTGGTCGAGAAAATCCATACCTCAAAAGCGTAAAAACTGCTGTTAATGCAACTATTGTAAAAAAACTATTAAATAAAAATCTTATTCTTTTGTTGTCTTTGAAAAAACTCCATCCCAAATAAAAGAAACCCGGAATTAAATGAAGATAACCAAGAGGACCTGCTAATAATTTATAGGTTAAAATCTCAAATTCTATATTGCCAAGCCATAAAAACAAAATCCTTATTCCCACAGAAACCCACAACAAACCTAACATCAAAGAAAAATAATCAACACCTTCACTGTATTTTATTCTTCTTTCTTCTCTTATCTTACGAAGCAGTCTAAATACTATAAGCCCTGTAACCCCTGAAACAAAACATACAAATGCGTGGTATAAAATACCTACAGACATATTATTATAATTATATATATTTTACCATTTTGAAAAATAATTTTATCAGTCTATAATGGATTGTTTTTTGAAGGATTGCCTATTTTTCTAAAAATAAAGTCTTTAAAGAAAACAGCGCCAAATCTTAATAGAATTGCCAGCCCTGCTAATGCAAACAGAAGCTCCGCAGCTCTAATAATTATTGTAAACGCAGTAGCTGTTGAAAAACCTAATCCAAGCGCATTAAAAGCGAAGGCTTGAATTGCTTCATGAGAACCAAGAGCCGTAGGGATTGGGATCATCGCAGCCAAATAGGTAAATCCAAGAATGGATAAAGCTGACAAAATAGAGGTTTTTTTTCCTAAAAAATCTATCAAAATCCATACCCTTATATACATCACTCCTGCTCGAAGAAAAGAAACTGCAAAACTCCGCCACATTGCTTTTTTCTGAGGTTTAAAAAAAATAAAAATTTCTTTTTCTGTTTCTAGCGGCTCTTTATCTAAAGTGCCATCGAAAACTCTGCCAAATGTTTTTGCTATACTTTCTCTTTTAAAAACCTTGAAATAAAAAACAAAAATTCCAACTGCGAAAAATAAAAATACTCCTCCAAATATTAACCCTAAATTCTTTGGGGGAAGTCCTATATTATAAAAAAAGAATAAAACACCAAATACAATAACAATTAAATTAGTAGTCCATTCCAACACTCTATCAATTATTATTGAAGCCATGGCTTTTGCCCATGTAATTTGTTTTTTCTCTTTTAACGCATATCCACGAAATATCTCGCCTGCCCAGAGTAATATAGGAGCCAAAAACATTACAGCAAAACCAGCCAAATATGATTTAAAAAGCTCCCAAAAAGAAATCTCCAAACCCTCTCCTTTTAATATCTCCTTCCATTTAAGGTTGCCAAGAAACATTATAATTAGTGTAAGAAAAAAAATTACTATTCCCTGCCATCCACTAAACACCAAAAAGGCTCTCTTTATCTCTTCAAATCCTACAAAATTGATAACCCATATAAAAAGACATATTCCTACTAAAAAGGAAATGAAAAACAATAGGATTTTTTTCATATCAAGTATCATATTCTAATTTTATATAATTTCTAATTAAATAACAAAACACCCCAAGCATTTCTGGGGTGTCAAGTTATTAAAAACTTCAAATTCTATAATTACTGGATGTAGTAATAATCTTTATTCGTAGGATATTCTACTCCATCTGCACATTTTACTTTATATACCGGCACATAAGAAGACCTAGATGTAACCTCCCAGTTTTCGTTATCCCCTGCGTCTTTATATTTATATACCGTCCTTCTGCCTATGAAATACCTGTAATTATTGTATTTATATGTCCCCTGAGCGCACTTACAGAATTTTTTAAGTTGACTTCTGTTTCTATAAAGATATTGATTTTCTCCACTCCAGCATAATTCTCCTGAAGAACAATCTGGATCATTAGAAGAATTACATTCAGGGCCACAGCATCCATCATTTATACCGCAAGCTGGCCATATATTAACGCAAACATCTAAATCTTCATCACAGGAATCAGTCGTGCAAGACTCATTATCACTGCAGTCTCGTTGTGTTCCTACATTACATATTCCATTCATACAAACATCTTCTATGGTACAAAATTCTCCATCATCACAGCTTGTTCCATCTGGTTTATTTCTCTCTTCTCCAGTATCCAGCCATTGGGTATTGGTAATATTATACTGACAATCTAAAACAGCGTCGCAATAATAGTCTCTATATTCCTGCTCTTTTTGTTCTTTTTCTGTACATTGAGTGATAGAGAACCATTTGGTATTTCCTGTATCAAACCAGCCGTCTGCCTGACAATAATTATCATTTGTGGTATTAACACATACCCCATCTACACACGCATCAATAGTACATAGAATATTATCATTACAATCAGCATCTGTAGTACATGCAGGTTGCTGAGGTTTAACAGCTAAAT
>Ga0190360_1000022_pt1 | contig 74682 bp, 116 predicted proteins | sample 48721834_MG_FD_161271 | JGI IMG/M metagenome (GOLD analysis project Ga0190360, IMG submission 161271) | Hydrothermal vent microbial mat bacterial communities from Southern Trench, Guaymas Basin, Mexico - 4872-18-3-4_MG | ecosystem: Environmental > Aquatic > Marine > Hydrothermal vents >...
TTCCCATCTCGAACTCGCCGCACTTGCCCCACAACGTAAATCTTTCGTCAGGATACTCTTCGTAAACAACGTCCATCAATTCTTGATATTTCCATACCTTGCCACATCCGATACACCGCACTTCTGGTGGCAGGAACGTCATTTCTCACTTCCCAAAACGGCCATCTTCTTTATTTCTTGCCTACGCAATTTGGACATTGCTTCGCCACGCGACCATCCCCAAGCCCAAGATTCGATAGGGTTGTCAATTCGTGCCGCGACCCATGCTATCTTTTTCCGCAACGGATTAGGGTCCACGACTAAAGAATAAATGGCGATGTTAAATTGCTTGCGCCGACCATCCGCCATCGCAAAAGATATTTTCGCGACATGACTCATTCCCTGTTTTTGCTTCATGCTTTCCTCTCCAAAACGGCCTCAAAAGCGGGGCAAAGGGCGGCCCGTGAGCGTGGCGTGAGGAAGGCCGCCCCGCCCCTACCCCAGCGGGGAGGCCGGTTTCCGCCGGGGCTATTTCTTCGCATTGTTATCTCCCCCGTCAACGCGCCGAATCAGGCGAATGGTCGAGCAAGTCACAGAAGCGGGGACTGCTGGCATAGTTGCTTCCGCAACTGCCCGCGGTAACCGCTTGCCCTGTCTTTTGCATCTCCAAAATATCCGCGTCATTTTGGGGTCCCAGTTCGCGTCAGGCAATACGTTTTTTATGTACTTAACCCCTTTTGCTTCCGCTTCCCATATTTCTGCATCTCGCGCCATATATCCCGCCCAATACCTTGCCCATCCCTTACTCCAAAAGGCAAAAAAAGTCTCCATCTTCATCTGCGCACTTCCACCTTCGGCGTGGAAATCTTTTTCTGAAAGGGGGCGGCGTAAAATACGAATATAACCCCTTTCCCATTTTCCGCAGTAACTTGTAAACCTTTTTCACTTCAGACATCACGGCTTCTCCAGTCTGGCATCTCGTCCCACGTTCTCCCGTCGAGTTCTCGTTTCATGGTTGGTCTTCTACGCATCGGGCCGCCAGTAATACTTTTCGGCGAGGTGCGGGAATATCGCCGCCGCAAAGTCGCGCGAAACCACTTTGCCGTTGTCGAAAGCGTTGCGTCCAACTTTGCTCTCCAGTCAGAGAGGATTTGCGCTTCCCAAAGCGGCGTATCGCCCTTGAACTTCTCGCCCCAAACCATCGCCACGGCGACAATATCTGGTGCGATGGCGCGCACCCATATCTCCGTCACTTCTAATGCTTCTGACATTTGTTGGCCTCCTTCAAAATCTCCATTATATGAAGAAATGCCTCGTCGGAATACCAGTCCTGTCTATAGTATAACAACAACGCCATGTAGTCCACAAGGTCGTCGAAGCGCCCTTCCAGAAACGCATAAACGGCACGCCGCGCATATCCCAAAAACAAGCCTCCCTCATCTCCCCAAGGCCATACGCCTTGCTTTACCGCTTGCAGCCATTTTGCTGCATATTTGCGACGCCGTGGGTCCGCCGCACCTAAGTTAACCTTGCGTTGGTTGAATTTCAAAAGCATGGCTTCATATGCGTTTTCTTTTTCCCAACGCTTCCACCGCCATTCTGTCACGCCTGCCAACAACGCGGCTGTTCTTTGCGATATGCCAAGTAGTTGTCTTGTCTTTATGACTTCATTCACTCTTTGGCCTCCTCTTTCGTTTTCCTGAAGGTTTGAACCCGATACGCTGTTCCACCTTGCACTTCTTCGCCAGCTTTTCGTAGATTCTCGCCGCTTCACGGTAGCGATTGGCCGCCTCTATACAACATTCAGCAGCCTCTTCTAGACATTCGACAGGATCCTTTTCTTCTTCCTTTTGCTCATTCATTTCAGCCTCCTCACAGATACTCACAGTTAGTATCAGGAATTTCCTCGCCTAATCGCTCTGCCTCCATCTTTTCCCAAAGGCAGTCCGCTTTTCGGATCCAGTTAGGGCACGTGTTTGCTTCTATCTCAAGGACTTCCTCTATGAATTTCTTTGCTTTGCGAAAGGGGATGCCGCGCAACAAAAATATGTTCATGGTTTCTGTTACATCGACTTTAACCCAAACCCTTCTGGTCCGAGACTTCCTCATTTTGGCCTCCTTCAATCAATAAAAAGAAACGAGGATTTTCTCCCAATCGCCAATTGGGGCAGCGATGAGGATTTGCCCGCATTTCTCACAGATACCAAACCAACAATGTATTTTGTAGGGCCCTGTTTTTATTGTATGCCTTTCCAGTGTTACATACGAAAGAGGGAGGGACGGTTCGTAGTCTGGCACCCTTTCGGGACATTGTGGACATAGGAAAAGAAGTTTGTCTTCAGGAAAAACATCTTGCTCCGCCTTCTTTACGTCATACGGGTTTAATCCCCCAATTTGCTCCATCGTTGGCCTTCCGTGGAAATGCCGGGCGTTCCACTGCTTGGAGTAACGCAACTCGATTTTCATTCTCCGGCCTCCTCGTTTATTTTCGCAATCGCGCGGCGCATTCGCCTAAGGGTCTCACTGTCCCATTCGCTTTTTGCGGCCTCGGCGAGTGGCTTGATAGCGCGCTTATCTCCAATTCTCCCAAGCGCTATTGCAGCACCCCAGCGAACAAACTCGTGCTCATCCTTCAACGCTTCGATGAGCGGCACAACCGCGCGCCTGTCGCCGATTTCGCCGAGCGCCAGTGCGACTGCTCCGCGGACCCGAACTTCCAGGTCTTTTAATTTTCCTATCAGCGGACGAATCGCGTGCCTATCCTTGATTTTACCGAGCGCATGGGCCGATATGCTCCGGACAAAACCATCGGTATCTTCCAATAGCCTTTTGATAAGGGGCTTCACAAAGTGCTTGTCGCCAACTTCGCAGGTTCTATATATCTCTAAAACAGCCTTCGTCCGATTTTGAACGTCAACATCTTCGAGCATTCTGATAAGTTTTTCGGCATTCTCTTCACTTCGCTCGCTCATCGTTCGGCCTCCTCTAACCCCCAAAGCCACCGGAACCATCTATCTTCTTCCATACGCTGAATTGCAAGAGCCTCAAAGTATGTGTTCACTTCTGACCAATCAAAATAAGCAACCGTCGTTTGGCCGCACCTCCCACAGGCGCCAATCCAAATTGATATCGGCAGGTCTTTTGTGGGAACAAGGAATCTACGTTCCTTCATCTCAACAATGCTTTCCACGAGACTGTCAGGCGGCTCGCTCTCACCGATAAACAAGTAAGGGCAAACAGGACACGGCACTTTGATGACAGAGTTTCTGGGGACCGTTATTTGCCATGCGTGCTTTTTGTCAGGAATCGTTGCGACTTCTAACTCGACTACGTTCATTCTTCGGCCTCCTCATCTGCCTTCACAACCAGAATAAATCCCCACGCCGCCAGCACCAGCACGCCTATCACAACCGGCCACCACCACGTCGCCCTGCCGAGCGAAGCCATGACTGCAAGCGTGAACGTGGCCACAGGCCCCAGCACCACGGCGAAGAGCGCCACAAAGACAAGTAGCATCCGCCAGAGAATCCAAGCGGTGGCGTTAAAACGGCTCATGGGAAAGTCCCTCGAAACCAGCCATACTCCGCTACTCTGGCGTTTGAGATACACGATTAAAATTAGCGACCATGCCGCTGCCACAATTGCACCTGTCGCAACTGGCCACCACCATATTACATTATCAAGTGCGGCCAGAACGATAAGTGCAACAGTAAGAAGTGGGCCAAACGTAGCGCAAAGCAGAACCACAACGAGGAGCATTATTCCGATAGCCCACGCCACGCCACTAAGGAATTTACCCATCACCGCTCTCCTCCAAATAAACTGTGATTTGATTTTCCCAAAATATCGAGACCTGCATCAATCATATCGCAATGATGGCCAGACCTGCTTGCTAAAATCATCATCCACGTTACTGCCCCTAAGAGGCTATCTTTCTGTCCAGCCAAGAGTGCCCTAACTGCAACTTTAGATAGCGCACGAACCTCGCGCTCTTCTTTCGTTCCGTTAGGACGCATCCATCGTTTTATTTTCCGCAACCATTGCGTTGCGTATTTCCGGCGCCGGGCGATTGTTTTTAGCATCTATTACCTCCTCTTTTCGCAAATGGGAGCGGAGGTGCAGTTGTTGCAACCCTCCATCTCGCAAACTTTACCGTTTCAGGATTCAATTCGATTCCGATAAAATGACGCCCGAGGCGCTTTGCGACCGCAGCCACCGTTCCAGATCCGATGAATGGATCAAGCACGACTCCACCCGGTGGGGATCCTGCAAGAATTGCAGGCTCAACGAGTTTTTCCGGGAATGCCGTAAGATGTAAGCTAAAAGATTTTGCCGGAGGTATCGTCCAAACATCTCCTGGGTTCTTGCCTTTCTGCCCCGGCTTTTCGCCAATCGGGACTCCACCACTATCATGCCGTTCTTTTTCTGCGGAACTTGCTTTTGCCCCAACAAGTTTTGCTCCCCGCCTTTTGCTCTTTGCCTCACGAACACGATAATTGAATTTTGCAGGCCCAGTTTTATGAGGTACGCGGATGGCGTCCAGGTCGAAATAATATCGAGGATTCTTAGCGAAAAGAATAAATGGTTCCCAGGTTACTGCGAGACGGTCTCGTACTGATTCCGGTATTGGATTGGGTTTTCTCCATACAATCCAATTCCGCAAAGTCCATCCTAGGCGGTCCACCATCGCAATTGAGAAACGTTGTGGAATTTGTAAAAGACACTTTGGCTGATGCTTGCGAATCCTTGCTTTTGGCGGATTGTCGGGATGGTAGTCTTCGTTCGCCCACGATCTTGATATTCCCTTCCCGCCACCAGAAGCATACGTATCGCCAATATTGACCCAGCAAGTACCGGAGTCTTTTAACGCCCTCCTAACTTCGGCAAAGATTTCGATTAGTCGATCAATATACTCACCAATCGATCCTTCAAGCCCTAATTGCCCATCCACTCCGTAGTCGCGCTGCGAAAAATACGGCGGTGACGTGATTACGCAATCAACGCTTTCACTAGGAACCTGCTCCATGATCTCTAACGCATCGCCCTGATAAATTGTGTCCAGTTCCATAATTCATTCCTCTCAATTCGGGTAGGGGCGGCTGCTTAACCGCCCCCACCCTGCGCGCCGGTGGGGAGGCCATCCACCGACGAACTTACTATCGGTACTAGAAATAAAAACTTCTTCTGCTTTACAGCAATCTTGGCAATTCGCTTTGCGATAACGCCCCCAACCTTACAATACTCATTTACAAGAGTTGCTACCACTTTCTCAACCGATTTTTCAGACACTTTCAAACTCGCAACGCATTCTCCCTCGCGTTTTATCCTTATATTTATAGCCGCATACCACTTCTCGATCTCTATTTCCCACCGAACACCAGACAATCCTTCTTTCAATCTTCGTCCTCCCCATACAGCGTTGATAAGTGGAACTTCACATCCTCAAGCATTCTATCCGCCAAAAAATCCGAAGGCGAAACCCAACTTCCTTCATTCTTCTTTCTCTGCTGGTTGTTCGCTCGCCATTCTCTTGCAAGGTCGCAATGGCAAATTGAAAAAGCCTTCGGTGCAATCCTATGCGCGAGTTCATTGGCGGCATCTCTTGTGTCCTTGCCAATCGCAAAAAGATTCGATGGAGCACTTAGCGCAACGATGAACACAAAGTTTTCAAATTCAAATACTGCAATTTTGAACTGGCCTCTTCTTGAACATGCAGGACATTGTACACTGATCCAATCTACCTTTGATGAAACAACATTCGGCTGCATTTACTGGCAACCTCCTATCAGAAAGAGAAAGAAGCAGAGACAAATAAAGGCGAACGGCAGCATGATTATAAAAGTAAGCCAAAGAACCCCATGAGCTGCGAGAGGCACGCGGTCCTCAAACTGGACGGGCTCGTAGTAACGTTCACCTCGCGACCAATGCCGTCGTGGACGCTTCGAGTATCTCGGTCTTTCTCTTTCTGATCGTAACCGCCTCGGGTAAGATCGCCTTGGATAATTTCGTCTCACAACAAGACCTCCAACTAGTTTGTAAAAACGGGCGGGGCGACCCTAAGTGGGTGAGGTGGTGATGCCAAAAGAAAGGAATCGCCCCGCCGCATTTTTTTCAAATCCATTCTCCGTCTACGTCCCTTACTTGCTTTATAACTAGTTCGAGCGCTTTCAAAAACGCACCTTTCGCATCTTCTCTGCTAGGCATAAAGAGAAATGGAATGCCAAAGCAAACATGCCACGAAACAATTGAGCCCCAAATCGCAGTCTGCCGAATGGCCCTTCCAGTAGTTGCGGCAATAAGAGAACTAAGAGAGAACTCGCAAATCACACAGCGAAACTCAAACTTCTGAAGCCTACGGAGTTCGTTTTCCCATCTATTGCGCTCTGGCCCGATCATCGAAAGAAACTCATTGGGGCTTCCTTTTCGCTCGATAGCAAAAACGTTGCGTAGGTCAAGGTCGCCAACAATTGCTGAATAGTCTCCCGTTTCAAGCCGCACTTTTCTTGATAGCGAAAATCCCCACGGATCTTGTTCTCTTTCATCAATCAATACAATTGCGCTGTCGATCAACCGCTTCACCGTTTTTGTTCGCGGCTCGCTGAAAAGGCTTGTACCCCAATCTTTTGACCAATCAACTCTTGGCATCTTTATCCCTCGATTTGCGCGGGATCGCCTACCACCCGAATCCTAAAACGCATTGCTTCATATTGCCTCTTTCGCGCAAAGAAGAGAACCTGCCCAAATCCCCCATCAAAAAGATCAACCACCAAAGGAGATTTTGATCCGCTCGCACCTTTTCGCATGACCCTGCCAACCCTTTGCTTAGTTTTTACTTTGCCCCCAGCCGGGGCGCAGAGAATTAGTGCATCGCATTCGGGGAAGTCAGTTCCCTCTCCAAGGAGTTGTTCGGTTGCCACCAAAACCCCGATTGTGGAATGCCTAAAGTCCTCAATGTTTTTTGCACTTTCCCTAGCCCTTCCATGAGCAATCGAGTTATCAATCCCTGCATCCTTGATTTTTTGGCTTAAGGCCTTAACGTGGCCAACTCGCGACGTCAACAATAAAATCTTCTTCTTCCCGATGTTACGTAATCGCTCGACAGTTTTTGTAATTAGCGTATCGCGCTGCCTTGATGCGAGGATTTCCGCAACAAAAACCTGGAAGAACGTCTTTCTCAAGTACCCACATTCTTTTGGATTGATTTTGCAACGCTGCCTGAACTTGCACTTCTCAAGGCAAAAATCAGCCTCGGAACTTGAGACGTTCGTTTTCAAAAAGAAGACTGTCGGTAGCGCAAGTACATTTCTTGCGTCCTCCAGTGAAATCTTATAGACGAAGCTTGAAAGCAAAAACCTAAAGCACTTCCCAAACTCATCTCTTCTATGAAGCGTTGCGGTCAACCCAAAACGGTATTTTGCCTCGGCCCATTCAAGAACTTGAATGAACTTCTGCGCCGGGACATGAGCCACCTCATCCAGTATAATACAACCGTAGTCATCAGAAATGTACCCTTGATACAGAATTTTTTGAAACGTTGCGATTGTAATTGCAGACTCTGCCCGTTTCTTTCTTCCCCAATTGCAATCTGCCTTGATGCCTAAAAACTTCTTACAGGCTTTCCACGTCTGTTCCGCAATGTTTTTTGTAGGGACCAAAAATAGCGTCTTGACTCGTAACCTTGATGCCAACGCAATACCGATTATCGTTTTGCCAGAGCCCGTTGGGGCTTCCAGGTACCCGCTCTCTCTTCTGGCCAACTCACTTACTGCTTTTTCTTGAAACGGAAACAGCCTTCCGCGAAAAGACGGGAACCCAGGTTCTTCCCACGGCTCAACCAACTCGAAGGGTATGTGCACCCGCTCTGCCATCCCGCGATGAACAAAAACAGCATCTTCGTCGCGCTTGATGATTCTGTTTATTGTCTCCTGTGAAAGGCTACTCGTTAGCTGGCGAATCCGAGGCCATAGCGCATCAAATTGCTCTTTTGAGACTCTGACCATGCCATCGCGGCTAGGCTCAATAAATCTCATCTAAGTCATCTCCGTCCTCATTCTTATCAACCGGTTCTGTCTCCACTGTAAACTCTGGAGCAGGCTCGGCAGACGCAATCCGATTTACCTTCCCAAAACTAAACTCTCGGACCTCAACATCAGCGAAGATTGCTTTCCCGACGATCATTTGGGGTTTATAGTCCACCTCTTTCCCGGCAGACTGATCTTCAGGAAAGATTGCAGCGAGCACCTTTTTAACGTACCACAGCGCTTTCTCACTCCAAAGCCACCTATCGCTCATTCTTTTTCCCTTTGCATCAGGGGGATCAATCACTTCGAAGAACACATGCCAGATTTCGTTTCCATCAGCATCAAAAGACGAACTTACAGACTGAACTCGCAGCGTGTAGCTACCTTCCGGCAAAACCCCATCATCGCCCCAATTCACCTTCGGCATCGCGCGACCTCCTCAAAAAAAGGACTTTGAATTTGCCAGCAGAAAACCCTGGCGATTTTTGTTGCCAACTTCCCCATTCTCCAACTCGTGGGATCTCGGTCAATTAGCATCACTACTTCACTACAAGAGTTCTGGTTGCCCCGTCCAATTGACTGAATTATCCTAATCATGCTTTTGCTCGGCGTTGCAAGAATTACACCTTCCAGATTTTGCGGATGAAACCCCTCACTGGCAAATGAATAAGTTGTTACAAATGGCCCCTCCAACTTACTTGGGTCCAATTTTCTCCGCGGCTCCCACCATTTGGCAGCTCCATTTTTCTCAAGAATCGAAGCATGTGCTCGCAACCGTGTTAGGATTAGAACTATTTTCCCTTTGGTTTTCATCGAAAGCGCAATGTCTTTAATAAGCTGGTTCCTCGCCTGGTCGTTGGCCCTTTGCTGGTCGTTATGCCACCTTGCCCAGGTTCCCATGACCTTAAATTTTACAGGTACCGCTCTTCCAGCGCAACGTAATCTTCGTGCTTGCGGGAAAAAGAACCCCAGTTTTTTCAAGAATCGGTATGATTCTGTTGTTAGCATCGCCGTTAGACCCAACACTCTTTTCCCTGCTCCAACCGCTTGCTTCACGATACTTTGATAACTATCAGATTGAGCATGGTGGATCTCGTCGATTGCCACAAATCCCCTGAACGTGTATTTCCCTCGCGCGAACGCGGAGAGAACGTTTGCCGCAATCCCGTTTTGGGCTGCTCTCCGAACCCACTGCTGCGCGATATTTCTCCTATGAGTGATTATCGTGATGCTTTGATACCCCAAGTTTCTAGCCACATCAAAAGTGGTTTGCGTTTTGCCCCACCCGGGCGGAGCCAAAAGGATGACCCGGCCGAAGCGTCGTAGTAACTCGGCGACTCGCGGGATAACGCTATCCATAGCGGCGAATCCCAAGCGCCCTGCAAATCGCCAAAAGTCCCTGAACTATCCTTTCCGTTCCCTCTTTCCAGGCGAGTGGCGGTTGGGGTTGTTTGCCGCTGTTCCAAAAGAGAAAGAGGCTCGCGATTGCGTCGGCTGCCTTGACACGTTCATCGAACTCCATTCCCTTACCATCCATTGAGACAAACTCTACCTCTTCCATTTTCCCGCTCTTGAGAATTCGCCGCTTCAATTCTTTGCACTTCTCACACTTTGACGTGGTAAAAATGAAAGTTCGTGGCGTTCCCATTATTGCCCCTCCGTCATTTCCCCGCCTTACGTGAAGTTTTCTTCGCTGCTGTCTTCGTGGGTTTTTTGTGCTCCGCGATTTGGGCGATGTGGACTCGCTTTCTATCTGGCGGAACTCCATCGTCGCTTGCTTCGAGGTAATAGACTTTACAGGATTCCGCATCTTCTTTCTTCGCAATCGCTCTTTCGCAGTCTATGGAAATAGGCTTTTTCTTATACTTGTTGAACATGTACTCGTGACGGATTTCTTCATAATCCAACATCGCCAGAATCACGTCCTTTGCGAACCAGACGTTATCGGCCTTCACCATGAACTCGCCAATCCCGTCTCGCAACTCCCCAGTTACAAGGTCTTTCGACCACCGCTTCAGCTCCTCCCTTACCTTTTTTCTCATTCTTCCAACCTTCTAAAGGGGCCATACTGCAGTAATTATGACACTGCTTCTATTTGATCCATTTTCCGCTGCTCGGGTAACAATGTATCCCTTCGCCGCCGAATCCACCCTCTCTTTCTCAACCAACTGATCATCTCATTTTCACGCTCCTTAAAAACACGAAAAGCTACAACCGAAAACCTTTGGCCTTTGAGGAACCTTTCGGTAAAAGCAATAGCCTCCAGTGCCGCGGGCGCTTCCCGCGCAGCAGAAAGAACTTCATGCCAGGAGGGTGCTAACAAGAGAATCTGTGAAAACTGGCGCATCTATCGGCCTCCAAATAAGCCCATTTCCCGGTTTACGGTTTTCGCTTTAGTGCCTTGTTTATCTTCGCAAGCGCCCGCTCGGCCGCCTTGATAACTTCACGGTCTTTTTCGCGGCACACCGCGCTATAGATTACCGCCTTCACGTGCTCGCTACATGCGTTGCCGAGCGCAACCATCGCCCATTTGCGTATCCCTCTATCGTCATCATTCAACAATTCGGCGAGCGCATCAATGGCAAGGTTGCCCATCTTGCCGAGGGCCTTTGCTGCGCGCCCGGCTCCTGCTGCGGTTTTCGCGCTCCTTTTCAATATCTCGACAAGCGGTCTAACGGCAAGTTCGCCCAGTAACATAAGCGCCTCGAAGATTTCGTCATCCCAACTGTAGCCAAGCCGCTCTTTGATTCCCAGAAGCGCCTCAGCCGCGCGTTGCCCGCCGATTTCGCCGATGCTCTTAATCGCGCGACCGCGAACACGAAAGTCCTCATCTTCCGCCACCTTGACAAGCACATCAATCATCTCTTCGTCGCCAGATTCGCCGAGCGCTTGCGCAGCAGTCCAGCGAACATACCAGTTTGTGTCTTTCAACGATTCAAGCGGGTTATTCATTTCGTGCCTCCTACTGCTTTCGCAATCGCCTTTGCCCTGTTGATCATTCTGATAAGACCGCCGTCGATGTCTCCAATGGAGAAAAGACCTTCTGATTGGCATGTCATAAAGGTAAATGTATAACGCTGTTTGTGGTACTTGGGGAAGGTTACAAACAGTTGTCCTTCATGCCAAACGTAGCCTTGGATTTCGGTTGTTTTGGACTCCGGGAGGCTCGCGCATCCAATCTCCATTTCCTCTTCATAGAAGGCTTCTGCGAAGGCAAGCAGATACCACGGCCTGATAGCGAACACGTGAGGCCGACAACCGTGATTACATTCAGTAGTCGCGAAAATGTGGCCTTCATCAGATGGGAGCATGAAGATTGCCCGCCTTCCGTCCAAAATCACAAACATGGCTTTGTGCGAAGGAAAGAGGCGGAGCGCATCACATATTTCGCCAGCGAATGGGAAATGAAAGAGCGCCTTGATGCTGTTCTTCCTCTCGCATACATTGGCGATTCCTGTTGCAGTAGGGAAGGTTGTTGGCGTGCCGACGCTATCTTTCACATGTATTGCTTTGCCTGTTGTCTTGCCTGCCCCCCTGCCTATGCGCCACCAGATTAGTTTTTTGAATTCCAGCAATTGCCTGCGGTCGAGGTAAAACTGATTGGGTATGATTGAGTCTTTGATTGGAATGCGCGCGACCATCAACGCTGCCATTGCCCCGTCTATGACAGTTATTTCTGCGCTCTTGCCCTTTCTGGCGACCTTTGCGAATCGCGTATGCGGATGCTCGGGGTTACGTTTTGTGGGCAAAAGGCGAAATGCCAGATTAAACACGCTGTCAAACCACTGTTCCTCTTTCAACTCTTTCTCATCCTTGTTCATTTTCAGCCTCCTTCAAGTGATTCGCAATGTGGGCAAAAACTTCTACTGGAAGCCCAAGACTGCAATTGTGAATGCTGCGCCCAATCATTATTTCTTCCAGGTCTTCTGCATCTGGCCCATATGGACCGCGACTCTGATGCCACTGGAACGTTATGATATAAACTCTTCTCCCCTGCTGTTTGTAAAGATAATAAGCCGTGATTGCGGCATTCGCCCGCCTTTCAAGTAGGTACCATTTGTCACCGAATATCTCTACTTGCTCTGCTTTCATTCTCTGGTCTCCTCTTTCGTTTTCCTGAAGGCTGGAGTCCGCCTCGCAGTGGCAATTAGCCGCCTCTTCCAAACTAAACCGCAGATACCGAGTAAGGTCCATTTTTTTACCCTGCTCATTCATTTTCGGCCTCCTCCAATTCCCGCACTACCTGCAACAACTCCCGCTTGCCGATGCCCAACTTGCGGCAGAAATCGACAAGCGTGATTTCGTGCGCTTCGATGCCGACGAGTTCGTCATACCACCCGTCAACGCGGATTACGCGCCGAGACTTCACAAACTCAATGCCAATACCGGTCCATGCATTCCCGAAGATTATTGATTTAGGCTCGCCCATCAACTTGCCCTCACAAAAGCACTCTATTGCCAGATCTGATTATCAACGCTGCATCTTCCACTGCTTCTTTTACCTTTTGCCATGCTTTCTTCACGCTGTTGTTGCGAGCACGGCTAATGACTTTCTCGACTGTTTTATAAAACGCCCCTGACAGCACGCCGGCTCCACGGATACGCATTGCATGGGAGCAAGCAAGTCGGCCTTGTTTGCTTATTTGCTTGCCATACTTTTTGCTTTCACGCAACGCATTCACAAGGGCGTTCCAGATGCGTGCTATTGATTGCACATGCTCAATCCCATCCTTGTCCATCAATCCCCCCTTTCGCCTTCTAACGCTTTCGAGTTTTTCTCCCTCCCATGCAGCACATCGGCGAATCGGCGCTTCAGCTTCCTTATCACTTCTTCGCGCGAATATCCCCAAGCCCAGACGTCTTCCGGGACCGTGAGATACACCCCGAAGAAAAGATCAAGCAGCCCACAGGGGAGGCACCAAATACCTGCATTGAAGGCGACCTTCTTGCCGCCAATTCCAATCGTGTGCAGAAACACTTGTTCGAATGATTCAGTCTCTCCCCCCATGTGATTCCCTCCTAATGGAATTTTCAAGATCCGCGCGAAGAGCGCCCTCCAGATTGTAAATTGCTCGGCCGAGGACGGTTGCGTGCTTCACTCCCCATTCACTCATAGGTTTGCCCACAAGATAAAGAGGGGGGAAGTCGCCGTATCGCAGGTAATACGCTCCACGCAGTTGGTCTATCAGAAACTGTCGGGGTTCCCCTTCTCTCAAATCACAAACTGCCTGTCTGAGCATTACCATGATGCGCTTTCGGAGCCTCTCGCTTCTAACAATTTCACACATAGTCACTCCTCTCCCTAAACGAAATCAAACTGCATCAATTATTATTTGTAAGCGCCACCGGTTATTAAGCCGCGCACCTGGCACTCTACCATTATCTTTTAGATAATGCTCAAGCGCTTTTTTATCAACCGCTCCCCCACGAAGGCACCATGATGCGCTCTCTTTCGCCCACGTTATTACACCCTCCTCATCCTCAATCACCAGTTCCAAATCAGGAGGGGCCAATACAAGCGTTATCCCGTCAACATTGACTCTATTTACTTTTTCCAACAACTGCATTTGATCGCCAAGATGCACGATATCTCGTAAAGATCCCGATGCCAATTTCAATAACTCTTTGATTTGCGTTGAGGGCAACATTGCTTTCAAGCCTCCATTAGACTTCATATCCCTCTTCTCTTCTCCGTTTTTGTATTAGGTATTTCTCTATCATACGGAATATGCGAACCGCTAATTCTGGCGTGTGAGGCTCGCCTTCGCTCAAAGCCTTTATCATTTCCTTTACAACTTTGCGTTCATCCGGTGTTGTAAAGTCAGGGAGGCTGAATTCGAGGCGCCAGTCACCTGCTATGAACAGAAGCCACGAGCGCTCAAAAACGATGGTCCGTTTCCCCCATTCTACAGCCTCAATACCCCTCATAAAAATATCCTCCAAAAGGAAACTGTTTTTCAATCCCACTCAGATTCATGAAATAAAGGACACAACTTCCCGCAGCTACAGCCTTTCTGCCATGCCTCAATTTGCGCTTTAACTTCTTCTAAGCGACCCTCATCAGTTGCGTTGGCAAGAGCTTCCTGTTTTGCATCTTCGAAGAGAGTCGTATCGTCATCTAGCGCACAGTGAAACCGTGAGATTAGCCGGTCGCCAAGAAATTCGTAATTGTAGGAAGCGTAGCGACAGCTTGAATCACAGGAGCACATTTGGTGTTCCTCCGCCTTCTCCTTTCAGTCCCCACAGCCGCGTTGTCGTGTCCGCGACTAAACGACCGACTTTCTCCCAAGCGCTCCGCACAGCATCGTTGCTGGCGCGCCGCACTACGTCGCAAACTGCCGTGTAGAACGCGAAGGACAACATCCTGCCGTCAAGTGCGTCTTGCATCGCAACGATCACTGGTCTACTGAGTTTCCCGCGCTGCCCGCTTTCATATAGTGCCTCGGCAAGTGCCTGCCACAACTGTGCCATCGCTTCTGTCTTTTCATCTTCACCGCTCATTCCCACTCTCCTTTACGTCCGGTCCAGTAATCAGGATTGCCGCCGCACTTTACCCAGCGCTTCTGTAGCCGCCGAATCGCGCGCCAAAGGACGGTTTCCGGCCGCATCACGGCGACCGGATATGTGCCGTAGCGTAGCGCGTGCATCCCTTCCAGTTGGTGGATACGCTTTTTTGCGAGTTCGAGGTTATTAGTTTCCAAGGCAGCAACGGCAAGGTGCAACCTCGTTCTAATTGTAGCGATTGCCCAGGGATTAAAACCCCTTACCCTCGCTGTTTTTTTCGCGCAATCAAGAGCATCGCGTGCGGTTTTTACCGCCAGCACAATGTCGTCGATGAGCCTCCGAATTGCGCCCCACTTTACTTTCACGACATCTTCATCTTGAATCGCTTTCGCGTAGCACGCTTTAACCAAGCGCAATACCTCTTCCTGAAAGTCCTTGTCCTCGTTCACCCTCGACCTCCTTTACTATCTTCCTGCCGCATTCCTATAACGCCTTTTCCATCAGAAGGCTCAAAGAGTCCTCAATCGCATGAAGGCTATCTTCCCATTCCGACACCAATATGCCATGTAGCCGCGCTATTTCGCGGACTTGTTTGTTCTTCAATTCAGACGTTTCTGTGAGTTGAAAAGCAAGAATTAGAACGGCAAGCGCGGCCGCGCAATCCGAACGGGCACCGACAGCGTAGTTGTGCGCCCTCAAATACTCTTCGTCCCGAAGCGCGGCCCAATACTCCGACATGCGGTCGCGTGCCGTCTTCTCTAACTTCCGCGCGCTCTCCACAATCCACTCGACAACTTCTTTCGCCTTTTTCATTTCCTGACTCCCTATTCCCAAGCCCCACAGTCTATCATGTCCCGCACGCTGTTACCGTCGCCGTCAGGTAGCGCCTTCGGCTCGGCGGCGAGGTCTATCCGCTCCGCCTTCTCCAGGCCGCTTCCAAGCGTGCGCCCATGCTCACCGGACTCTTGCCATCTTCTTTCATGCTTTGGCCTCCCACGAAGCAGGAAGAATGCCATTGATGCGGACATACTGCCGAATATAATGCCACACATCAAGGCGCAAGGAAAAATCACAAATTAGCATCGCGGTCCATACAGCATGGAACCATTCGCGCTCGCGCACCGAAAGCACGGCCTTGCGCGCCGTTGCTTGGTCGTCAACGGATGCTTTTGCATAAGACACAAGCGTATCAAGATACTCGTAAGGAAGCAAGCCCCTCATCATTTCACTTCTCCTTTCTTTCCTCTGCGGCTCGACCCCAACGCTGTTTCCAACGCCGTGTGTCTTGCCAAGCCGATAACGTGCACAGCATAACTACAATCCACATAGGAATCAGCATCAGTATCCGCAACCACAGCGGGTAGAGAACAGAGAGCGTTGGGTCCAGAACAATGTAAGTTACCGGTCCTGCCGCCACCGCCTCATACAGAATGAACAACAAAAAGGCAGGGTCAAATCCATGCCTTTCCGCCCACTCCTTAACGCTCATTCGCCTTCTCCCTTCAACTCCAACAGCCGCGCGGCGATGCGCAGCATACCGACTACGTCTTCTACTGTTGCGCTTTCGTTCAGTCCAGCACGTATTACGTCCATCATTTCATCCCTTTCCGTAGGCAGCGGCCGCCGCGGCAGCAGAATTGTCAATATCCAGTTGCTTCGGTGCGCTGTTATCTGATCACCTATGAACGATATGCACCAACCGCAGAAAGCACGGCCAAAAAGGCGCGTCTCGTATGCCTTCTCATTTTCACTACTCATCACTGAACTCCTTCCGCTTTTCAAGCACATCCGTCGCTACATCGAAAGCCCTCTCTCCGACATAGCCACTCGCTATATCCTCGACCGCTTTCTCCGTCGCAAACGCGATTTCGTCAGCGACTATCGCGTAGAACGGGTCCGAACTTCTGCGCAACAACGAGGCTTTATGCTCCACCGCGCTTTCTATCGCCTCTATCACGCGATTTCTTATCTCCTCCTTCAGGATGTTTGTGAAGTCTCCATTAACAACCGCGCTTGCGATTTTCCTCGCAACCATTTCGGCGACGCTACTTTTGCGCCTCGGTTTGCCCTTACTCATTTTCGTCTCTCCAAAACATGTGCTGTTTCGCACTATCAAGCGCTCTGGTTATCGCCTCGAATGCCTGCTCGACGATTTTGAACGCCTCGGCCCTTTCCTCATCGGAGTACTCCTGCGAAAAGACCCAGGTTGATTGTACCGCGCTCGCAACATCTACCGCGGCATCTACGGTAGCCTCCAGTTGGAAAAGCGCGCCGTCCATCGTTCTGCACTGTTCGGCACGCGCCGCACCAACCTCAACCGCCCGCAATGCCCGTTTTGCTTGTTCAAGACTCATTTTGTGTCCCCCTCTTCTAACAAACGCGCGTCTACCAACCGCGCTATCGTGGGCCACTCTTTTGCGAGCCCCCACCAATACTCACCCGTGGCTGGCCGACAAAGAACAAAATACTCGCCGTTCGATTCCTCGTCAGCAAGCCACTGAACCGAGAGTCCCAAGTGAGGGTAGTGATAGTATTCGCCAAGCACCAAGTAATCCCCCTCCGCGTCCGCTTCCTCTGCTTCTTCCCAAGAAGAATAGAGCTTGTACCCTTCTTCCCGCGCGACCTTCCGCGCAAGCCTTTCTACCGATTTTCTCCGCATCACTCGGCCTCCTCCTTCAGCGCCTCTTTCAGCGTCCGCCAAACGCGATAGCGAAACAGGTCATTTGGATCATACTGGCGAAATGGCCTGCACATTTGCCGCGCTTGCGTCCGACTAAATATCAGATAGTCCTTTGAATGCTCGCCAGTCTCGACAAACCTTGTTTTTTCTTCTTCTGTCGGCCAGTAGCGTTGGCCGGGATAGCCATATCGTAGAGACCTAGACCCCGCCCATACCCAAATTGCCCTTTCCCTTGCGTCTCTCCGCATCACTCGGCCTCCTATATTGCCAATTGCGCGGACGCGGCGATTTCCTCAATAAGACAGTCTGCGCGATACTCCATCTGCATCCAGTAGTAGTAACAACCCCGCCCGCGACACTGGCGATATTCGCCGCTCTCTGGGCAAGTGATGTATTCGCGCCCGCACGGAGCATTAGCCGCACCCTGCTGGGCTCCACGATAGTATTGCCCCAGCGTCAACACTATCTGCATATATCTCGCGTAGTGCCGAATCACGGGCAGGTCGTCCGGGTCATAATAATTTGTCTCTTTCCAATTCCATCCGCTGTGATGCCACTCCGTTTCCACGCCCAACCTGTCTACGGCCGCCGCCGTTACCCGACGGCGACGCCCGCGCACGCGCACGGTCCCGCATCGCCGGGCCACTTCTGCGGCAGTCAGCAAGCCGCGCGCGCTCGCATCTGCCGCACGCCGACTCCGCCGCGCTCCGCATTTCGTCAACATCACTCGGCCTCCTTCAATATCACAAGGTCGCATATCCGAAGCCAGTCGGGCTCGCTTACGATTGTTGATCGTGAGCCATCCCGCGACCAATCGCTTACGCTAAAAATGCCAGTTTCCAACAATGGGACTACCTTACTATCCCAAAACCTTCGCTCCTGAAGACGTCGGTTTTTCGCGGCGCGCAACTTGATGACTACCTCATCCCCGCGAATCTGCCCGCCCGTTACTAAGGCTATAATTCTACGGGCTGCATCAACGCTCATTGAGAAACTTTCGGACATCTCTCGGCCTCCTCCAACTTATACTGGGCGACGTCCTCGAACAGAAGCGACCACACGTCCAGAAGCAACTGCTTGTTGTCGCCTTCCAATACTCGCCTTGCGCCGTCGCCCCAGTCCATGAACACGTATTCGACCCGGTGAACGTGGAGCGCGGCATCTGTGTAAAACCGGAACTCGTCGCTCGGCCCGCCCCAAGATATTTGGTAGCAGAAGTATCCCTCGTCCTGTCCGTCGAACGTGCCCGCCAACACGTAGTCGAAGCACAGGCCGTGCTCGTAAATGGCTTCTTCGGGATGTTCTCCATACTCCGCGACCATTGCGTCACGCTCCTTTTCCGAAAGATCGTCGGTTGCAGCGCGATAGAGCAGCCGGAGCTCTTCTATCTCGTCCGCCAAACTTGCCTCGATTCTTTCCTCACACGTCAACATTACTCGGCCTCCTTAAAGCAGGCGGCCTCGACCGCGTATCCAACCCCGTCGCTGCCATCCAGTATTCTGGTGTGATACTCTGCGGCGATTTCTCTTGGCAGGAGGCGCGCTACGCTTCCAACAATTCGGTATAGCCGCTCGGCTACTTCGAGCACGTCGTCGCTTGCGTCGCCTTTCACGTGGTTAGCAACGTTTCCGAGCGCTTCCATTGCGAGGCAGGCGTCTTCAGCGACACACTCTGCGATTCTTTTTACCATCCTTCCTATCTGCATTACTCGGCCTCCTCTACATGTTCAAAGATAAGCATCCGCATCTTCCCAAGCGCTAGAGATATCACACCGAATGCCTGGTTTAGAAGCTTCCCGAGTTCTTTCCTTTCTTCCTCTGTTCCGTTAATCCAGGCGTCCTCTGCTTCAAGTGCCATAGCCATCGCTGCGTCAACTGCGGCCTTTATTTGGTGAAGTGCCCCGCTCAACATCTTATGATTGCTAGCCCTTGTAGAAGCTACTTGAACTCCATTTAACGCCTTCCGCGCCTCCTCAAGCCCCATGTGCTGACCCTCTCAGAGCAAAAACCTATAGTAACCGCGCCCCACGCGCACGCAACGCCCAGCTTTCCGTAGGCTCTGTATCCCCCTGTGAAAGGCACGACGTGTAGTGTCCGAGTCTACTATCCCTTTCCGCTCCCGGTAGTCCCGCGTTATCCTGAATACTTGCGTTGCTGACAGCGCATAGCCCAAGTTGATTACGTGATACAGCCTTGCTTCATCGAGCGCCTTGAGTATGCTATCCGCCCACGATTCTTTTAACATTGCAGGACCTCCCACCTTGTTCCGGAGTGCATTATGCGATCCGCCAATTGCCGCTCTACCATTTCACTAGCACGGCTTTACTATCTTTTCCACGCATCGAAAGCCTCTTGTTCCGCAATATACCATTCGTCCCCGCGGAAGTAAACCTTTCCGCCCCAACGAGCAACACGCAGTACTCCTACATGTTCTCGCGAGTCGCCTTCCACCCAAAAAGATCCTCTTACCAGGTTATCTTTTATATCCTCCGTTATCCTAAATTTGACAATCCGTTTCGGCTCTCCAAGTAAAGCAGTCATCTCACTTTCTGCGTTGGCTATTTCCGCAAAAGCAGAATCTATAAGGCGTGCTAGCCTTCGTGAGTCTCCTTCTACTTTGTCAGCTTCATTAAGCGCAACGCACGCGCGCTCAAGAAACTCAAGCGCCCGAAGCGCTCTCCATTCTGTTTCGGACTGGGCGCAATCAATATGATTCCTTCCTCGCATTGCGAGATCTCCTACTGCATCCACGCAGGCACGAATACTCGCTCCGGGTCAAGCCCCAAAGCGCGGATATACTTGTGTCCCGCTTTCGTGGCGTAAACTATGCCGTTCGGTGTCGCCGGGACAAGGTCGAAAACGGCTACAGGGCAGCACTTCTGCGGCGTGATAATCTCTGCGACTCCCACTTTAGCGCGCCCATCACGGTAGCCCGTGCCCTCGTTCGCATCGTAGAGCACGTAGCGCTTCCTGTCCACCTCGAACCCGACAAACGGGTTGAAAGCGTCCGCAGGCAACGCCTGCATAGCCTCTCCAACACTCGCATCACAAGACCATCCCATTGTGTGGCCTCCTCAAATTGCGCTTAGTGGTGCAGGTCCACTAAAACCGCAAACGCATTCCCGACATGCGCCTCCACTTCGCGGCCATCGAGCACCCAGTACCAGGGCTGCATCAGGTCACAGCCTTCATCTACGCTACCCATTTCTGACCTTAGATACTTTGCGATTTCCTTATTCAGCGGCAGCACATCATCAGGATACTCACCGTCTTTGAAGCCATCTCGCTTTTCTATAGGCGGAGATATTTCAGGATACTCTTCAGCCTCAGAAGTAGCCTCATCCCGCCGGAATTTCCAATACCGCTCGGCGCCCAGCGATATTGCTTTTAATATCCCTGAGTATCCGCCGCCGATTCGGAACCAGTCGTAGAGCGGCCACACGAAGAGTCCGGGTTTCGCCCCCACGCCTTCCTCTGCCAACTTACCCCTAACAAGATCTTTCGCTTCCTCTTCAGAAGAAGCCATGCTCTTCGGAACGATTACCACTGCCATCATGTGCATCTTCAGGCCTCCAAAAAAAAGCGAGCCTCACAACTCGTCGTTTCCGGCTCGTAAAGCGGTGCAAGGGCCAAGTAGGGGCACGCGCGCCTCCTTGATGTACCGCGGACCCCTTCAGCCGAGCGAAGGCGAGACTCGACTTCAGACTCGGCCCTGCACCAGCGCAAGAAGGAGCAGGACAATCAATAACTTTATCATTCCTGCACTTCCTTTTCAACTTCAGGCGGCTGAACGACCATGTAGTTTTGAGTCTGTGCGATAGGCGACTCGACATTCCCCTCGCCGAGCGCTTTTCGCAATCCCTCGTAAAGCGCCGCGATAAAGGCCGTTGATTCGTTGATGTTCCTGGCGAGCACTTTCAGGTCCCTTGTCTCGTAGAAGTCACCTTCGTCATAGACGCGCGCTAAAATACCGTGCGCCTTGCAAATATCCAGCATCCGCACGACAAGAAGGTGCGCCTTCAAAAACTCTTCTGCGTATTGCGTTTTCGTGAAGTGGCCTCCACGCCACCGCTCTGACTTCCCAAGCCGCCCGAGTATGATGGTGAAACTTTCGCAACCAGGCCCGACGTTTACCCTGAGTATGAGCCCGTTCGCATACCCGCAGTAAAGGCTCCTGTCACTGGGGAAGTCGTCCGATATCTTCATCATTTTGGCGAGTTCAAATTCATCTCTGTCTCCGCTTTCTGTCGCTACTACCGAGCGAACTAGCCCTACCGCGCTCACGGGAAGGCCCAGAATCTCTTGCCGAATGGCATTCAGCTTGCGTTCGAGCACAGCCTTGGGACCGTCGAACGCAAAGCCGTAATGGATTGTGAGTCCCATCTTCAATCCTCCTCACTCATTTTCTGCAGCGCATCGTTCGCCGCTTTCGCAAGTAACAACCACCCGCCTAGCCGCATCTTTCGCGCAACGTCAACCGCGCTGCTTGCATACTGCCTCCCGCGGCGGATGTTACCATCTTCCAGGCAACAAATCACGAGCCGTAAGTACTGCTTCAACATTTCAACTGCTTCTCCCTTCGACATGCCTGCCCCTCCAAAACAGCCCTCCGGGCTTGTCGAATACGAGCGCGCAACTCTAAAACTACATCACCGCCAAACTCTGTTGAGATTGAAGATAGCAGCCTTGAAGCACGCTCAATCATTCCCGGGTTGCCCGTAGTAACCGCGGCTTCGAGAACCTCAAGTACTTCACGCTGCCTATTCCTGACAACCTCAACTTGCCTGCGAAGCGTCGAAGTCTCCGCCATCCCATCTACTGCCTCAATAAACCGCTCGCAAAACGAAAGGAAGTCGCAGTCGAGGCCCGCGACGATGTAAAGATTACGCAGTGCGTCTATTCGAAGTCCACGTTGCGCTATCGCCCCTCTTCGTTTTTGCTTTCGCTCCGGGTTGAACCGTATCATCATAGCCTCCTTTTATCCATATTGCCGTAGTAATCTGAGACCCGAACTCTTGCTCCAGTGCCGCGACTATTCCCCAATTTGCAGGCAATCCCAGTCGCTTGAGCCCGCGCTTCACGCGCCTGCTCCACTGCGCTGCTTTACCGCGACACTTGTTCAACTCAATCTTTATCTGATGTTTGCTTATCATCGTTCTATCCTTTCGACTCGCCCCGTCGTGAAGTCTGTCAACTTTAAGCCCGGGCCTTCCTGCTCCACCTTGATCTCCGCTTTCCACCACATTGGCGTCTGCAGTCCAATCACGACTCCCCAGCGCCGCTCCTTCCGAACCACCAAGGCAACCCCCCCCTGCTCCGCCATCTTGATAGCCCAGGCCAAAGCACCGCGTAAACTCCACCACTTCCGCATCTTTACGCCTGCACCCTCTAGCCTCGCATTCATGAAGATTCTCCCAAAGGAGGCCGTTACGTTGCGGCTCGTCCACCGCTCAGTCCAGCTCGGCAAGCTGCGTGCCTACTGTATCCGTCCCATCGGGCTCAGTCGCATGAAACAACACGCCGTTGTCAATCCACCACACGAAGCCGTGATAGTCGTCCATCTTTTCGCCAGACAGCAGGCATTTCCAGCAAGCCTCACAGACCTGCAATTCGCAGCCGCAGTAGCCTGCTTTCATCTCTTTCTCTGCATCCTTACCGCAAAAGACGCAGTCCATCTCAAACCTCCTTATAAGGCCGCATCCTCCAGGCATCTTGCGATGAATCGGAAAACGTCCACTAATATAGTGAGACGCCACACGTCAGGCTCACGCCCGAAGACCATTCTCGCCAACTCCTTCTTGCTTGGCCCGCGGTGAAAGCACCAGCGGAATTTTATCACCCGGACTACTCTCCCCTCGCGCCTCCACAGGTAGTAATCTGCGTTCATTACGCCTAGCGGCACCCGCATTTGATACCACTTCTCGCCGTCCACTGTTACTTGCCTTGCATTCATCACTCGGCCTCCCTATAGCAGCTCAACACGCCAATTGGCTTTCCAGTTGCTTAACCTGCCTCACGCTCCACTTTTCAAACTCGCTGCTGAACCGTCCCGGTGTGCTCCACCTTCCGCGGTGCGAGCCTTCACGCCCGAGACCCCTTCGTTCTAATTCCGCCCACGTCCACATACGCGGCGCGCTGCGTTTCCAGGCGCTCCTATCTACTACCGCTAACTGCCGCGTTATCGGCTCCCGCAAGTGGCCAGAGAATCGGAAGCCTGCGAATGCTCCGTTCATGCGCAGCGACACGTAAAATGACTCCGTTGTCTTCGCGCTGCTTACATACAGGTCTTTCGCGTTGCAGCCCCATCTGGCCAATATCAGAAGCACGCACGCCGCGTCGCGCGCATACGTATCCTCTCCCGCTACTAGTCGCCGCAATGCGCAGCGTATGTTGCCTTTCTCTTTCTTCCAGAGCGGGTCCAACTCCGTCCTTTCCCAGGCCTCCCGCACCAGTTTACGAGCAATGCGCGCCGCCTTGCGCCAAACCTGCCGCCCTAATTCGTCACTCATCTGTCGCTGCCTCCTTCAGCGGCTTGATAAAAACTCCAATTCATAAGCAATCCTTGGCGCTGGCGCTATCTTCACACGAACGCCGTTCACGGTCTGAACAGGCTCTCCGCGCCGCGTCGTCCAGCCCACAAAATCAAGCCCGGCCCTCTCAACCGCGCCCTTGAGTTTACGGCAAAACCGCTGCCGGCTTTCCTCAACCCGCTTCTTCAACAATGACAATTTATACTCCAGATCATCTGCCCGTGAAGCCCTCGAAGTCTCCATCTCCACTACATCAATCACATGTTGAGAGTCGCCGTCTATCACCCAAACAACAAACGGCCTCCCCGTCTTGCTTTTCTCGGACGCTCGCACATAGGCTGTGTATCCAAGTCGCTCCAACGCCGCAGCCACACCTTCTGCCTCTTCCCTTGTTCGCATTGCATGGAACACCGCAAACTTTTCCGCCTCCGTCTTGCGCTTCATTATATCCTCCCTATATCGCTACGATTATTTCTCTGCGCTCAACACAAGGCCGCTTCTCAAGCGCGATCATCGCACGCTCCCAATTTCTCCACTTCTCCTCGTAGGCCTCCTCCGCCTCACGCCGCGCCCTGTAAACCGTCTTGCCGCCGTCGTGACTCCACACTACGCCCGGCGGCACGCCTTCGCCGCACCAGACTTTCCCAACGCGCTCCCACCGCGGCCCCATCCCGTTCCGAAACCTGCTCATTGCTCGCCCCCTCTAAAATTTCCCCCTCCACGCAAACGGGCCTATTACCAATGTTCCTCCTTCGTCCTCTGACCGAGCAGGCACCATCACCGCCTTCTCCTTCCGAAGTACCTGAGCCAAAATGTCAATGTGCTGACGAACCCATAAGTCCGCTTCAACAAACCCTATAGCCCACTCTATCGCTTCTCGCGCAGTCTCGCACTGCGATACGCCAAGCGGCGGAACGTCAACTATCCGCCCGTCCCGCCTCACAACTATCGCCAAGTATGCATTCCGCTCCATAATTCTTCCCTCAACCGCTCAATCTATTCCGCCTACTGTTGTTTCCACTGCGATTGTCGGATACAGGCGACGTAGCAACCGCTTGAACGCCCCTTCGACTTCGTCCGGGTTTCTTGGCGCATTGCCCACCGATTCGCAGAGCCGAATTGCTTTCATGCAGTTCCGCACTGCTTCTCCGGCTGTATCGCCCCAGTCTGTCCATCTCCAATCCGTCCATTCCGCTCGCGCCTTCCATCGCTTCGTTTCCAGCGAGAATTCGATTGATACCTTTATCATCAGCACGTCCTCCAATCCACGACGTTTTTGCGAGCAGGCGAGTCAGGCTATTCACGCCTCAGTATTGCGTCCGTAACTTCCGCCGCCGCGTCGCGCACTTTCTCCATCATCTGGACGGCTTCCTGCAGCACTCGCAGCAGCTGCTTGGCAGGGCCTTCCGCCCCGCTGCCACTGTGGTCATAAACCGCGTCCTCGAGCGCGGCAAACCACATGAAGACGTTGCACAGACGCCCGCGCAATTCCGCCGTGAATTTCTCCGCTTTCTCAATCGCGGCATCATGCTTTGCCTGCCCTTCCATTTTCCAGCCTCCTACGATTTGTCCGCAACCGCGGCGATTGTCTCCGCGGCCGACCGCAATTCGCCTATTTCACGGAACAAGTCATCCATAGCGCACGACAGGTCGCGCCCGTCACTATAGACCTTGTTCCTGATCGCCTCAAACTGCGTGGCCACCCTGCGGAGTTGCTCGCGAAACAGCACGAACAAGGCGGTTACTTCTCCGAGTTGTTGCGCTCCCATCTTCCGGCCTCCTATTGCAGCCCGACCGCATCCTGTTTTAGGGACGCGCGCGCGCCCGTATATCGCACGCCCGTATATAATATATATAGCCGGTCGCGCTCTGCGTTCCAGGGCGCGTGCGATCTGCGTTGTCTGCGCCTGCGCACTCCCAGGGGATTTCCCGCCCGCGTATTTGCGCTCGCACAAGTCGCAAGTCGACAGGGTTTTCTGCGAGCATACGAGCCGTATGTGCGCGCTCGCGTAGCACGCACCCGCGCCCGCCCGTAGTACGTAGCACGTTTGCCCGCGCCCGTAGTACGTGCGCCCGTAGCACGCGCTCGCGCCTGTGTAGCACGTGAGCGCGAAAAAAAAGAGCGCGGGGCGGGGCGCCCGCCGCCCACGCCCGCGCCCACGTGATCCCGTGTCCGTGTCCGCGCGCCCCACCACGAACGGCGGACGGGGCGGCCCTGTGGCCGCCCGCGCCCGTCCGCGCCCGTGTGGTGGTGGTAGTGATCATTTTCGCGCGCCCGCCTTCTGCGCGGTTTTCTGGCCGGCCTGCATTTCGGCGAAGGCCGCGTCCACGACCGCGGCCAGTTTGCCAGAATACGCGAGCGCGGCCAGTTTGTACTTGTCCACCGCGGCCGCGCCACGTTTCAGTTGCGCGAATTCCGCGCCCGTGTCCACACAGACGCCCGCGCCCGGTTCTGTTCCGTCGCGCTCGTGACGTTCGCGAATGTGCGCGCGCGCGAGAAGCCAGTACGCGTGCGCCGGCTCGGCATTTTTGCCGTTGCCGTTGCCGTTGTTTCGACCATTGTTCGAGAGTCCCATCCCAAGACCTCCTATAGGGTTATTCTACGCGCGCGTTATACGCGCACCTTTTTCCGCGAACACCGCGGCGACCGCATCTGCCGCCGCACGTAACAGATTGTATTCGTGCTCGTTCATCACGTATCCCCTTATACACGCGCCCGCGTCGCCGCCGACCACCCGCGGCGCGCGTTCCATGTCGCGCCCTCGAGCGCCGTCTGTCGCCCGCCGCCTGCCGCACAGGCCCAATCCGCGAGCGCGTATCGCAACGCCGCGGATATCACCGACGCCAACGCCGCCGACGCCAACGCCACCACGCCCGCCTTGAACGCGCTCACGAAGAGCCGCGCGTTGAATCGGTCTTCCACGCCCGCGTTTCGATATGCGCCCGCAAATTCCCGCTTCCAATCCACCGCGTATTCCATGATCACCACCTCCACATTGTCCGCCGCGGCCCACCCGTGACCGCCACAATATACCCCACGGTCGCCGGACCCGCAAACTTGCCCAAAACAAAAAATCCGCCGCCGCCGCGGGACGGCCGCAAACCGTTGCGCCACAAGGGGTTGCAAAATTGAAGCGGGGTCCGCAACGGGCCACGCAGCCCTCCACTCTCCTCGATGTATGAAGCTAAATGGGGCTTGCGTGTGGTGGGGTAGGGATGTAGAATAGTGTAGGAGATAGGGAGGAGACGAGACGTGGGGCGAAAGGTAAGGGGGTTAGGGCGCGAGGTAGTTGAGGCGGTGATAGGGGGGATAGAGCGCGGGATAGAGGTAGGGGACATGGTACAGTTAGCGGTGCTGTGGGGCGAGTTATGGGAGGCGGAGGTAAGGAGCATGGGGGCAGTGAGGGCGCGGATAGGGGAGGTGAGGGAGCGGTTGGAAGGGGAGGTAGTAAAGCGGTTAGGGGAGGCAGAAGAGGTAAAAGGGAGGATGTTAGAGGGGTGTGGGCGGATGATACAGGTGATGGCAGCGCGGCGGTATTTGATGGCGGAGCGTGCTGAGGCAGTAGAGCGTGGCGAGTGGAGGGCGGATGGGCGGATAAAGGAGTGGCGCAAGATAGTGGGGGAGGTAGGGCGGTGCGCGAAGAAGAAGAATGGGGGCAAGGCAAGTGACGAATGAGGACAAGTTACGGCGATTGGTAGGGTATCGGCCGGAGAGCAAGGAAGAGTTGTGGTTGTACTACAAAGCGGCGTTTGGGATGGGGCTGGTGCGAGAAAGTGTCTGTGAGGCACACAGTTCGCAATTAGATTTTGCGTGGGAGATGGTGCGAGGCGGTGCGGGGAACATAATAGCGCTGGCATGTCGGCATGGTGGGAAGACAAGCACGGCAGCGGCAAGTACGTTGGTGCGGGCAGTTACGCAGCCTGATCTTGATGGATTTGTAATGAGCGGATGTGTTGCACCGTGGCAATTTTTGGTAGTGCAGGAAGGTGGGATGGTGTATTGCAAGCCGCTTGGTTGGGCAAAGGCAGGTGACGTGGTATGGACAAAAGAGGGATGGCGGAAGGTTAAAGCAGTAATGGTAAAGCCTGGGATAGAGGAGTTTTCGCGGCTTCGGACCGCGATAGGAGATATAACGACGACCGGCGACCATCTAATATACATAAAGGATGCAATAGATGGGGACCGGAAGTGGGTTCCTGCGAAGGATATAGGGCGTTTGCAGGTGCCGCTAGTCCCGACGCGAGGGGCTGACGGCTCGAGATTGTTACCATCGGATGAAAACTCCACGCTCGATCCATATCTGGCTGGAGTGATGGCAGGTCTTCCGGTAGACAAAAAGAGAAGTACAAGCGAAATGCTTTATGTCAGGTGGGGGTGGCGGGCTCCTGTGGGCATGAAGAGCAAAAAGGGATTGGCTTGGCGAGCTGAGCGCGAGAAGGCATCATGCTTGGGGGCACTAGGGTATGCGGCAAAGATACTGAAAGGCGTGGGGGTCTATCTTCACATATATGAATGTAGTGGCGAGAAGGAAGGGTCTTTTAGCACAACTGTACCGGTAGCTTCGATTCCTCGAGCGTATCTCGAACAGGACATTCGTTGGTATTGGCGGTACGATCGCGAGTGGCGGAGGCGCTTTCTGGAAGCATTTTTTGCGGTCGCATTTCGGAAAACTTCGTATGGGAAGGCGGGATATTTTCGGAGAAATGCTGGGGATGCTATATATTTTAGGGCAAGAGGATTGCCGCAAATCCCGGATCTTGTGAACGAACCTCTTTGGCGGCAGGAGATTGCTAAGGCAAGCATAATCCTTTTGCTGAGTTTGGACGTTGCCGAGTTGTGGATGATCCCTACATGGCCGAAGTTCCCAACATGGATGCCATATAGTAGTCAGTTTCCTGCATTGGTTTGGTTTAGGCCGGGGTCCTCAATACCGATAACAGATATGCCGTTTAGGTCAGCAGTTTTCAAGGATAGCACGCTTTACAATCCTGTTTTAATAGAACCGGCTCCTAGCGAGGTTTTTATAGGGAGGGCTGGGATAAAGGACAAGAGAAAGCGGGGCGATCCATCGGTATTTTTTGATCTTGAGATTGAGGGCGCCGACAACTTTATGATTCTACCTGGTTGCATCGTTCACAATTCAAAACGGCAGGCACGAAGATTTTATCAGTTTTTTGAAAAGATGTCGCGGAAGTCTTGGTTTGAAGATGATTTTGATGGTAGGCCGGAGAAGGAGGAAGTGCGATTCAAAACCGGGAGTCGTGTAGAGATTCTTGCTACTTCGGAAACGTCAGCGCGATCTCCTCATGGGAACTTAATTATTGCCGATGAAGCAGATGCAATTCCATCAGGCGTCTATGAATCGTTGAATTTTGCGGTTGACCTAACAGACGAAATATCAGATAGGCGCGCCCTGTTCGTTATTACGTCAACGCAGCATAGGCTTGGTGGAAATATCTCGCGATTGCTCGAGAGATTAGAAGAACAGGGATCGAAGCATACTCGCGTTTTTCGATGGTGCATGAGGGAGGTGATTGCTCCATGCCCGCGCGATGCGGTTTGTGCGAATTGCGACTTGTTCAATGATTGTGGAGGTGTAGCAAAAGAAAAGCAAGACGGGTTTCTAACGAGAGAAAAACTGGTTTCATTGAAAGAACGACTGGTTAGTAAGGATGCGTGGGATCGCGAGATGATGCTGAAGCCGCCTCGAGCAGGCGATACCGCTTGTCCTCTTTTCAGGGATGGATTTCCTTATGTCTATCGCTTCGATGCGATGAAAACACTACCTTCTTTTCATGGCTGGGATTTTGGAGTTTCGACGGCGATTGTGTTTGCCAATTTTGATGAGAAGAAACAGCGAGTTTTTGTCTTTGATGAGCGGCTTATTCAGCATAAAGACCATCAGCACGTTGTTGATGTTGTGAATCGGATAGATGCGTATCACAGACTACCTAACCCGAAATCGTTTGGAGATCCGCATGGCGGGCAAGATATTCTTACATATGCACGTCTTGGGCATGTAATTTTGTCATATATGGGGCGGAGAAAACAGAGTAGACTAGATGTTCTAAACTGGTTTATGGAGTATCGGGACGACGGCAAGCCCGGGATTGCAATACATCCGCGGTGCAAACAGCTAAGGCATGAATTGATTGTTGCTACTAGGGGTGACCTTATTCAGTATGATCCGGTTTCAAAGAAGAGACTTGTAGTTGCAAAAGAAGGATTCCATATCCTAAATGCCCTAATATATCTTTTGGATGGGATTTATATGGGCCTTGATAGAAGCCGAGAGGTGTTGGCAAGAGAACGGAGAAAAGCGATAAATGCATCTTTGGGGACTGTTCCTCATCCTAATTGGGGAAAGGGCAAGAGAATTCATAATGAAGGTTCTCCGCCCTTTATCATCGAGCCTGGTGCCCCGCCTTCTCTTGATGGCATTGATGAAGGACTTGACCTTAATGCTGGCTTAGGTTAATCTCTGTTTGATACTCGGGGAGGATAACTTAGATGCCGAGTCGAAAAGTGTTTCCGCCTCAACTCCTTCCGGAAAAGTCTAAGGGAGTTCTCAAAAGCATAGAGGATGGAACTGATGAAAGAAAAAAAGAGCGCCTTTTGCAAGACTATCAGAAGATGCGAGACTGTCCTACCATTAGGTTCTGTTTTTTTCTTATTTCCTTGCCGATTCGTAGAGCAAGAATTACGTATCAGCATCCAGATGCCGAAATACGAGAGTTTGTGAACAGGAACCTCGCAATTATTAGGCGAAACCTTACTGAGCATATCCTTGCTGGTCTTGAATTTGGGTTCGCACCATTCGAGAAACGATTTCAGGTAATTGACTCGCGAGTTTTTTACAAAGAGTTTTTGCCGCTTCGTCCCTGGCATGTGAAAGTCTTGACAGATGGAGTATCTTTCAAAGGAATGAGGCTTTTTAAGCAGCCGATTTATCATGGTGAAGGCGGTTCATTTGTTGAGATTCCGCCGAGAAAAAGCTTTATCTATACCCATCAATTCAGATTCATGGACTTTCGAGGCGAATCACTCTACCGTTCAGCGCGGATTCCTTGGCTTCTTTGGAAAGAAGTGGTACGACTTCACGCGCACACCATGCAGGACCATGCACTTCCGCCGCTTGAGGCGAGAGCGCCTGATGCTGTTCTTACCATAAACTATGATGATAGGGTTGAACAAATAACTGCTCGCGAGTTGATGATAAGGGTAGCAGAGGCGATTCGGTCGAGGTCGTCCTATTTGCTGCCTCCCGACGAGGATTATGGGATTGAGGCGAAACAAACTGCGCGACAGTGGGACTATGAGAAAGATTACGACCTTTGTGAGCGGATGATTGCTCAATCTTTATTGACGCCGAGAGACCTTTTTAGGGAAGGTGGCGGATCCTATGCAAAAGCGTACGTCCAGTCGCATTGGTTTGCTGGGATTGTAGATGCTATAGTCGAGGAAATTATATCTTTCGTGTTCTCATTTGCGATAGTCCCCATCGTCCGCTATAACTTTGCGAAATACCAGGATCCCGCAATTCATGATTTTGGCAGGCTTTCGTATGAAAGCTTGTCACTGAAAGACATTGACTTTCTTCAGAAACTTGCGTTGACGATGGTAAAAGAAGGGTTTGCAGATGAAGTACCGGAACCGGCAGAAATTTTGAAGCGCCTTCACGTACCAATCAAAACCCGCCCGGGCAAGCCGTTGCTTTCGATGCCAATATCAAAGGCATCGCTTTTCGAGAGTCTGAGAAAAGAACTATTTGCAGAGATTGCCCGAACGAAAGAAGAGCTTGGGTTCTCCGAATACATTTCTGTTCCACCTCAAGTGATGGCATTCTTGAAAAATTTTGCCGGGAAAACAATGGACCTCGTTGAGGAAAGTACGGATCGCGATGCCGTCTTGTCGGATGCGTTGCTTAAGGCGCATTCACTTGCTCGTGCTTTGACGTATACTGCTCTTGGTTCTAAGGTCTGGAGGGTTGATACTCATGACGATTCTGGATCTATTGAAAGTCCCGCCAGAGAAATACTCGCCTCAAAAGATAAGTGACAGCGAACTCAAATATGATTTGACGTTGGCTGTGTCTTGGGGTACGAAAGGCGCTCCGGACATAAGACAGAAGGCTCAGAAATACGCGCTCAAGATCATCCCTGAACTTCTGAAACGAGGGAAAGTCACATTTCATTTTGAGTCCTGGAAAGAAGCGCCGCGCAAATTTTTGGTCGAAATCTTCAAGCGCCTTTTTACTTCAGGGATCTATCTTGTTCCCCCGCATGGCGAGATGATCTACAAGGGCCGAAAGACGGCAATTGTTAAGGTCAAACCAGATCAAAGACTCCCGGAAACGTTTTCTGTTCTCGTGAGCGGGAAACACGCTTTCGGGTTCATACGAGCGAAGGAATCTCGTGAGATTACCGTCGCCGAGTTCCAACGGCTCAAGAAGTATCACCGCATCACCGAAGATGAGCGAAACTCGTGGTGGCCGAACAAGGAGAAATTCCAGTACTATGAGATTCGCGATTTTTTGCCTTTTGAAAAGCCTCATCCGGTTGAGGTCGTTCATGGGATCCAGACGAGGATAAAGAAAGTGAGTTTCGACGATGCGTCGTGGGATGATTTCGATGAAGCAGGGGTTGTTTTTCTGGAGAGGCGGAGTCGAATTTACAAGCCATTTAACTTCTATATGGGATCACATTTCCAGTATGGACTTCTGAAAAGCCTACTGCGGAAGCAAGACTGGGACCTCTACTGTGAGCCGTTCTGTGGTTCGGCCAGCGTTTTTTGGGGTCTCCGCCGCGACATTGGAAATGATTTTAAGGCAATCCTTTCCGATTTACACCCGACTGTCATTTTCATATTTCGCTTTCTGAAAGGGTTGACGCCTGAACAAGCAAAGCGCGTCCGGCAGAAGAACTGCAAGTTCAGTGTTGCTCGATACAAAGAATTCAGGAAATCGAAATTTCAAGATCCTGTCGATGAGTTCTTCAGGGCGATCTATGTAGCGCATTTTTCATTCGGCGGTTTGAGAGTTGTTCCTGAAAAGGCTTCTTTGATAGTTGCCGAAAACAGGATATCTACTTCTTTAGCAATAAAGAGTTGCGAAAGAAGGCTCAGGTCAACGATCGAAAGGCTTGAATATTTTCGAGACGCGTTGAAAAACACCACTGTTTTACAGGATGATGCTCTCGTCGTGATCGAAAAGTTCAATTCGAGCAAAACATTTTTCTACATCGACCCGCCATATCAGAAATGGTCTATGAAGGATGAAGGGGGGAAAGATGGTTTGATTGCAAGGATCCCGGCCTTCAATCGCGTTTTGAAATCGATCAAGGGCCGGTTCATCATGGAGACTACAGGGGAAAGTCCAATTCTACATGGGATCAAAGGCTTTCATAGAAAGAAAATCGTGCGCAAATCGCCACTCAAATCAGAGAAGAATCTTTCGTTTGTATTTCTTTCTAACTTCCCCATCGATCCGAAGCTTTCTGTTGTCTTGGATGATGAACCGGAAGATCTTGATGCTTTGCTCGAACGGCTTTCCGAATTGAGTCCGTTCGAGCTGATTTGCATTCACGGATGGTTGCATGGCGAGGCTGATCAAGAAGATCCAATACCGCAGCATATTGCGATGGCGCATCTTCTTCTTGTTTCCAGAATGAAACAGATAGGAATGGAACACCGCTGGGAATCGTTTCTTGATGAAGAAAGCGAGATGCTTGCCGCGAAGGCACAGATGATTACTGGCGCTGATTTGGAAGGGGAGGCTTACTGATGGGGTCCGACCAAAAGAAAATTCATGCTTCGGAGTTCTTTGCGAGACTTCCTTTTTATAAGATTGTATTCAAAGACTATCTGAAGTTGGTCGGGTCGGTGGCCATTTCCGGGGCGGGGAACGATCTTGACGTTTTGATTGACGGAGAGCCGTTGCGCGCTGTTGAGTTTAATTTGAAACGAATGTTCCCGCCATCTATCGCAGAACGCCTCCATGTTTTTCACGATCAAGGGCCTTTCACATCTTATATCCCCCTTGCAGATCTGGTTTTGCAATTCAAACCGCCTATGGTTGAGTCGCTTTCTGTTGGCAAGTCGCTTGAACCGGAGGGTAGAAAATCTGCTCGTGAAGACAAGGTTGTTCCTTTTCGGTTTTTCTTTCCGCAGAAGACTAGAGCAGGATACCACAAGCGTGAGTTTTTTACGGTCGAAGATGCACTGGAAGTTGCTGAGTCAAAATGGTACCCGTGGGTCGGAGAAGAGAAACTAGATGGAATGCTGTGGGAGGTTCATAAAGTAGGAGACCGGGTTGAGGTCTTTTCTGAAGATGGACGGGAGGTTAATATCAACCAGGCTGGTCCTTTGATAAACGAGATTCGCTCGCAGCCAGAAGATTTTGTTGCGGTTGGAGAATTGGAGACTTGGCTTGCTCCTGATGCGGCAAAAAAGTTTGGTGAAGAGGTAACTTCGCAAAAAATGTTCAAGGGGAAGGTTCATGTGGGACGAGCAAAAACTACAGGATACATCCACTCAAGTAAATTTGATCGTGAGTTTGCCGAAGGGCTAAGGCTTACCTTTCATACTCTTGTTTGGTGGGGGCGCGACGGAAAAGATGATTTCCACAAGAAGCCAGAGATTGAAAGGCTGAAAATCCTTGATAGAATTGTAAAAGAGGGAGAGCACATCCGAAAGGTTTATTGGCGACTTCTAAAACGCCCAAAAGATGTAAGGCGGTTTTGGGTGGGTGTGTTGCGCGAGCGGGGTTATCTCGAAGGAATCATGCTGAAGCCGGCAATGGAACGATACTATTTGAATCCTAACCAGGGTCACTGGGTAAAGGTTAAAAAACTATACGAATTGAAAGTTCGTATCCTTGCCCGTGAACGCGGGAAGACAAAAGAGGGTGTCCCCCTGAACGTTTATCGTTTTGCCTGTGCAATCGAGGGCAAGAAGGGGAATCCGGTTTGGATCGGGTGGACATACCATAGGAGGTTCAAAAAAGTTCCGAAGGTTGGTGATGTAATTGAAGTTCGCTTCCAGAATCTTAACAAGTACACCGATCCCAAAACAGGGAAAATTTGGATGAACTGGTGGTGCCCGGTTGTTGTGTCCGATGAGCCGGAAAGTGCACAGCCAGACTCCGTCGTAATTGCCGAAAGAATGGTTGCGGCAAGCAAGGGCGACGTTTCGACGAAGCGCCCACCCAAGGATGTGAGAGATATAATGCGGGGGGTTGGTGTCGAATTCCAAATGACATCTGATGAGGTACTCGAAATTTTGGAAAGGACGCCGCCCCTCGATTCTACAAACCTTGCAAAAGTTAGTAAGAATCCCGCGATGCCAAAAGAGATGGTGGAGGCAATAGAAAAAGCGCGCTCGTTTTCGGTTGACAAGCAGGTTCAGGTTGCAAAATCTAGAAATTACGGAAAGATTCCGCCGCACTTTGGAGTCTTTCAACTCCATTTCAGAGGTAAAAGTTTGCACATTGACTTTAGGTTTCTCCTGCCAGATCGGGCCAGTTGGTCAGGAAAGACAATCCTTAACCAGATTGAGGGCGTTCCAAGCGAGCCCGTTACGGCGATTGAAGAAGCGAAACGTTTTGCCAATATGATTCTAAAGAAAAAAGCCGAAGTGTCGAAATTTTATCCGGGGATGCCATCTGGCCAGGGAGTTGTTGTTATTCCAAAGTTTGAAGGGAAGTCTTCGTTTTTGGAATGGCTGGTTTTAGGTGCAGCGAAAGTAGATTGGCCGCACGCAGGCGCAACAAAAGAGTTTCCTGGCGTTTTCTACCCGCTAGATTTTGGATGGCATATGCAGACTGTAGATAAGCCTTGGTTTGAAGAGCATTGGATTTTCTTTAAGCACTTTCGGGGTAGATTGGTATTTCGTGCGCTACCGGCGAGCAAGAAGTATAAAGGAAGGATCGGGAAAGCGCCGATCTTTTGGCGAGCGCACTTTGCCAATCCTGAATCCCCGCCGTATGTCTTTTCGCGCTCTTTCTTTGATGACCCAGAAGATTGGGTACCCGTTGACTCTGCGCTCCCGCCTCATTGGGAGGCCGTTGTTCCGAAAGACCTCCGTTGGTGGGAACAATCGTACTCAAAAAAGAAAAGGCTGTCGATGATTGTCGAAGCGCATAATGCATTGATCGAGCAGGGATACTTAAAGGGAAGGCCTATTTCACTATCTTCTAGTCTTGAGCGTGCAAAGTGGGTGCTCCATGAAATTTCATGGAAAGGGCCTATTCATGTGCGAGGGGAGTGGATAAGTACATATTACTTGCGTCTTTTTGGCCCGAATGGCATCGAGACGTTTGCGGGAAGCGACAACCCCTTACTGGCTGCAAAGGGAACGAAAATCCCAATGCGGAAACTTCCGGCTGATGAGGTACCCTTACCGCCACAGGGGAAGGATCAGGATGATTGGCTTCGGTTTGAAGGGAAAATTCCCCCGAAGAGGGCGGACAACCCAAATTTGGAAATTGAAGCTGACTGCTCTATCATCGAGTCTGGGGTTGCCGAAATAGAGCGTGATGCTTCACTTCGACGAATTCTTTTAAGACTTGAAGGAGAGAACTTAAAAGGATACTATACTCTACAGCGAGAAGGGAAAGGTTCGCCGCTCTTCTCGTTTGAGAAAGTCAAGTAGTTTGGGGGTTTGAAGAATGTCGGATCTGGACCTGGTCTTGAACCTTGGCGAGAGCGTGGAGTTTGAGGAAGTTGAGGGCGGGGCGCTTGTTGTAAAAAGGGTCCCGGCTCTCATTGAGGGTACGCACAAAGGACACGAGTTTACACCAGATATTATCGAAGAAACAGCCAAAAATATGCAGGATGTTACCGATGTGCAGTTGTTCAAGTCTCACGAAGAAGCGGAACAGAACCTAGTTGGTGGGGCAGTCAATTTCACTTTCGGTGAAAGTAATGGCAAGAAGGCGGTGCTTGCTGATCTTGTGATTGGCGATACCGATACCGCCACTCTCGTTAAAAACCTCAAGAATTCTGGACTGAAAAACCTGGCAATCTCTCCGAGAGTTGACGTTTCTGAAAACAAAATCCTCCATGTTGCCCTTGTTTTGGAGCCTGCACAGGGTGAAGATGTTAGGCTAAAGGCTGACAAGGAGCCCGATGAAGAAGATCCCGAAGAAAAACCGGATGAAGAGCCGAAACAGAAAGAGAAGAAAATAGAGGAGAAGAAAGACGGTTCGTGGCCTGCATACACCCCTTATAAAACGTGGTGGGAAAATGTCAAGGCTATAATCTCTAAGACGCAGAACCCGGAGGAGGCGATAAAGAAACTGAAAGAGCTTATCGAGAAAGCAGAAAAGGCTTGCCGGGGGAAAAACCAAGAGCGTCCATATCCGAACGTAAAAGCGGCGATGTCTTCGGGCGTTCAGGTTGTGGAAATGTTACCTTCGCCGTCAGTGAACTTTCAGCAGGCAACTGACAGTATCTATCGGGTCTTCCTTTTTGAAGAAGGTAAATATGTTTTTGGTGAAGACCGGTACCTCGTGGCGAACGCCAAAACATTCAAAGACTGGAAAGAAAGCCTTAGCTTGCTCAAGAAGGTTCCTGTTTTTCTTGGCCATCCGAAGAAGGGTGAGGAAAATGCTCCGGCCGTTGTTGGGTGGTTACTTGATGTCGATACAGAGGGCAAAAAGTGTTACGGGGTGATGGAAATTGTCGAAAAAGAAGTTGCCGATGCGATTGATAAAGGCAAGATTCTCGGAGTTTCAGTAGGGACAATGCCGCTGCGCCGAACCGAAGATGGTAACTTTATTTCGAATGCCCTCGACCATGTTGCCCTAACCGTTGATCCTGTTCTGAGGCAAACATTGGAGGAGGGATTTGAGAAGTTGGAACGCTATGTTGCTTCTGAGGAAGAGAAGGAGTATGTCGAGGGGTCGCTGGAAAGAATTGTTGATGAAGAAGAGGTAAGCCGTCTCAGAAGGGAAATCGAGGAGCAAAAACAGAAACTTAGCGAGGTAGTGAAGCGCCTTATGGCAACTGAAAATGAAAAGGCGAAGAGGGACCGAGAAGCAATAGATGAGCTTTTCAATAAGGCCATTGCTGAAGGAAGGATAACTCCGGCAGAAGTGACCTTGCGAAAGCCGGTTTACTACCAACTCCTTAACCTCAGGCGTCCCGTAAAAGTCGGGGATGAGGAAATCTCAGTTGTGGAGATGCTTCAAAGGGAGTTGGCGGTTCGCAAATCGGAATCGCTTGAGCCGGTCAACCAGTCGCAGGAAGCAAAGGCGTTCAATATCGAGAGCCTAATAGGGCTTCCACCGGATGAGTTCGTTTCGAAATTGAGGGATGTTTTCGGGGATTAAAAAGGAGGAACCGAGATGATTCAGGTTGCTAAGGATGCTTTTATCGTAAGACCGTTTGAGGACCTTCTGAGTGTAGCAAATTTCGGTGAGGAAGTTATGGCGCAGTTTGCAAACTACACCCAGGCTATGAAAAAGGCAGACCTCACCGACAAGCTGATTCAGCCGCTCTTTTCGGCGCGGACTATTCAGGATCTTCAAACGACATCTGCGCTTCTTGACCTAGCGCGAAAGATGGTCAAGATTAGCTGGAAGGGGCAGGGAGACCCCCTTCAGGTTCCCTATATCGACTATCTGAGTGGATCCGGTGTTTCTGAGGGAACCTCAACTGAGGGTTCTGAGGAAAAACTTTCGGTGACAATGAAGTCGGTGGCTCTTGCCGAAAAGGCCCATTCAACGGCCTGGACGAGACATGCAGGGCGGCTGGCGCGATACTCTGTGCTGGAAGCGTCTCGTGAGGCGCTCAAAGATTGGGCAGTTCGAAAGATAGAGGCTGATATTCGTACCTCGCTTCAGACTTCGATCACTCAAATCATACGTCCGAATGATAAAGGTTCTGATGAGGCAATGACCGCTACCGATGTTCTGGACACCGAGACGATTCGTCAGGCGCGGTGGATTCTTTGGAAGAAGAGGGCGGCCAGTTTCTCGCCTAAGGACGTGGATACCGAGGGTAAGATGAAAAAGTCGATGGGGACGTACGTTCTCATTTGCCCGGGCGAGTTGCTTAAAGACCTCGAGGATGATACCGATTTTAAGAATGCTCAGGAGAAAGCTGCCGACCTTGCGCGTGGATTCTCGCCGTGGGAAGGCGATATTTATCTCTATAAGGGCGTTCTTATCGTGAAGGGCGATCCGAGAATCTGGACGACTGAGACCATTTCGGCCGGGTACTCGTACAAGATGGCTCGTGCCCTAATGCTCGGGTCCGACGCTTTTGTCTTAGGCCTTGGCCAGCCGGAAGGCGAAAACTTCCTGACCGTGACACCCGAGGAAAGCGATGGTGGCCGTTTGCAGCGGCTGGTTCTGTCCATCATATACGGAGTCGGGGTTATCCGGGCGACTTCGGGTGTTTGGATTCATGCGGCGACGCAAGACCTAATCTAACCGGTTAGGTCGGCCCAGAGAGCGAGGAGGGGAGGATTTCCTCCCCTTCTCTTTTTTTCGCTTGACGGCGAAGTCCCAATCTGCTATCTTCAAGTCATGGACTTTGTGGAGGTTCTAGTCTTGGAGCTTTTCGTCGTAGAAAATATAAGCCCGGTTGCTCACACCTTGAAAGACTTTCAAGGGAAGCGAAAAACGATTGGATTCTCTCAGAAAGCTATAGTTTCGGCTGAAGTAGCATCTCTTTTAAGGCGGACTGGTCAGTTCAAGATTCATGGAGTAGATTGGGATAAGATTGTTTCGGTTCTTGAGAAAGACATATCAGAGCCGACAGCAATCCAAAAACTCCAGAAATTTCGCCCGCCAACCGCTGGAAGTTTTGTCTTTGCAGTATTTCCAGAGGAAGAAGATATATCAATCCAAAGGTGGTTCTTTTCACAACTCGTTCGTCTATCGAGGGGCAATGATTCGCTTTGTGTTTACGCAAGAGACCTGCCAAAATTTGCCAGATTTTACTTTGGAACTCACAATATCGGGTGGATTTTTACTGAGAGTTTCTTTGGCAAGGTCGATGTGGTCATTGGGTTTTCTCAAAGCAATATAAGGAAATATTGTAGCAAATTTGGCGCGAGGGGGCTTCAAATATCGCCATCCCTGCTTCCAGATTGGGAAACTTCCGACCAGTTTCTTAATTCTCGAAGTAGCGGTAATAAAAACACGTTCCTTCTTTTGAGCAAGGATGTCCCGCCAAAATGGGTACAGGGATTTTCGGATTCTTTGAGAATCGAACACGTGAAGCCGGATGATGCCGAATGGATTTTTGATGCTGAAAGGGCAAGGCTTCTGTCTAGGGCTTTAATCTTTTTGAATCTTGAGAAGACGACCCTGCCATTCTATGAAAGAGAGGCAAAGCTGTGCGGGGCCTATGTTGTTTCAGATGCAAATCTGTTTTCGGATATTGGTCCCGATGTGGCGCGCAATGAAAAGCCGCACGACTTGGTTGAGAAAGCGAGAACTATCCGCCCAGCTAGGCCGATCTCTCTCTCTTCGATTACCACACTCGACTTGCTTCCAAAACGATCTACCCCTTCTCGAACCAAGGAGTATGACGTTCTAATTGTTCATTCGCCTTCATTGTCTGGGCGTTCCGGGGCAGATAAAGCAACTATTGCGCTGAAAAAGCACTTGAGTAAAGAATGGAATGTAGGGCTGATGATTGCATCAACAGGGGAAAAATCCGGCCCGCTTGCCGAGATAGCAGATTTTTGGGCACCGCTTTCTAAAATCGTATCCGATCATAATAAGTTTCCAGTGGCAAGTCTGTACATTGTGTCAGATTCTCTTATTCCTGCTGTCTCGGAAGTAGTGCCGAAATCGTCTATTCTTGGATATTTGCATTACTTGGGCGACCTGGCTGACGACAAAAACCGCGCCATCGAAACGCTTAAGGCAGGCTTCCTTCAAGGGGTGAAGATTCTTTCTCCATCCCGCTGTCTTGCTGAGAAGCTAAGAGAGATGTACTCGCTTGATGTTGAACACTGCGTGCCGAAGTATGACTTCCCGCAAAAAAAGTCGCCTCCGCCTTCGGGAAAGAATAGAGATATGGTTTTTGTCCCGGTTCTTTATAACTCGGCGAAAGATCTTCAATTCTTACACGAGATTGCAGAGTTGGTTCCTGAGGCTAACTTTGTTGTCGGAGATTGTCGGGCTCCGAAGTCGGCTATCAAGGCAAGAAATGTGAAGGTCCAATATTTTGAAAACGTACAAAATGCCTTTTCAAGGGCAAAGATAGTTCTTGTATTTAGTACAATTTCTACAACCCTTTCTATTTCTGCATGGGAGGCTTTAGCGGCCGGGATCCCGGTAATCGCCGAGGATAAAGTCCCATTTAAGGATCTCTTCGACCGATTTCGGCTTCCGAGAAACCCGGATATATGGGCGTCAGTAATTCGGAAGAATCTTAATCTCGAAAGTTATGCGTGGGGTGGAACGCGAAGGGCATGTAGAAGTGATTTCATGTCTTATATGGAAAAGGCAGACCGCTGGGACATATTGGTTTCTGAGGCAATTTCAAGGCGGGAAGTCGGCTTCAGTGTTCGTCCGTCGCCTTATGCTGGCGTTCAGAATGCGCTGGAGTGCATGAAACATGTTATTGTAAATGAGAACTCTGACATCGTAGTCGCATCTGTTTTGGACCATGATGCCCCTCATGGGTGTATAGGGTTTATAGCGTCATCCCTATCGCAACTCGCACTAGATGGACAGAATGACTTGATTGGCGAGTGTGCATCTTCATTGTCGCGCGGGAGGTTTTCTGCAATCATCACATTCGATACTGCAATTGCACGTCTTTTGAATATGATCGTCGGAGATGAATTTGCGTTTGCACTGCCCGTTCCAATCAAGCCGATTAGAGGAATTGCGCGCCTTAAACCGCTAAAAACATCCATTCTTTTCAGGTCAAACGCACCAAGAAAAGATTTCTTTTTCAACTTGCTTTTGGCGGCTGAGGCGGGGGTCCAGGCCGTTGAGGTTTCAGATTCAGTTCCGCCGGAAGCATCTGCGATTGCCCAACGAATGGGGGTCATCCTTCGATTTCACCCGCTTTACTCGGGTGATGCCTATAGGAGTTTTTTGTCAGAAGTCAAGGTTGGCTTGCAGGTCACGCTATCGGAGTCTTTCAATTATACTGCCTTCGATCATTTTCAGGTAGGTACGCCTTGTCTTGTCTCCGAGCAGACAAGATGTATTTTCGACTTGCCCAAAAGATGGAGATGGCTGATAATCAACCAAAGAGATCTTTTAGGCGCAGTTGATGTTTTCAGGGATGCAGCTAAAATGACAGAAAGGGATAGACTTTCTCTTGCAAAGGATGCTCGGAAGGTGGCTGATGCGCTAAATATACGATTTAAGGCTGCTTTTTCTAGAGTGATGAGGTTGGTTCAGCGTAGAGCAAAAATATTAGCGTGAAGGAGAAATGTGATGGAATATGGGCTTGCTCTCAAGGATTTCAAAAAGCTTTTTAAGCGACTAGGTCTTCTTCATAGGATTTATAAGGACATAGAGACGCTTCGAGATAAGATAAGGGACTACTCTTTCTCGATTGAAGAGTTTGGAGACGTAGATAGCCAGCTGTCTTCATGGTCGCTATCCGGCGTAGAGTTCGAAACCAATACGGATGTAGATGGGCTAATTTATGTCTCGCTTGATTATAATGGGGTAGACACATATACTGTATCTCTTTTCAAGGATTCTGGAAGAACAGAAAAAGTAGCTGAGGGGACAACCGGATCTTCAACTGGGACGGTTTCGCTATCTGAACAAAATGACTCGGGTCTTTCGGGTTTAGTTAATCTTGATTATTCCAATGATTCGACTGATATTTATCTCAAAATCATTCCCGATTTTCGGTTGGTACTTAAGTGGTTATCTCCAGAGGAAGGCGAGGAATGGCAAGAAGCTTACCAGCGTTTTGTGTTTGATCTTTTAGATAAACTGAAGGCCCAAATGGAATCAGCGTTGTCGAAAGTTGAAAGCTCTTTTGACAAATTCCTTACTGATGCTTGGGCAAAATTGGTCGGCTCCACCGAGTCTACGATAACGTCTCAAGATGTTGATACTGATGCAAGCGGTGACACAACTATTTCTTACGAGGGGCTTGCAGGCGATTTCGCAGACTCGATGGATGATGTTGGCGTTTCAGTTACGGAAGCGGGTTTTTCGGTTAGTAGTGAGTTTGATGATGACAACACTGGCGAGGGTGAGATTGATGCAACTCTTGACCCCCTTGCTCATTGCCGCCTTGCTGAAGCAACGCTTGAATGTACAGATGAAACGATCGGATCTGAAACGTTCGAGGTTAAAGGACGCCTTCCAGATGACACAATTGTTTATCCTGAGAGCGACCTGGTTGTGAAGAAGCACTGGAAGTCACCGGCGCTTGGGTTGAATATGCGCATCCTTAGGGCGATTACGGACACAATAGATGATGTTTATGTGGATGTGTCACAATGGAGTTTTAGCGGAGAAACATCGGCTAATACAGACGGCGGGATCCTCCATGCAAAGTTTACAACCTCGGACTCTAAGTTTCATTTTTACTCTTCCGCGGCAAAGCAAAGTACGGATGAGGTTGCCGAAAGTGAGGAAATAACTGGAAGTGGAACTTTTGATATTGAAGAAGTTAATAATTCGGGACTTACTGGAACGGTTGTTGTGCTTTCGGTGCCGCCAAGCGATATTAACTTTCAGGTCGACCTCCATGTTTTCAAGGAAGGAGACAAGATCCGGCTTTCCTTTACATCAACATTGAGTGAGTATAACAGGCTTTTTGGATGGGCAATGAGCACTCCGCTGCCAGATTCAGATAGTCCCAACATACCTGAATCGTATGCGACACGTGGATAGAGGAGAAGATTGATGGCCCTTCCTTTCGGTTCTGTTGATGGCGTGAAAGCAGTTTTGCGCAGTTCTCCTCCGACTGGAGGAGGAGAGTCCTTTATCCGAGTGCCGGAGGATATTGCGGAGTCGAGAGTCGAACACCTGCTTAATGTTACTGCTGAAGAGATAATCTCAAAGATCGGGTTTCAGCCAGTGGCGAACTATATCTTAAAAGAGATTAACAACAAGCTAGCAGCCTGGCATGTCTATATGGAGGTTTGGTCATCCGCAGGGCAGTTTGAACGCGGAATTCCTGAACAAGTTAGTGCTTGGCGTTTGTGGGCTTTTGAGAAGCTTGAGGATCCCGATTTTGTTTCTTCTCTTGAACCGGAGACATCAACAGAGGTGGTTTCGCCGGAGGAGATTTGTGAGGATTTCGTAAGGATTCAAGACGAGTCAATCATTTTTTACTCTGACCATGACTCTTTCCTGGGAACAGTTCCGATTATAGAGGGATCAGAAGAGGTTAGAACGGCAAAGCGTGGTGGAGGAACTGTTTTCAAAAGAGGAACCGATTATCATATCTGGTATGCGGATGGACGTATGCGGGTTATAAGCGGCGGTTCGATAACGATAGGACAGCAGTTGTATGTAACGTATCATGCAGTTCGTAGGCGTGAGTTTCTTGATAAGATTTCATCGGAACTCGACAATTGAAAGCATTTCAACAAGCAATAGCTTGGGTAATTAGCGATGCGGCAAATCTCATAACGCGGCAATGCGCTATGGTGTTGCAAAAGGCGTCGTTACTTGCAGCGGATGAGATGAAAAGGATGAGAACAAGACAGAGAAGGTTAAAGCCGGTATCGTTTAGCGTTTTGGCGGGGACTATCGGGCTTGGATATCTTATTAGGAAGCTAGACGCAGAAACGCGAGAAACTTTGATGGGCGCGCTTCCGAGTTTCTATGCTACTGTTTTTTCGATTATGGCGAAGAGATCCTGGCAGAACATTTACGAGTCGTTCATGATCGGCGGCCCTAGGGCGAACGATCTCGAACCGCATGGTCCGTGGCCAAAACTTTCGAAAAAAACCACGGACAGAAAAGGACATGACCGCTTCGGAGTTGACGATGGTCAAATGCTTAAGCGGATAAGAAGGTGGGCTAGGATAGCAGAGAGGCGGGGTCAGGCGTTCAGGCGGCTTGCCGGGGTTATCGAGCAGGCCGTTTCTGGCGCCCCTTCCCGTGATTTTGCAATCGCCAATCTTGAAAGTGCAGTAGACATGGTTCGGTCTAAAGGCGGATGGAGTGTCCGCCGGCTAAATGCGTTGATTGCGCAGCTTGATAAGCCAGTGCCACGAGTAGGGCGTTCTGGTGGGGTTCCGCCCAGACTCCATGCAAAAATGGGACCGTTAAGCCTGATTGGCGTTATCCCTCGTTCTCAAATGGGGAAGGGTCGTTGGTTACTTTCAATTTCTGTGGTCCATCGCTTGAAGGCTGAAAGAAAATGGGAGCAGAAACTTGTGTGGTTCCATAGTGGAAGAAGGGCATCTGAAAGGAGTGGGCCGCAGCCGCCAAGACCGTTCACCATTTTTACAACCAGGGATTATGAGGAGTCAACTGACCTGGCCGCAAAGGTGTTTCTCTCGGTTATTGCACCGAAAGTGCGAGAATCTGTTAGTAGAACAAAAATGGGCTTCAATCGTTTCATGCAGAGATTGTATGTTAAATTAACGCAGCAGGGGTTTCGCGTCGAGCGTCAGATTTCGCTTGCCGAGAAACGGATATTGGCGATTGCAGAGCGAATGCGCAAAGTTGGGAAAGGTCCGCCGGGACGGCCGGGGGCATTCGAGGCTGGTGCGAAGGAAATTTTGAAAGCGGCTTACTCCTTTCAAGCGGCTGTAGCACAATCGGAGGCGTGAAATGGCGCTTTCTTCCAAAATTCAGGAAGTTAGGGACGCCCTAAAAACTCTATTGCAGGGCATTTCTGGAGATATAGGAAGTCCGCATTTTGTAGATACTGAACCTTCAGAGAAGGGATGGAACCTTCTCCCTGTTGTCTTTATCGCTGCTGCTAGCGCACAACTGGGAAGGCTGACAAATGCTACTGTGATTTACAGCCTTGATTTTGTCATCAACTACTTTTACTCTGAAGTTCCTCCTGGTGATAGGCGGCACCAAGCATGGGATGCGGCTGCTACAATCGCGGAGAAGATTCAAAGCGATCCGTCTCTTGGTGGTCTTGTGGTAGGAATTGATGGAGATATTGGAATTAGGGATTCGGCAGTTGAGTTTGGGATTCAAGAAAGATTCTTGACCGGAATTCAATTAACAGTAACTTATGTATTGACTCCTTTCGAAAAATGAGGAGATAGAAGAATGGCGGAAGATTGGAAAAAGGTCTGCGGAATAGCGTTCGAAACCGGGGGGTGGCCCCCGGCCTCTTCTACTGACCCGACTGTTTGGTTTCCTGGCATGACGGAAGCCGATTTTCAACAGGAACCTGCTATTGTTGATGTTCCCGATACTCGCGGGGATCGCGCAGAATATCTACAGCCACTTGGAGGCTTTACGACAACGGGGAGCGTCCGTGACGCCTATATAACGATGGGGATCGCAAGGCTTTTGCTTCCTCATGTTTTTGCTAAGTTAAGTGATACCGCGTATTATGAACGCTTCGATGGAGCTCCTGGTGATGCTGGTAGCGCTGCTTATCCGCTTTCTGTTACATTCGAAAAGGGTGGTATTTGGCGGGCTGGAATCGGATGTTTCGTCAAGAGCCTGGAAATGCTATATAGTTCTAATGTCTTGACTGCAAATATTGACCTTTCTGGGTATTCTGTTGTCACTCCATCTCCCACTCCGACTCCTTCATTTAATAATCCAATAAAGCTTTTTCCGCTTCACAACTTGAAGGTTATACTCGACTCTTCCGAAGTTCACGTGACAGATGTAACTTTCCGGGCGGAAACCGGTGTTCCCGATACAGATCTTCGGTCTGGCTCACAGTATCCAGCTGCACTAACGCAAGGGAAGCTTGCAGTCTCAGTTGAATTTTCCGTGGAAGCATCGGGCACGATTTGGGATAATATAAAGAGCGGGCACGAATACAATGTCGTTCTTGAGATGAAAAATCAAGACTCGACTGAGAAGATTGTGATCGAACTCCCGCAACTTCGCGTCAATCCGTCACGTCACGATGATTCTGAAGACAGAAATCTACTCTTTACAAAACTTGCCTGTAATGCTCTTGTTGATACTACGCTTGGTTATGAAACACGCGTTTATCTTGCGTAAGTTGCGATTGAACTACTGATTTTCGTTTGACAAGTCTGTTTTTGCTCGTAAACTTTAGGCAGGTTATTAAGTGGAGGTTTCAGAATGGCGTTCGTTTACAAGCCCGGGGTCAGGCGGATCGAAGTTGAAATAGAGGATGATGAGGGGAAAGAGGAAAAGATTGTGCTTTTCGTCAAGCGGCCTGAAGTTAGCGATCTGGAGGCATACGTGAGGGCTGAAGGGAATACAACGCGAAATACCATGGTTATTCTTTCCCATGTTGAAGGATGGGAAGGTGTCGTGGATTCAGAGGGAGCAGAGGTTCCGTTCACACGAGAAAACTTTAACCGGCTTCCGCTTGCTGCAGCTCGAATCATAGCGGAAAAAATTACAGACGTTTTTTTTCGAAGAACCCTTGAGAAAATTGGCGGAGTGGGAGCGAGCGGTACAGGAATTGGCAGTTCGGAAAATCCCAACATGTAGTGCATGTAGAGAGAAATTTCAGGGCATTCCGGGCCGACCTGATTGCGACAAGCCAGATGGATTTCAGTGGGATTGTCCGCGAGCGCGGATCAATCGGCTGCCAAAATCTATCCTCTTCAACATCCAACTTGCTCAAGTCTGCATAGAGATTAAGTGTTTGCCGAAACCAGGCGGTTTGCTTTCTCAAGACCTTGAGTTCTTCTTCGTTTTGATGCGGGTTTTGGAGTTGAGGCAGAAACTGTCTGGTGCGCTTTTAAAAGAATCTCAAGGCCAGATGAGACTTCAACGCTATCCAATCTACTAGACTTGACTTGACATATCCTATTCCCGCCTAAAAGATATTGAGAGGTTACTGAGGAATTTAGTATGCCTGAGTCAAGATTGCGCATAGAAACGGGGGGGCTTTCGGGCGTTGTTGGCTATCTTGGAAGTCTTGCCTCCCAGGTCCGATCTCTTATACTCGCACCCGGAGCAGCGGTTCCAAGAGATGTTACAGTCCGTGCACCAACAACAACGCTGTTGAAAAGTGAAGTTTCAATGCTTCTGAGACAGTTAACGCCGGGGGGTATTGGTGGAAAACCAGCGCTGAAAGGAGTCCCAACTTTTCCCAGAGAAGAAACTATTGCGAAAGGTTTTGGGGGCTTGATAGCGCAAGTTCGGCAGCAAACTGGAATGCGACTAGAGGGGTTGACTCAAATCCAGCAGGTCGCATCCAGGTTTTCCCGTGATTTTTATCGCTTGATTGCGAAACTTCCAAAACTTGATCCCCGCGTTGCTACTAGAAGAGTCGCTAGCTTTATGAAGAGATATGCTGGTATAGGAAAAGATCTTAGTCAGCTATTCACTCGCGAAATAAACCGCTTAATCCCTATCCTTAAAAGAGCAACGCCGGAACACAGGGCAATTCTTAAAAGACTAGTCGGGGCATTGAGGCGTTATCGGGGAAATTGGACAGCAAACGCGCACAAAATCCAGGCTGAAATGGCTGCTTTTTGTAGAGCAATTATTAGTGATGTTCATCGGATATCGGAACAGGCGAAAATTCGAAAACTCCCCCGGCCAGCCATCCCAGTTGTTAAAAGAATATACGGCGGTTTGGTACCGAACGATATAGCTGGGGCTGGTGCGGAAGAGGCGGGAGAAAAGGCAGAGTCGAGATGGAGCAAGACAGGGGGGCACCTTCGGCGCGTCGCATCTTTAGTTTCGCAAGTTTCTTCATCTTTTACCCGCGCGGGACGGGTTATCGGCGAATCTCTTTTCGCGCCTTTGAAAATTCTCCATAACCTACATATGGAAGTCAGAAGGTGGATGTTCTCCGCATTGTTGTTCTGGTACTCGATGGACAGATTTTTTAGGCCAGCTGCTGCTGTCATCCGCAAGGTTCAGGCCGCTACTATAATGGCAACCGGGGCGTTCAAGGATTGGGGAACCCACCTTTCTTATGTTTCGCGTCTTGGTGGCAAGTTTGCGGTTCCTCTCCGCCAGATTTCTGAAGGATATTACACGCTAACGAAGGCTGGGTTTTCCGCGCAAGAATCTCAAAATATGCTTACGGCTTCACTGTCTTACGCCACGATTCACGGCTCTGAACTTCAGGGCGTAATCGGTCAGTTGATTACAGTCATACATGCGTGGAACTTAAAGGGTGAGGATGCAACGAGGATCGTTAACTCGCTTCAAAATGCAGTTGCAAAGTCTAACCTTGGGATCAACGATCTCAACACTGCATTGGGATATGTTGCGAGTTCGGCTGGGGATCTTGGAATATCGCTGAACGAAACGTTGGCCGCAATGATGGCGCTTCGTGATGCTGGCGTTCGTGCAGGAAGAATCGGGACCGGTCTCCGCAGGGTTATTCAGGGGCTAGTACAGGCGACGGCAAGAGCTGTTGGTGAGCAGATGAATGCCAAGGATGCAATTGGAGTGTTAGAAGCATCTGGTGTTCAGTGGAAACGCCTTGCTAGTGCGATTGAAAATGCAGGGAAAGGTCCATCATTTTTTAGGGTTGCGCTTGAAGAATTAAACAAGGTCGTTCGGGACGGGATTACGGTTCAAGAGCGATATGCATTCAAAGTACTTTTTGGCTTGAGGGGCGTTCAAGTCGCGACCCTTTTGGCTAGAAAACGCAAAGAAATCCTCGAAGAGAATATTCGGAAACTAGAAGAGAATGCTAGACTTGAAGAAAAAGCTGCTCAGGTTACTTCCCAATTTGCCGGCATCTTCGATGTCCTTAACAATCTCTGGTTAATATTTAGAAGCGGTGTACTTGAGGGGTTGGGTACATTTGGGAACGAATTTACCAAAACCACTACAAGCATTGCAGATTCCCTATTACAAACTGGGAAGCGCATTGGGACAATGATTGCAAAAGAGTTTGGGATCGAAAACCTTTTTAAGGGTATTGGGGGTGGATTGCCAAAGACGATAGAGTGGATCGCCGGGGAAATAATGGGATTCATAAAATATATTGGTCGTGGAATCAAGGAAAGTGCTAGAATCCTAATGGATGCTTTTGGAATGGCTATAGGGAAGGGAAAAGGTGTTGGCGAAACAATTGGGGCAGTGGTTTCTGGAATTCTCATCGGCCTTTCAAAGGTATCCGCAATAATCATCAAAATCATTAACGAAATTATGAAGGCTATTGGTGGTGGAGAAAGTTTTGAGAAAACAGTGGCGAAAATGGTGCAGGTATTTGCAACATTAAAACTTGGCGTGGCTGCTGTACTCACGCCCTTTACATCACTGGTAAAACTTGGCTGGCAGTTGACAATGATCTCCGCAATTTTAGGGAAAGGTGGTCTTTTCGGTGGTGCGGCTGCGGGGAAAGGCGCCGGTCTCTTTGGCGGTGCTGGTTTCCTTGGTGGCGCAAAGTGGATTTTTGGGAAAGCGTTACTGCCGGTTGGCGCGGGGATAGCGGGCGCAGAAGTAGCCGGAGCTTTTGGCGGAGGGAAATGGTGGCAAATGGGTACGGGAGCGGCCACAGGTGCGGGGGTGGGGTTTGCAACTGGTGGACCAGTAGGGGCAGTTGTTGGCGCTATTGGCGGAGGGATATATGGATACCTCCGTGGTAGTTCCGAAGAAGCCGCCCAAAGGGAGGCTGAAATTGCGCGAGAAAGAGCGCTAGACCGACAAGAAAGACTTGAAAGAATTGCTGCTGAAAGAGAACGGAGGTGGGCTGAGTATCGTAGAAAGATTGGGGTTGAAATCACTCATAAAGGGGGCGGTAAAGAAGAAGAGGAGCGGGTCTATGAAACTATAATATCTGCGCTCAAAAAAGAATATAATGTGATTGCGACTATGAGAGAGGAGGCGTGACTGTGGCTTTTGTGATGAAGATTTTTAGCAATTCAAGTTCGTATGAATTTCAGGCTCCTCCACGCTTCAAAGTTTCTGAGGAGATGGAAATTGTTGATGACAAAAAAGTTTGGCGTGAGAACTGGGAGTTTGAAGGGCTCGAACCGTGTTCCGGCAATGATGATGCAAAAACCCGGTGGGAAAACATCCTTGCAATTCTTCATCCTGAAACCTTTGATGGCTTCACGATTTATAAAGATATTGGTGGATCTTTGATCTCTTTCATTTCGAGGCGCGATGCTGACTGTCTTGTTCGCCCAAGAATCGGGGCCGTAAGCCTGCCGAGCTCTGGCGCTGATGCAGCTTGGGCAACAAATATACGTTACTCGTTTACCGTTTCGGCACTTCCTCGGTATAGTGATCTTGCAACTGGAGAAGCCAGAAGGAACTGGCGCGTCGAAATCCAGATCGACGAATTGGGATTTATGGCGATTACGGAAAGTGGGGAGGTAGAGTATTCTGAAGAACCGAATCATGGCCCGTTGCCGCGTATGTCACCGAGTAAGCGCAGATTCGAATCTAAGGGGCTAAGAACAACGTGGAGTGAAGGAAAACGCAAGTGCTCATATTCTTATTCATGGAAGGAGAGGCGTTTTGTTCTTGATGAGGATATGGATGTAGTCGGATTGCAATTTTCCTGTAACAGGTCGTTTGCGCCTTTTTTTAAGCGATTTGAGATAAAGATTTCATGTGGTGTTCCGAAGGCAAAAGGTGGTGCGGTCAGATGGTCAAGCGAGTTGGGAAAGTTTAAGCGGAGTGGCGGTGCTGTTCGTGTGGGAATGATAAGTTCTGAACCTGATGTTACACCAACCGAGTTTTTGGATTCGCTTCCTCCCGAAGCAAAAGATGTTGCGGTAAAAATTGAGGAAGCGCTAGTTCCATCTTCTGCGTTTGATATTGATAGGCGTGCATCGTGGGATTCTGAATCAAGGAACCTTTCGCTTGATTTGTCGTATTCGGTTTTGAAATCTGATGCGAAGTGGGTCTCCCTTTCGTTTTCACTTGATTTACAAGAATCCTTGCCATCTGTGTCTGAATTTAAGAGAGCATACGGGCGGTACCCCATTCTGTTCTTTTCCGGCAACAACGCAAAGCGGATTGCGGTTTCGATTCGAGTTGAAAGCCTATCTCAGATTCCGAATGAGAACCTTTTGTTCCCAAGGATAGAGACGGGGCTTTGGTGGTCAAGGCGGCGTGTCCGAAAGGGCGTTGCAAAGATTTTTAATGATGGCACCTATTCTTGGGCCTACTCGGCCGACGGTGAGTTGGTCGTTCCAGAGTCGTCTAGAAGTGTGAGCCTTTCGGGGATTACATCCAAGATATTTGCCGCACTGGGGGTATCGCCGTGACCAAGGTATTTTCGGGCGTTGCCAGGCTAGTTGATCTTAATGTTATAAAAGGAGGAAAGTTCGGACCATCTCCAAGGGAGCGTATCCGCAGTGGGAAATTTCATACGCGAGTTACTGTTGGCGGTTCTGGAGGACAGAATACCGCTGCTGTACCGCCCCCTCAAAAATTGCTTTCGCAAAAAGAGTTCGAGGTAGTTGAGTTTACGATGACAAGACAGTCGGGGGTTTCCCCTTCGAAGGGAAGCACCATTATTCTTGGTCCCCCGGGTATCGCAACTGCCTTAAAAACCCGTCCGTTCATTGAGTTTGACCTGCTTGAAGAAGATCTTGAATTGAACTCTACTGTGAAAAGAAAAATTAGAAAACTGAAAGTAGTTCGTTACGAAGAAGTCATGCCGCGCTTGTCGAAGAAGGTCCCAGCTGGGATGCTTGCTTATAAAGTAGAGTTTGAGGACTTTCGATGGATACTCAATTTTGGTGGCGTTTTTGGGGAGTTCAATATAATCCAAGACTTTGCGTTCGACGGAAAGCCGATATTCAAAAGGCATTCATTAAAGAAGGACGGAACTCCTTGGTTATACGGGGAATTGATTTCGTTAGTTCTCAAAAGCTTGTTAGTCTCATTTGAAGGCGGGCGAGAGAATGTCGATTGCAAAGTGATTTTCCTTACAAAAGGAAAATCGGAGACAAGGACGAGGGCGGTGGTGGCGGAGCCCCAATTAGGCTCGCATCTTACTGGAGATGTGATTGACGTTGCTTTTGAAAGTAAGGAAACGGCATTGGGAAACTTTCCTTGGAATAAAAAGTGGTGGGGCACTTCTAGGAGGGCGGTTCTTAATGAGTTGCTAAGAGAAATAGGTTATGAACTTTCTATAGATGATGCTGGTGATATATTTATAGTTCCGCAGCCCAAACAAGTTGATGTTAGAGTTTCAGGAATTGAAGACGAGAAAAGCCCGCGGGTGGGGCTTTTCAAGGGGGCCGTCCCCGAAAAGGTGTTTGTAATTGGTGCGAAATCCGTAAGAATGGAACTTGTTGAGGCAATGCTTCCACAATCAAAATCGTACCAACAGACAGTTTCAGATTTTATAGAAGAAATTGGGGCTAGCACTTCACTTGCAACTGCGAATGACGCAATCGCAAAGTTTATTGCGAGAAAGTTCAACGAGTTAGCCGGGACGGTTGATTATCCTATTTGGCCAGCAATTCCAGATCTTTCTGGTCGCTGGCGCATTCTTTGGGATATTTTGGACCAGTGGGATATAGATATAGGCGGGTTTTGTCTTTGGATGGGATCGCAAGAAAGCATCAAAACGCTGCAGGACAATATCCCGCATGATCCTCCTAATGCAGCACTGCCAGAAGTTTTGTATCCGGAAGAGGTTGAATTTGTAGAAACGCTTTTGAAACTCGGGCTTCCGGTTGATTGCAAGCAAACAAAAGCATCTTTACTTCATGCAAATGCTTTTAAGGCTTGGTGGTTAAAAGGGCCAATAAGAGTGGAATATAATTGGGATGCCGAACAGAAAAAAATCATCTCGGATTTTGCAGGAGATGTTCCGAGCGGTACCACGGAACTTGACTCAGAGCAGTTTCTCCCGCTTCGAGATTTTCTTTCTCCGATATGGGTTTTTTCTAGCAAGGAGAAAGAAGAGGGCAAAGATGGTCTCATAAATCTTTTTGGCGATTCAAAAGGATCAAGGGCGGGTAAGCATGGTTACGGTTCTGCGCGGCAAAAAGTGCGAATGTTGGCCTGGCTTCCTGAGTGGTCAAAACATCTTTCCGGTCAACTTGGATGGTACGAGCCCAGATTTTGCGAGTCTTGGGCAAAAACGTTTAAGACGGTTGCGTCATTAGGGTATGTTGCTCCATCTTTGTTGAGAAAACAGGGATTCACGCTTGAGCAACCGATGGTGTTGGATGCACAGAAGGGAGTAATCGCATTTGCGAACCGTACGCGCGGTCTTCGAATTCCGAACCCAGGTCTTTCTGAACACTCGCCGTTCATGCCATTCATCCAGCCTATGTCGCTATTATTTGCATTTGAGTCGCATGATGAACGGCTTGGCGTCCTCAACTTTTTCATTCATGAGGTCAAGCGGCCTAATAAAGATAGGTTTATGTACCCGATAAAGGGATTGGCCAAGTTTGTAAGAATTGAGGAGCTCAGGGAGTATATCAGGCTTGGAGAAAGCGTAAATCGCGAGGAGCTTTGCAATCTAGTTGATGAGTTTGCGCCCCAAATTTGGGATGCTGCGGTTGAAGGAAGGAGTCAGCGGATCTCGACTAGGGTGGGGACGATTTCTCTTGATGCGAGTTCGATCTATCCTCAATCGAGCATAACATGGCGGGCAAAGGGCGAAACGTCTACGTCAATCGAGATCTCTTCGCCTCATAAAGCGGGGATGCCGCTTCTCCCGTTAAAGCGCCGGATTGCTCGTGACTGGGGCGAAAAAAGAAAAGACCACGATCTAACGTTGTTTTCCCACGATGCGGCAAGTGATTTTGCAGATGGAAGAGATGAGTTTGCAGAAAAGCAGGTTCTGGCACCTGACCGCTCATCGGAGGAGCGCCGACTTCTGAATGCGCAGCACTTCGGGATACTCGGCATGTATGATCCGAATGAAGATGAGGATGTTATTGCCGCTGAGGTTGTTCTTGCGCGCCCAGACTGGCACATTCACTCGCTTTCGAAAATTGGCCCGTTGCTCTCCCGCGAACCAATAGGACAAGATCCAGCCGGGTATGGTTCCAACGAGTTTATGATTTTGTATGGTCATTTTTGGTGGACACCAAATGTTGACAAAGCAGGCTGCGGCCACTCGCATAAAATTGGCGGGTTTTGGTATCCCTATGTGCGGCTTCCATTGAGAATTCTGACTGGAGGACCGAAGAGTTCCTGGCAACGCGCCGGGAGTGATTTGTATCCTGATGTTACTTCTGTTGGTAGAGTCACGGGGCTTGTTTTCCCGCAGGGATCGGACAAAAAGGCCAGGCTTGAACTAAATGTAATGAACCGTCCCGAGCAAAATGGGGAGCCTGTAAAGTTTGGGTTGCTTTTTGAGTATGTTTTTACGGATACCGCGAGCGACAAAAACGCTGTGTTTCAGTTTGATTACGTTTCGCATTCCCAAGGCGACTCCGTAACTGATCCCATTCCATCTACCCTAACGGTTTCCCTTTCGATAGACGGCGATGCAGGAGTGCTCCAAAAAAGAACCTTGGTGGTATTCCCGGATGGCTTCGACGCCTGGTCTCTTTCGGCAATTGATATTTCAAGACCAAGTCATGCTTCAGATACATATACCGGCGATGTAATCGTATTGGGAGTCAAGCCGGTTTATGGATTGGATGAAATGATTTCCATAGGAGGAGCACCATCATGAAGGACTACTGGGCAGAAAGAGTAAAGCGCCAGGGCTTTCTTTACGTTGGGAATAATAAATACCGCAGTATGGACGACTTAAATCGCCAAACGTCTCTAATTCTGCCATTTTTGAGGTCTGCGAAAGATAGGGTGGCCGCCGAACTTGATGCACCGTATCGCGTTCTTGACTTCGGATGCGGGTGGGGACGGTTTTGTGAATTTTTCTCCTTCCCATTTGACTGGGTTGGCATTGATATTTGCGAGGCAGCAGCAAAACTTTCAGGCAACCCAAAAATTTCTATCTACGATGGAGATGATTTGCCGTATAAAGATGGAGTGTTTTCTTTGGTTCTAGCAATTTTTGTTTTTCAGCATATTGTAGATGACTCAGAGCTGCGCATCTCAATTCTTGAAATAGTAAGAGTCTTGAAAGACAATGGGTTTTTGTTTGTGGTTGACAATGCGGCCGTGAACCGGAAGTTTGTTAAAAGTAGGCCGGGTCTTGTAAAAATGCTAAAGGCTTACGGTTTCCAATTAGATTTCGAGACTCAAATTTTGATTGACGGGGAAAGCCATAACGTGTATCTTTTCTGCTGGCGACCATCACCGATGGTAACGAGTTAATGGAGGTAGATTGATGCCGCAAGTTGCTTGGCCGGTTGAACATCTACCAACAGGACATCATTCGCTAGTTGCCGATCTTCCCATGAACGGAAACTTTCTCAAGGAACCAGGTGGCGTCAAGGATTCGGCGGGCAATAAACACACAATCTACGTGGAAGAAGGCGATGACATCAAGTCCATAATCGAAGCCGCGCCCGCAGGCTCAAAGGTGTATATCTTGAGCGGCACCCATACCTTTACCGATACTATCAACCCGCCCGACGGCGTAGAAATCGAAGGCGAAAACAAACATAAGACCATTCTCAACTTCAAACCTTCGGCAAATAACAAGGCCGCTTTTGGCTGGAGTGCTGTTGATTGTCTATTTAAGGCCCATAATTTCACGCTGCAATATGACGATTCGGTTGCGGGAAGCCCGACGTGGGGATGCTATGGATTCAGCATCAAATATGTCGGCTCAACGAAGTTGTTTGCGGTCCAACTTGAGAACTTGATAATCACCGACTTTCATTCGGGAATAGTGTGGGCGGGCAACAAGTATAAGTACACCAGCATGTTTTTGCGCAATATCCTTTGTAAAAGTTGCTCGTATGCAGGCTTTTACGGCGGCGGATATCATTCCCTGTTTACTTCGATAACGGCGCGAAGTTGCGGTATCGGTTTTTACTTCAGCAATCAATTCGCTACAACCGTCAACATGTTTGAAACCGTCGATTGCAGCACTGGTATTCTGGTTTATTCGCAGTCAGGCGAAAGCGCTCGGTATCCGGGTAGCCTTTTCACAAACGGCATTATCGTCAGGCCGACAAATGCAGTGTGGTTGCGGACCACCGGTAGCGGTACTGACCTGCGTCGCCTTCACGCCCCCCGCATAACGAACGTCAGAATCAATAACTGCTCGGGCAAAATGGTCGCCTGTGGCGGCATCAACAACCTCGGCTACATTGACGGCATCGTCCTTGAAAACATAGAGCATCTCACAGGCGACGAAGCAGGAACGTCTATCGTCACGCCGGATTACGGGCTTTACATCAACGTTGCGAGCGACATAGACTTCGCCAAGGTATTCGGCTGTGACTTCTCTGCCGCTACGACCCCCGTCTATATCGCCGCCGGTGCGAACACAAACTGGAGCACATGCTGGAAGGAGGTTCTGATATGAGAGTGAAGCGTGAGGTGCCGGTCGAGCGGCTTGAAGTATTCCCTGATGGGCGTGCGGTTATCTGGCTTGCGGGCGGAGAAGGTGTCGAAGTCCATTTGCCGGAGAAGGTGATGAGCGCGATTGTCAATGCGCTTGCCGCGAAGGTGGAGGTCATAACCGATGACCGTGAGGCGTAGTGGTTTCACGGTAGATGGCGATATCATTCCCGATGCGGATGACACACGCAATCTCGGCTCGTCAAGCAAGCAGTTCGCGGCAATCTACGCCGTGGACGGATATTTCGAGACCGCGGAAGGCGAGAAAGTCGAGGTCAACAACGCAGCGGGCACATGGCGCAGCGTCGAGTATCAAACCGGCGGGAGTATGCGCTGGGTAATCACCGCCGACTCCGCATCCGAATCGGGCGGGAACGCGGGGAGCAATTTTCAAGTCCGGCGGTATGACGACAGCGGCTCGTATATTGACAACCCGATTCACATTTACAGAAGCGACGGCGTGGTCCGTATGGTGAACGGCGCGAAGATGGACACGATTGAGGAATACACTTCCGATACGGGCGTGACGGTTGACGGGGTGTTGATAAAGGATGGCCAAGTTGATGGGGTGGACATAAGCGCTCATGCCTCTCGCCACCAAAACGGGGGCGCGGATGAACTCGACCTCACGGGACTTGAAGGCGACAACATCAAGGTTGATACGATTGGCGAAAAGACCCCTGGCGCGGGTGTGAGTTTCGGGAGCGTGGTTGACTTCGGCCACGCCGTTACGCGAGAGGTGAAGACGCTTTCACTCGGAGATTACACCATCACCGATAGCGACCCGGACTTATTTTTCCTGGACAATCCAGGGGATACAGATAGTACTATCACGCTCCCCACAGCAGCGGACAACAAGGGGCGGATTTTACGGTTTGTGGTAAGGTCTCCGCAGGTAGGCGCGAACAATTGGATTCTGGATGGAGAAGGAACGGAGACCATCAATGGGGACGCGACTTATACCTTATCGGCGGCCACGTATGACCGCGTAACTATAGCCTGTGACGGCAGCAACTGGTTCATTCTGGCGGAGCAGTGATGGCGAAGAAGTTTATGGCGTGGTGTCCGGTGTGCAAAGGGGCGCGGCGGTTCAACGCATCCGGGCACCACGTCGCTTACTGTGAAGATTGCGGCGAATACATCTGGGCGCACACTTTCCGCACGTGTCCGCGATGCAGGTCGCCGAGGCGGTTCTACGTTATGAACAAGGACGGGACGCGGCTGCGGTGTCGCGTCTGCGGGTTCATCCTGGATGAGGAGGAAAAGGACTATGGCACCGGAAAGGTTTAGACTGCTGGCGGCCGTTGTCGCCGCGCATCCCGATAGACGGGTTGTTTGTCAAGGCCGCCTTCAAAATACAGTCCTGCTCCTACAAAGCGCAGGTCTTTCAACCGACTACGACTACACAACGCATTTTCACAGACCCTATAGTGAGGGACTTCAAGCAGAAATCGGGCTGCTTGAACATATGGGACTTGCAGAAGGGCATCCTCCTCGTCCAGCGGAAGATAGACCCTGTTATGTCATCAAGGCAAAGCCGAAAGCAGCGCTGAAAGAAGTGGAGGAGCAATTCGGAGACGCGATTCGATTGACAGCACAATCCGACCTCGAAGTTCTGGAGTTGGCGGCGACCTATGTGGTGTTTCGTGAGAAAGGGATGACGCACGACGAGGCGCTGGCAGTTATCCGTCGGAGAAAGGGCGCTGAGCGCGTAGCCAAAAACGAAAAGAGCATTTTTGAATTGCTTGATAAACTTGGGCTTCTGGAGGAGGAGCATCGTGAGTATTCCTGAATGGGCACGCGAGTTGCTTGACCGCATGGGGAAGGTCGAGGACAAGGTCGGCGACCTTTCCGAGCGCATGGGCAAGGTTGAGGCCAAACTCGGCAATCTTGAAGGCTGGCTTGACAAGCAGAACGGCCGCGTCTGGACTCTTTCGGAGCGGCAGGGGCGCCTGACCGGCAAGGTAGCGATACTCGTGGTCTTGACAAGCGCGGCTGTATCGGCTATATTTGGTGTGGTGTTGTCTCTTTTGAAGTAGGAGGAAGGACGATGGTGAGAAATCTCAACCCGCCCCGCGACGGACGGGGCAAAGGACGCGGGATGCCTGGCGGCGGGCGTCGGGGTCGGAACACAGGGCCCTGTAAGAAAGGCGGTCCGGGACACGGTCGTGGCGGAGGCCGTGGCGGAGGGCGCGGCCGTGGGTAGAGGAGCACGAATCGGCATCATTCTCATTCTGTTCCTGCTCGTGACCGTAAGCGCCAGCTGCAACAGGGCGATGATACCTGTTAACGACCTGCGAGACTTCCGCGACTGCTACAAAGCGATGGAGCAGGGGGTAACGTTCGATAAGCCAGAAGCGAGATCTATCTACGATGACCTGCGAAAGACACTTGATAACTGGCTTAAACCTTTTGAGGAGAACAAGGGTGAGTGACAAGATGAGTCTGGAAGAGGCTGCGGAAAAGGCCAAGAAACTGGCTACCCGCAGCGGCGCGAAGTCCACAGAGTTTTGGGCTGTGGCCGCTGCCGCCGTCGCTGGCGTGGTGATGTCCGTGTTCAAGGTCGGCGCGGAGCACTGGGTCGTCCAAATCATCTCGAACTGGCTACCGCTCGTCGGCGCGCTCGCCTATGCCGCCTTCCGGGGCCGGCTCAAAAAGGTCGCGCTCGACGTGCTGCCGATGCTGGTTGAGAAACTGAAAGAAAAAGAGAAGGAGCGTTCGATATGATGAAAAATCTTTCGTTCAAAGAACTTTGGGAATACCTTGAAGAAAGAGCAAAGACAACTAAGGGGTGGCACATTTCAATTCGAGGAGAACCTGAGGAAATTCTGCGGGCATTGAAGGGTATAATCCCGAAGGGTAGGATTCTTGAAGTTGGGGCTCGTGGCGGTCGGCTTCAAAAACTGTGTGATTCGCTAAAATATGATTATGCTGGCGTGGAATTTTCGGAAGCGATGGTCGAAGGTAACGATGCGCTTCTTCCGGTTCGGAAACCGTCTGATTTGCCAGAGGGGCCTTTCGACTGCGTAGTTTTGAACACAACAATTTGTATGCTATCACGGAAGGCTGCGAAGTCTCTTGTGAATGAGGCGACAGCCCGCTTAAAAGAAAACGGGGTTCTGATTCAGGTTGATCCCAAAGCCAAAAGGCTGTTTACCCTCCCAGATGGGAATATGATTGAAGTTACGGCGTTCAGCGAACCACACGTAATCATTCACCGAAAGAAAGAAAAGGATGCCCGCTCCAGTCGTCGGCGTTAAGATTCATGGCGGAATCGGAAATGCGCTTCAGTCGTTGCCGTTAATTCGCCACCTTCAGTCCTTAGGGATTACACCGAATGTTTTACCTGGGCGATTAGAATCTGGCGGGATCTCAGATATTTTCCGGTGTCTCGCGCAACACGAAAGGGTGCTCTTTGATGCAAACGTTATAATGCAATTTGTGCTAGATCTCCCCTATTTTAAGAACTGCGTTTCGCCCATGACGGGAATGCCGCTTTTTTGGCATGAAGTATTTGATGTTTCATGGGGATGGCTTTCTGGTGAAGCGGCCCTTTACTTGAGGATGGCAACAACGGAAAAAACATTGCCTCCACCTCAGAAGTACCGTTTTTATCTAGATGCGGATATAAAACGAGTTGAGCAATGGAAGGGGCGAACGGTGGTTTCTTTTGAGGGGAAGCGTAAACAGAAAATTAAACGGTATCCATTTGCGGTTGAAGTAGCAGAGCGTCTTCCGGGATCCGTTTTTGTTGGCCTTGAACGTCTGCCTGCACTTCCTGAGTCTGTCATCGACCTACGCGGAAAATTGAAACTAACGGAGGTTGCCGCTCTTTTGGGCAGTGCAAAAAGGTGTATTGCAAATGACAGTGGGATTGCTCATCTATCAGCCGCTGTTGGTTGTCCAACTTTTGTTATTTTTGGGCCAACATCTCCGTTAAAAAATAGACCGCCCTGGCCTTGGGTTGAGGTTTTCACGAAGCAAGAAGGATGCATTGATTGCCAGTCAAAGGGGGCAATGAAAGAAGATTGCCCGCTTTCAATGCCCCCGCCCTGCCTTTCAATCGATCCTGGCTATATCCTTGCCGAGTTTAAAAAAAGATTTCCTTGACTTTTGCCATCCACTTCTCAGCGCGGTGCCTATAAGTATGAAACCCATGCGCTTGTTTCCATGCGCTCTCTCGCTTTTCGTAAATCTCATCTTCTCCAATTGTTTCGATGATGTTTAGTGCAGACTCCACAATGTTAGATTTGCTCGTCCAAAACACCGAATCGCCGAATTCCAGTTTTAATTCTTGTCGCTCGATTGCGAGATAGCTTGCACCCCACCCTGTCATTATGTAAATGCGGTTTGACCAATAATGGTCCATAACCAAATTGGGAGCATCAAGTACGATCTTATATTGCGGAATTACCTGCCCGAGCCTCCACCCATATACTCCACGCCTGATATTTTTTACTTTGCCATCCAGCCCTTCGATCATCTCTATCCGTTCTTTTTGATAGAGCATCCCAACGAAAAGGGCTTTTTTTCTAATAGGAACCGTTAGGAACGGCCACTTGCTTCTACAACCCTGTCTGATTAGAACCCAGTCAACGTGAGGGGCTAGATACTCCCATCGCCCAGTTGCAAATACTGGTATCTCAGACGGAACCTTTTTGAGAAAAATCTTTCTACTACGAGTGTCCATGCAATCAAAAGTGAAAAGTAGAAGTCTTGACTTATCTACTCTCTGCCATCCTGGCATGTCTTCTTTTCTAAGTGGAATCGCGACGATAGAATCTGGTGGGGCATCCAAAGGATCCCGAACAGCGTGGACAATAAAATTACTTGCTGCTTTCTTGATATGATAAGGAGGGTTTGCCCTCGGCAATGGGAGCGGTCCTTCGTAGCTTGCCCCCGCCTCGCAGAATCCTTCAATTAGGTCCCACTCTGTTGGGATTTGCCCCCAAGGATATTGCGAGATTCTAATTACAAAGGTTAGGCGGGGGGACCGCCCGCGAGGTGCGGGATGGAGGGGCTCGCTCCGCACCCCGCGAGTTTTGCCCGGCCCCATTTTTGTTTACTCCAAGGTTGGTTCAGGAATCGCATTGAAAACTGCGTCAAGATCAAGGAATGTGTCGAACCGTTGATTGATAATTTCACGCTTTATGGCGCCGAATATAACTTTCAACCGCGATTCGCATTTTTCCTTCGTAAGCGGGCTTTTGGCAGTGCCTTCCCGCGACTTGAAAATCGTTGGGCCAACACCGGGGATGGAAACACGCAAAGTTTGCTGAATAGGAATCGACTCCCCGCTTTTTCTGGGGAAATGAATGTCTGCTGTGCCCTCGTGAAAAACAAAGATTGGCTTCGGTATTGAAGAATGAACGAAAAGTACCGCCCACTCAGCTCTAGGAATTTTGCACCACCCCTCGTACGTAAGGCTCGTCCAGATAACGCCAATTGGGAGAGATGTTAGACTATCCATTTCGTTCCTCCTGTTGCGCGATTTCAATCAAATAAACTAAGAGCAAGACAACTTGTTCTTTGGAAAGATCGTCTATTTTGACCGGCGATGATGCGCTGAGTCCGATTTTTTCTTTGAACTCCTTTATCGCGGCAATAAACTTTTCCCTATCAGCGTGTTTTGCCCTTCGTCTCCATTCTGCAAGAACGTCTTTCCTCTGTTCTATGTTTTCGATTTTACTTGCGATTTCAGCCGCGAGTTTTTCTGCTTTTGCTTGTTTGGGCTCAGGTTTCGTCGGTTCTTCTTTGCTTTCTTTTTCTACGTCAAGTTCGGGTTCTTCACAAAGATCTTCCCCTTCAGAATGTTCACGAGGTTCGTCTTCGGTTTTTGCTTCCTTTTCTATCTTTTTCTTTTTAGGCCTACCACGCTTTTTCTTTTCCGAAGGCTTCGATTCCTTTTCCCCTCCCGTCGTTTCTGATTCGAGATCCTTAATCAGTTGCGCTTCGATAGGTTCTTTTGTTTCGTCAGCCTCGTTAAAATGAGGTATTTCATCTTCTAGGAATAGTTCGGTCATGTTTTCACTGTACGGAACCAGGCTGATAATGGCACGCTTCCTGGCTCTCGTAATTGCCCGGCCAAAAGCCGCATGGATTTTATCAGACGTCTGGAGGCTGATACCCTGGATTGGCGTTATTGTCATGCCGAAATCTGTGGAAACGCGGTTAAACCGGTCTCGTATCCGAACCTTTGCAACAACCCGAAGTGTTCCCCCGCCATTTTGAACAACTTCATCCAGGTTATCAACAACAGAAAGTTCTTCTTCTTGGACGCCAAAAAAAGTGGCCATCTTTGTGGTTGCCTTCTTCAATGGTTGACAGGCAACGCGATAAGCCATCTCCTTTTCCTTCGCCATTTCGATCCACCTTTTTAACTCATCCTTTGATTGAGTAAACTTTTGTTTCCATTCATCAACTAACTTCCCATTCTTGACCTTCTTGATTTTTATCGAGAAAATCCAAAGAAAATCGGAATCGTCCAGTATGTTGCCGACTGCCTTAAAAAGTGCCGAGTAGGACTTTGAAATTAAAGCAATCGTTTCTTCATCTGGAAGAATCACTCCGGTTTCTGGGAGAGATACCCCCATTTGTGCCTCGGGCGTGACTCTTGCAATACTAGTTTCTTCACTCATGACTTCTCCTTTCTTCAAACGACAACCCGACCTCTACCAAACTCACAGACGTCCCACCACCCGCACCACTTCTCGCTGCACCACCATCCCGATGTATTCGGAACAGGGCGCTCTTCTACCATCATCATCCCAACATTGCGAACAATTTGGGCGAAAGCCTCAATAGACTTTGCGTTAGGGGACGTTTTGCGAAACTCAAAACAGTCTCTCTTTCTCTCAACGATGTTCGGGTAGAAAACGGAAAACGTGAAATCCAATAGCTTTTTCTCTTTCCTCCAAAATGGAAGTGCGTAAGCAAGTGGCTGAACCTCTTTGTGTTCCCTTCCTGTTGCCCATTTCCTCCAAGCGGTTTTGTGATCAACAATCCCCATTCCTCTTGCTATGAGGTCAATCCTGCATCTCATTTTGAATCCATCAATGTCTACCTCCAAAGGAACCTCAACAGCTACAGGATCAAATTGCGGAGATATTGCCTCTTTGTGTCTCTTGATTGACGCGACTCCTATATTGAAGTACTCGGACGCCGCAAGTTCACCATCTTTCCTTTCTGCTTCGCAAAGCCGATCCTGGAATTCAGCCTCGAAAGCCGTAATCATCTCGTCAACTTCACAGTTTTCTCCTTCAATCTTTTTTTGAAGATCAACCTCAACTCCGGCATGATAACTGCTTCCAAACACCATTGTGAATCCTGGCGGTCTAGGGCCTACTGTTAGTAGATGCCAAAGCTGCATGGGGCATCGCATTGCCATCGCAACTTTGGATGGTGATAGGCTGTAAATTCTCATCTCTCTTCCCTCATGACCAGATTTCATCGGTATCGTTATTATCGAATATTACTTCTTCTTCCGACCTTGACTCACCGCCTCCCACGATTATTTCCATCAGCTTTCTCCCGATTTCGCTTTGACAATCGAAGAACCACGCTTTGCATACTTTGCCCTTTATGTTTCTGATTGTTTGCTTTTCGCCGCCAGAAGCGTGAAGAAGTCTTCCAAGAGCGTTTTTTGTGATCCGTTCCACAACCGGCCTACGGTGGCGCTTGAGGATGTTAAAAATTTGTCCGCTTGCAATCCAAACCTGGTCATTTCTCATGCTGATGTGTATCCCGTCTTCAATTTCCCCCTCGCCATAAAGATCCATCATTTCCGAAACAAAATCATCTAGGTCGCGGTTCCCACTTCTGTCGTCCTCGCTAAGCCCGTTTTCAAGAACATCGGCAATCCCCTCGTCGCTAATTCCTAATCGTCGAAGCGCAACATCAATTAGCCAAAGTGATCGTTTTTTCCTGTCAATAACATCCTTTGGAAACTCAATTTCGTGGAGGAATGGGCGCTTTAGACTTTCTTCGATGATTGCACAGCCGAGTTTTTTTAGCGTTTTCCCGGTCTCGTTTAAGAACTTTAGCTGATCAGGGCTTCGTTCTTTACGCTGAAATTCAACAAGCACACATCGCTCTTCTAGCGCCGGATCTTCTGGAACCGACTGCGATGTAATTAACAACGGGGACCGCACTACACGTCGGACTACGGCAGTGTGGAGGCGATTTTGTCCCCGTATCGTTCCCTTGGCATCTTTTGACCTATCATAACTCTGCCGCATCAAGTTTTTGAACCCTGCTGCTCTCAAAACGTCTTCACGAAAATCATCAAGCACTACTGGTAGGCATGAAACGTTTGAAAGGACCCGTGCGAGCCCTTCAGTTGTTGTGTTTACAGCGGACAGAAATAACGTTTCCGCACTCGACTTCCGTGCAAAAAGATTTAGAAGCCATCGTGCAAACGTGGATTTCCCTGCACCTTGCTCGCCTGTAATCCAAAGGAGAGGGAACCCGCCGAACATCTCCTGGATTTCATAGTACCACGGGGCCATCGTGCACCAGGCAAAAGCTATAAGTTGATGAGGGTTAAGCCCTTCACAGATTTGAGATATTGACGTTCTGTCTCCATTTACAAAGTCATCGCCCTTACTGAGAACTGAAATTCCTCCCTTCATTCCCGAACCAGAGCACGTGGGGAGATAAATCCTATCGGATTCCTCAAGGACGATAAATCCCTCTTTTGATATTCTTTGTAACCCACGGCTCGTCATAAAGCAATCTCTCCAGAGGAAAAGAGGGTCGATTATTTCTGATGGATCAGCCCTGCCATAGTAGCTGATGGCTTTTACTTCGGAGTAGTCATCTACTTTAAGTTTCTGTTGGATGAATTGCCTGTGCCGAGTAGGTGAAGATAGGTTCCAGAGTAGTTTTCTGCTACCCGTAAATCGAGAAAAGTCCTTCAAGTCGTAAACCTCTTCGGCCGGGACCGCAACCACAAAGGGTTCTCGCCCGTCAAACTCTTCTGGGTTAGGCCTGATTTTCAAAAAGAGCACAGACGTTTGATCGTCGCCGATTTCTTCTCCGATCACGGAGAAAGTGAAGTTGGAAACTTGATGGTTGCCTGTTTCATCTGAGATGAAATAGCCCTGCGATGTTTCTGCGAGCGGGAGGACCTGGCTACGCTGTACGTTTTCCGCTGAGAACAATCCGCTCCTAATTTCTTTGTCGATGTCTTCATTTGGGACATAGATAAAGACATTCCGCGACGCTAGCGCTGTTGCGAGTTTTTTAAGGTACTGGTTTCCGGCGTCATCGTTATCAACTGCTATCACAAACTTTTCGACTCGTGATGAAACTAGCATTTTAATTTTGTCACGTGAGACCCCGCCACATATTGCTACTGCATGGAGCCCTGCTTTTTCAAGTTGCAAGACGTCATCTTCGCCCTCTGTGATCCAAACTTCTTTTCTATAGAGAGCATCAGAGTTGTAAAGCGGAATGTCGTGAAGCCATGCGTTCCTAGGTATCTGCGAGATCCGCTTTTTTTGATCTCCTGCAACTGCAGCGTACGTTTTGAATCGAAAGTATGCTGGTTCTCCAATTCTTAAGACAGGGAAAATAATATCTGATGTCGACCAAACAAACTGCCCGCCTTTTAGGAGTCCGCACTTACTTAATAGGTCATCCTCAAATCGTTCCCTTAAAAACTCGAAAAGCTCGGGATCGCCGAACTCATTACACGAGCACCCAATCCTCATTCGCTTTATAACATTTTCGTCATGGCCGCGCTCCTGTTTTAGGAATTCGAGCGCTCCGATCTCCTCCCCTCTCTCACTGACAATTACCCCACCGTTTTGAAGTAACTGGCTTGCCTTGTCCGCCATTAAGCGTAGGACGACCTCTTCGCGTCCCCTCTTCTTTGGACGACCGCGCTTCTCGTTCCTAATTCTTTCTAAAACCCTGGCCGCTGCAACTTGGAGGCCAGGTGTTCGACTGTCCTCGGCCAATCTTTCAATCAGCCTTCGCCACGAAAAATACTCACGGCACCCAAAGCAATAAGCATGATCATCGTAAAGCGCAAACGACGGGGTGTCGTCTTGGTGGAACGGGCAGGGTACTTTTGTTGGCCTGCTAGATGGAGGTACCCCAAAAATACCCTCGATTTCTGACCTCAAGTCCACGGGAGCCCCTCCCCTACGGTTGGACGAATCAAATTGATTGTAGTGCGTTCTCAAAGGAACGTCAAGTGCTTTTTCTTTTTTTTTCTGACGCCATCTTCCCGGGACGCCCAAAACGGCGTTTTTGGGGGTTTTTAGGTTACAAATGCCCTTTTGTAACCTTATTTTTTAGCACCGGTTACACGTAACCCATTGTCATACAACGAGATAACCGTTGTAACCATGTAACCGGTGGTTATGCACGTGTATAAGACGGGAAGAAAATAAAAATAAAAAAGAGTGACGGCGTCTATTTTATTTTTTCGTCCCCCCTATATATATATATGTTTGTAGAAAAAGGTAACTAGGTAACAGATTCTTCTTCTTCTTAGACGCCGCCTGAAAAAATTGATGTTACCGATGTCGTTACCGAATCATATTTGTAACCGGTTAAGGGTTACGGCGACAGTGTTCTTTATATTCGCGCGGACTACTATTTAGATCCGCCCGTATTCGGGCGTGCGTTCCGAACGTTCGAGTATGGATGCGAAACCGCGAGTTCGGGCGGCAGGGCCGTGACTACGGGACGATTTCGACAGGGGCGACCCCAAACCCCACTGCGTAAAAATCGTCCGCCAGGTCCGATTTTTCGCCCGTATTCGGGCGCGCGCGTCCCAAGAGAAGGATGTTCGCCCGTCCCGTTATAGAAAATCGCCGTTCACTGACTCTAACGGTTCGTATTGCACTACTCGCGTAATCCATTCCCGCCCGTATTTCGTTTTTTCTCCAAGGGGCAACCTTTTCGTTTTCAGCGTTAAACGCAATGCCATTTCGCCTTTCACGTCCAGGTCCTCTGGCCTCAAGTGTTTTTTCTTTTTGTTCTTTACAGCATCCTCAATCCCAATTGCCCTAAGAAACTCAATGAGTTTTTTTGTAAGCCATATTCTTCTACGGTCATCTGTCCATAGCACCACGTAGTCAGTCACACGCTGTTTTCCCTCGCTTGGAAGAACGAAGTGGATGCGCCATGCATACTCGATTCCTGGTAACCCGTCTGGCCTTCGAACCTTTCGTTTTACTGGTTCTATCTTTTCCACCTTTGCTTCATATTCGCCATCCTTAATCGGGCTTGCCATTTCGCGCCGATTCCAACGGATAGTAATTTCGATGTCCGGCGAATTGTCAATAGGGCGGTCCGTCACCATTTTCCGATCTCCAACTTTCACTTGCGAGATCTCTGATTTCTTTGTCGATCAGTCGCAAAAACTCCATAATCGGCGAAATATAGTATGAGAGATCGCGATCAAATAATGCGCAATGTGGGGCATTGCTTTCAGATTCTGGATGGTCGGCCGGGCGATACGCACGGCAAATTGGCCGGACAGCGTTGATTTCGTGACAGGGCCGCTGAAAGAATGGGCAGATACGCACCTGTGTATTGCGTCCAGTTTCGCAATAATGAAGCATACCTTCCTTATAAAGACGAGCACGGAGTTTGTCAACATCATACTGGCTTTTAACTTCCGGTGATAAGAGTTGTAGAAAATGACGCCTGCGTGCGGCGGTTAGGCCAATCTTAAAGATTGCGGCGGCGACTTTGTCGGTATCGTGCTGTAACGCCGCTTCGAGGCGCTCTTTGTGGACGCTCTTTTGTTTCTCCATTGTGCACACCTCTCTCTTCCAGTTACAATCCTCAGTATATTACTCCTTTGGTAGCCCAAACATGATAGCAATATTTTGCCATCTCACTTCACGACGGAAAGCACGGATTTCTCCGTCTGTCCAGTTTGGGTGGATATAGTAACTGCCTCTGGTTTGTACCTTCACCTGAGGCATGTAGTTATCGAATAAGCTATCGAGAGGGCGAAAGCGGCAATCCGCAACTCGGACTTTCCAGCGCCAACAGAAGTCTAACTTTTGCTTCAGCTCTTCATACGTTATCGTGTAATTGTAAAGCATGAAGACGAATATGTCTTTTGCACGGTACCCTGCGGAAAGCAAAACCTGGACCTGGTTTTGTATCCTTTTGTGTTCGGATACAGGTCCATCCCAGGCTATGCGCGGAGTGTGGAACCGGGCCTTTTTGAGTAGTCGCGCGAGATGCGGCTTCTCTTCTAAAATGCGCCCGTCTAAGCCGCTTTGACTTTCGCACTTGACCTGATAACGGCTATAGGGAGTACCTTTAGAGAACCCGAACTCTATTATCTCTCCCAAAATGTTCTCTATTCGCGGATTAGCAAGAAGGTTGTTGTCATAGAAAATCAATTTGGGCTTGACGATCTCGTTTCTAATGCTGCTTTTCCACGTAAAGCGCGGTTCAATTTTCCACACGCCGCAAAAGGGGCAACGCCGCGGGCACCCCCTGGAAGCGTGGATTACCTGATAGTCTACGTCTTCGGGAAGGAGAGAAAAGTCAATCCGCTCCATTTCTGCGATGCCTCCCTTGTAAAGCCCAACATATACTTCGTCACACTCGGTTACTCTTCGGCATTCGTCCGGCATAAGCGACGCGAAAATTCCGCCGACCACAACTCGCGCTCCAGGGAATAGTCGTTTATAGTGCCTGACCGTTCTGGCAACGTAGCCAGACCAGTACGTGAAGAGAGAGGAGACCATAACAATATCGGGATCAAAGAAGACTTTCTTTTTGGGGAGGTCCCCGCGCACCAGTTGAACCGAGTCTCCGAGTCGCTTGTGATAACTACCGATTTTTAACAGGCCGATAGGAAAGAAGTGCTTGTGGTTTTTACTTTTGCGCGATACCGGGAAAGGGGGTTCAACAAGCAAAATGTTCATTCTTACCGCATTCCTTATCTTGTGGCTACAAGAGGTCTTCTACTCCCCGGCCTTTTTCGTCTGTGTCACCCTGACCGCAAACTCGTCGCCAGTCGCAAACCTGACGACTATGCCATTGCCAAGATGTTCAGGTTCGACTTCCCAATAAGACTTCACGTCTTTAATCACAGGTGCGTTACAGACACCAAGGGCGTGCGCAGGGTCTTCGCCCTTGATGAAGTAGTAGAAGATTGCGCGCAGGAATCCCTCAAACCACGCCTCTGTCGGCGTCGCATGCCCTTCGCCCATCGCTTTGCCCCCTAAAGCCTGTCCACCATCTCTCGAAGTTCGGCCTTCAAATCAGATAGTTCGCCAGACGACCTCACTCCCAAAGCGCGAATGGCAACTTCAGCTATCCGACTGGCAAACTCAATACGTTCGTCGCCATCGTAAACCTTGTGGCGAGCGTGAAATCGGAAAGTGCGAAGATAGCCAGCGAGTTCCTCTACCTTCGACATGTAAACCACATTCACCATGTCGCTATCCATCGCTTCGGCCTCCTAAAAGAGCGCCAAATGTTACTCGCCTCTTGCACGTAACGCTTTCGCCGGATACAGGGCTATTACATCCCCATTCCTTGCGATTTGCAGATAGTCCCTTGCGGGCAGTTCAAACTTGCGAATATCGCCTGGCTGAAGTGTCGTAGTCCATCGCTTTACTATCCGCCCTGCGGAAAATACACTGCTCGTCAGCGTTACGCGCGAAACCGTGACCGCATAATCGTTTGTGTTGTGTAATGTGCCGCGTATGGTGCAAATGCTCATAATCCCTTCGATTTGGACGCCTTGTATATTTCTCGAAAAGGGTTCTGTGTGAAGGCACGACCATGCGGCAGTACATAAACAGATGACGGCTCCAGCGATAAGCACTATGCCCACTTTCTTTTTCTGCTCCGGGCCCAAAAGAAAGATGCCCAAAAAGGCAAGTGCGTACCCCAATACGAACCCAAATCCAAAAAGCACTTCCATCATCTCGACTTCCTAAAAAGCGCCGACCCCGCTGCATTCAGGTCGCGGGGCCGACTGCATTTGTGCGGCACACGGGGAAGGGCGATTGCACCAGAGCGGCGAGACTGGCCAAGTCCCGGTCGCCGCCTTCCCCGTGCCCGCGGCATATTTACTGTAACGCGGTGAGGTCGTCGCCTCTCCGCGTCGTTCATTGCGCACAGGCAGGGAAGACGCTTGGCGACTCCCCTGCCCACGCAGCGCAACGTTGCGGCTGACGCTGCTCGAAAGAACAACGCCAGTGCCCTTTCCACACATGGTGGACGGGCCATAAGCGCGACCTACTACCGCCCTTCGGCGGGGTCGTGTCACGCAGGATAAGGATAACACAGGGGCGTTCATTTGTCAAGCCCTTCTCCCCAACCGGTCCCACTCCTCCAGCGTCATGCGCATTCCCTTTAATTTTCTGATGGCGACTTTGGTTCGACGGCGCTTTATGTCATCGATAATTTCTTCAAGGAAGTCGCTAATCGCGTAGTTCCAATTATAGTCGATAGCGCAAAATCGACAACAGCGCTTGCCGTCGCCTCTTCCATCGCTCCAGGCATCGCTTTCCATCAAACAGTATTTGCAGACCAGTTCTCCGCAACCGTGACAACGTTCGGTTGCGCTATCACCCTTGCAACAAGAGCACGTATTAGGCATCTACTCTTCCTCCAATTCTGCCCAAGGATTATCATGGAAAGCCCTGTAAAGGGGCCGCAACAAGTCGGCGTTTTCTTCCACAAACTTCAACACGGGGCCACTGAATGTTGGAAGGCCAACTACGCAGGCAAAGGCATAGAGACGAAAAGGGAAAGGAATCAGCCACGCGATTGCATTCAAGGCCCAGTTGATTATTCTTTCTATTTCGTATCCCCTTTCTTCCCACTCCTTAAATTCGCCCAGTCGCCGCGCCCACTCTTTCTCATCTACTTTACACATCATCGTCTTATGTGCTGCTCGTTTCACTCTATCCCATTCTCGCGCTTGCGCAGCGGCTGCGATAATGTCCTCTTCTTTTAAGTTGCCAAAGGGGGTTTTACCTTCCTGCATCTTTCCTCTCCTATTTTACTTCGTCTCCAGCCTTTTTCTGGCTCTGGGAACCTTCACGCCGCTGTCTTCGCTTTTGCTCTTCTGCACGCTTTCTTTTTGCTTCCTGATAAGCAGTTGAATACCCCCACCCGAGGGCCCATTCAACTAACGTTTCCCCAAGTAGCATACTCGCAACCATATTCCCTGCGAAGTTTTTGTTTAGGAACAACTGGCTTGCGGCCTTTGCTATCGGCTCCCAAGGATTACGACTGTCCCCGCTCGTTTTTGCTTCCGCGAGCATTTCTTTATTTGCCCCATTTTCGCATAAAACTCGAAGCGTGGCTTCATAATGAAGCCCCTTTCCCCGCTCCTTAAAATCCACAGAGATCTTCATCACTCAATCTCCTCCTAAAAACGCACCGCCCCCGACCCGACTCCGGCAGGGGTTGGAGAGGACCGAAGGTCAGAGGCGGTGCTCCAGTCCACCAAATGGTAGGTGCTATTAGGGTAGCGTTTGTGCAACAACTCCCCATACCGCATTCCCGCATAGGCAGCCTCCTATTGCGCGTTGTCCCCTGCCGGAGCCCTTCGAGAGAAGTAAATATGTTCTATGAGTTGACGCAGCATTTCTTTTGCTTCGTCGTCAAGTATTTCTTCAGGGAACATGCGATAAATACTGTGCACACGAATATCACTATCCCATGCCAGTAAAGCCATGCCGCTGATGATGTTCCAGTTGATTTCAATTCCCTCTCGCATGTTGCCCCGGTTAATTTCGAGTTTCTCCCGCATCATCCATCCTCCTATTGAGTTCGAGTATTTCGCGAGCTATACGCTTACCTATTGGAGAGCCACCCATCGCAATACATTGCGTTGGTGTTGCCGTGGAGGCTACAAAAGCCTCCGCACGACCGCACCCCCCACGTTTCGCGCTCCGGGTGCTCGCAAACAAATCTTTTTCGGCCGTTTTCCAGCACTATAGGCTTGCGGAACCTGCATTTGGACACCCTGCATTCGGATACCTTGCGCCTTCGCCGTTTTAGCAATCGCCGCTTCACGGCTTTTCCTCTTGATACGGCCTGATTTCCGCCCAAGCGATGGGATCGTCGGGTGATTGAAAAGGGGTGCCGCACATAGTCCAAGCCGGTTCGTCATCGTTAATGTCTTCCCATCGGACCACGTAGATACCATCTGGGAAAGTTCCCAAAATCTGCCGCCCATCCTTCGGCGGCGGCTTATCCTCACTTCTAATCCAGGGACCAGCGGCAAACATCATTGCGTTTCTCCTTTATAGCAGGCCAAAAATTTTTCAAGAACCTTGATTATGTGAGGCGGCAATTCAACATCATCCATTTTCTCTCCGGCGTCAAACACAATCTGTTTCCGTTTGGGCACGATGATAATGCGGTCAATATTGACCATGCTGCAACGCTTGAAGGGAAGCCACGCTTTTTCTTCTACTTCTCCGTTGTAGTCCTTAACCTCTGCCCAAACAACAGGGTCCTCTTCAATCCCTGTCATTGGCCCTATTGTCCAGCACCGGTCATCTTCATCGTCGGCCAGAAGCGGGCGTTCCCACGCGGTCAAAAACATTCCACACCCCGCGAATATCCCCAGAACAAGCGAGCCGTCTTTCGGCGGCGGCCTCTGCTCACTCCGATACCATGGTCCAGCTGCGGTACTCATCTGGCCCCTCCTAAAAAAGGTCTGACGTAATTAGCCATCCCCTGTGTTCTTCAAGAAAATCAATTGTTTCCTTCGTTGGATATATTCGATAGTTTGTTACATTCGACAGCTCAATGGCTTTTCTCACTCCCTCAATAAACGCATCATCACATTCGCGCACTTCAGTCTCGTCAAAGAGTTCTTCAATCGCATCAATCGGGCCGGGGATATACTTCCCGGGCGAATCAAGGAGGGCGGCTTTCAGGAAGGAGCAACTCCCGACCGCTGTGTGGGGTAGCCTCAAATACTTCTTCATGGCTTTATCACGCGCCTCTTTATCGTAGTCCCACCGGAAGTAAGCGCTTCCCATGATATTGCTTTTAACGGCCGCCAATTCTTGGCGAGAGAACATCTCTTCTTTGAATGCCACGAGAACATACTCTGCACTCATTTTTCGGTCTCCTTCTGACATTTGGGGCACTTGAAAATAAAAACCCTGTCATCATCCAGTTTCCCTAGCGCCTCAAGCACATCAACGCCTATTTCGAATCCAGGAACAATTTTGGCGTAGGCGACAAAGAGCATGTTGTTGCCCCAATGTTCAGTAAGGGCGTCAATAATGTCTTTTGCTTTCCACTTCGCACCACAACAAGGACACTCTATCACTTCTCTTCCTCCTGCTGACATTCAGGGCATCTGGTGATAAGGAACCCCACTCTGTCCGCCAATGGCAAACTCATAAGCACGTCTATTCCCATCTCGAACTCGCCGCACTTGCCCCACAACGTAAATCTTTCGTCAGGATACTCTTCGTAAACAACGTCCATCAATTCTTGATATTTCCATACCTTGCCACATCCGATACACCGCACTTCTGG
>Ga0190360_1000024_pt1 | contig 73387 bp, 62 predicted proteins | sample 48721834_MG_FD_161271 | JGI IMG/M metagenome (GOLD analysis project Ga0190360, IMG submission 161271) | Hydrothermal vent microbial mat bacterial communities from Southern Trench, Guaymas Basin, Mexico - 4872-18-3-4_MG | ecosystem: Environmental > Aquatic > Marine > Hydrothermal vents >...
TGAAGAATATCATAACATCGGTTACACAAAATTATCACAACATAGGTAACAGTTTAGTAATGGGCAATTATCACAACATAGGTTACACTATTTATTTTCATATGAATTATTTTCATTGTCATTCAATACCTAAAAGGAGGAATGGCAATGGAAAGAGAGAAGCAAAAGGAAGAACAAATAAGATTAAGAGCTATCCAATTATACCAGGAAGGATGGAAAGTTTCGGAGATTTGTTCCATATTAGGTCGTTCGAGGAAGTGGTTTTACAAATGGTATAAGCGGTGGGGGAGCAATGATCCAGAATGGTTTGTGGAACAGTCCCGTGCACCCAAGAGAATAACCAGAAGTGTAAGTGTGGAGATGGAAGATAAGATTATAGAAATTCGGAAGGAGTTGTTTAGAAATTCTTTTATGCAATATGGTCCTCAGGCGATATACTATTCGTTGATTCAACAAGGGATAACCCCTCCACCTGTGATAACGATAGCACGGATTTTGAATCGAAACGGATTAACACAGGGAAGAAAAAGAGAGTCCTATGTTTCAAAGGGGAAGGAATATGCTTATGAATATTGTTTGTGCCAGCAGATGGATTTAGTAGGTCCCCGATATCTAAGCAATAAAGAGCGTTTTTATTTTCATAGTATCATTTGTTGTGACACTCATTGGGCACAGAGTGTAGTTTTGGGTAGTCTTGCATCGGATAATGTATGTTCTGCATTAATAAGATTCTGGAAAGTAGCTGGCATTCCTGATTTTCTTCAAATGGACAATGATCTTTCCTTTTGGGGTAGTTTACGTGATCCAAGGTCTGTTGGTAAGGTAATACGCCTGTGCCTTTTACATGGGGTAACTCCTGTTTTTATTCCTGTGAAAGAGCCCTGGAGAAACGGTATTATAGAACGTTTTAATAGGACAATGCAATGTGCTGTTATGGGTGCTAAGAACTTCCGATCGATATCAGAACTAAAAGAGTCATTAGCCCTTTTTGGTAAAACACACAACAAAACTCACCATTATAGCACACAAGGAGGAATGACACCCAAGCAGCGAATGAGATACTTACACATGCCTTATTTGCGATTAGAACAGGACTATGAAATGCCTTCAGGTAAACTGCCTCTTGAAGAAGGAGAAATTTACATTATTCGATTCATAAGAAGTGATTTGCGATTCCATCTATTTGGTTTGTCCTTTCCGGTTCCAAAAAGAGTAAAATATGAGTATGTACTGGGAATAATCATTATAAACGAACATCGATTATTTATACGTATAGGGCAAGAATATATAACGGATTACGAATTCATTTTGTATTGAATGATGAAAGTGTAACCGATGTTATGATAACTTAGTGCAACTAAAAAGTGTAACCGATGTTATGATATTCGTGAAATAATGAATAAAGTTCATTTGTTCGCTTAAATATGACAACTTTTTTCAGGACGGGACACGGGTCACTATTCTCTATTCCCTTTTTCCTTTTCACTATCCCCCTCCCTCAAATGCTTAATTGCCCTTGCAGCATATACAACTGCAGTAACCATTGAATGAAACAAAATGAATACCAGAGAATATATCGGACCATTCAGTGAATAGAGAGGAATCAGCAATATACCAATTAATATCGGTATATTATACAGGTTCCTCCTTCCTGCAATCCTTCTAAATTTTCTTTCAAAATCTCCACTGTCATCGAGACTCCTGCCTGCTGCCTTTCTAAACTGATCGTAAACATGTCTGTAAAATGTAATAAAAACAATGCTGAATAAGGAGCAGAATAGAGGCAGGGTGCTGTGTGTGGCCCTGAAAAGATACCATGCAAGAGCAATGAGCCATGAAAATTCAAACAGCATATCAAAAGAGTGTTCAAGGGTACCTACCTTGCTTGTTTTTAGTTTCACTCTTGCCAATTTTCCATCAAGGCCGTCTGCTATTCCAACAATGAATGCCAGTATTATTCCTGTTAGCAAATGGCCAGAGAAATAGAGAGCAGTTACACTGTATGCCAGTATGTTTACAAGAACAGTCAACTGATTTGGTGTGATTTTAAAATTTGAAATTATCCCAACCAGTTTATTTTCTATAGGTTTATGTACATAAGCAGCAAGAGCATCAGAGGGGTTTTTACTGGCATTTTCTATTATTATCTTTCTTGCTTCTCTAAGATCATCTACCGTATCTATGTCTATCCACCAGGGTTTTACATGCTTTCTCATTTTTGATTCATAACTTTGTATCGTTGTAATATCAAAAACAGAAACATCTTTCTCTTTTATTGCCATTGAAATTCCGTCGGAAAGAGTTGTGTTTCCATCATTTACAGCCTGTTCAATGTATGAAAAAATTTTTGGAAAGCAGAGAAAGATTCCTGTATCCACACAATTCGAATCCTTTAAATTCTTACCTATTGCAGCCACATCACCATTTTTTTCTAAGACCCTCGTGTCTTCTGCAGATGGAGGTCTTCTATCCACAGCAATTACAATGGATTTATTTGAATTAAAATAAATCAGGCTATTCAGGATTCTAACATCAAAAACATGATCCGACATTAATAAAATAAATTTTTCATTTAGAAAATTTTTGGCTTTCAGCACTGAAATCCCATTCTCTTTTTCATACTCTTTGTTTTCAACATACTCTATTTTTACACCAAGTTCTTTTCCATCGCCCAATTCAGATTTTATCCTGTTGCCAAGATAGCCGACAACAATAATAAACTCCTTGATTCCAGCCTGCTTTGCAGTAAGTATTATTCTTTCTATTAATGAGAGACCTAAAAGTTTAGTCAGCGGTTTGGGTCTATCCTTAGTCATGTTTCCCAATCTCCTGCCAATTCCAGCCGCGACTATCAGTGCTTTCATGGGCATAACTCCTCCTGTTTATTAGTCGGTAAATTCCAAATGTTTAATTAACATAAATAAGCGAATTGTCAAGAATAATAAAAGAAAATAATATCGCGGAATTATCCAAGCAGGATTAAGACTTAATTTTATTAGTAATAAAATTAATAAAAGAAAAGTTTCAATGCAAGTAAAAATAGGCTACATAGAGCTTGATTTTCTATATGAGTTATATTAAATTCCCAAGTCTTTTTAAAAATTGTATCATTTTAAAAATCGTAGATAATTTGTATGGGAGTTATAATATGCAACATAATAAAACCACTGAAGATCTTGTTGTAATAGGAGCAGGTCCTGGCGGATATCCTGCAGCCTTTCACGCAGCAGATATTGGAATGAGCGTCACACTGATAGATACAGAGCCAAATCCTGGTGGAGTATGTCTGTACAGGGGATGCATACCCACAAAGACGCTTCTTCATGTTTCCGAAGTAATTAGAGAGGCAATGAATGCAAAAAAAACCGGAGTCACATTTCAGCCACCTGATATAGACATCGACATGATCAGAAAATGGAAGGATGGGATTGTTGAGAAGCTCACCGGAGGTCTGGGACGTCTAACTAAACAGAGAAACATTCGTATGATCAATGGCAGGGCAAAATTTATTGATTCAAATAGTGTTGAAATAATAAAAAATGACGGAACAGTTGAAAATGTTGTGTTTAAAAATGCAATCATTGCTACAGGTTCACATCCTGCCCCATTTCCGGATCTTTTTTTTGAGACTCCTCGTATAATGGATTCATCAGAGGCTCTGGAATTAAAAGATATTCCAGAAAAACTTCTCATTATTGGAGGCGGCTATATCGGACTCGAGATAGGAACAATTTATTCTACTCTTGGGTCAGAGGTGACAATAGTTGAAATGATGCCGGACATACTTCCAGGAGCAGATTCGGATTTGATAAGGATCTATTCACAGTCTGCCAGAAAAATCTTCAGTGCAATTTTAACAAACACAACTGTAGAAAAAATAGATAATACAAATGAAGAAGTCAGCGTAAAAATGAAATTAAATGATGGAAAAATTCATGAGGCAAAATTCGATAAGGTCTTAATTACAATAGGAAGAAAACCAAATTCAGACAACCTTGGCCTTGAAAATACAGCAGTGGTGACCGATAAAAATGGATTCATTAAGGTAAATGATAAACTTCAAACCGATGATCCTAAAATATACGCTATTGGTGATGTGGTTGGTGGTGCAATGCTTGCACACAAGGCGACTCATGAAGGAAGAACTGCTGTAGAAGTAATCTCTGGTAAGGATGTTGAGTTTAAGCCAAAGGCCATACCTGCTGTGCTATTTACAGATCCTGAGATAAGCTGGTGCGGCCTGACAGAAACAGAGGCAAAATTGAAAAATATTAATATAGGTGTTGGCAGATTCCCATGGGCGGCTTCTGGTAGATCTGTGTCTCTTGGTAGAAGCGATGGCATGACAAAAGTAATAGTAGATCCTGAAACAGAAAAGATATTGGGATTGGGAATAGTAGGCCCTAATGCAGGTGAGCTTATAGCAGAAGGGGCTCTTGCAATCGAGGCTGGACTGAGAGTATCCGATTTGAAGAAAACAATACATCCTCATCCAACTCTGTCTGAAACTCTTATGGAAGCTGCAGAGGTTTTCTCAGGAGAATGTGTTCACATCTACAAACCACAGAAAAAATAGTATAAAGAATATTATGTTGATTAAGCATCATATCCTCTACTGCTTTCAAAGTTAGAAAGAAATTGGTATATTGAAGTGTTAAAATACTGAATGAATTTAATGAAAAATTTGGAGGTAAAAATGTTGAGTAAGAGACACTATGTTCTACTCCTGCTGGTCATCTTTACTCTTTCTTTATATGGCCAGAGTGCAGATGAGATCATCCAAAAAAACATTGAAGCCAGAGGCGGATATGATGCTATTAAATCGATAAAGAGTTTTAAGGTTGTTGGAAAGAGTCTGTTCGGGAACATGGAATTTTCATTTAAGAGATATATCAAAAAGCCCGACTGCTATAGAAGTGAAAGTTATTTTGGTGATCGAGTCATGATAACAGGCTCAAATGGCGACACTACATGGTCAAATATGCCCAATAGAAGCGGCAGAATGGTAAGGTCAATGGGACAGTCAAGAAGAAGGGGTTTTATGGCAGGTATACCAGAGCTGGAAGGTCCTCTTGTTGACTATAAGGAAAAGGGGCATACAGTAGAACTTGTTGGCAGGGAAAACATGCAGGGAACCGAGGTCTTTAAACTTAAAGTGAATCTTAAAGACGGTAATACAAAATACTACTATATCGATACTGAATACTACTTAGTGCTCAAAGAAGAATCACTCAGAAGGTTTCAGGATAGAGAATTTGTTAATGAGACATATTACAGTGATTATAAAGAGGTAGATGGGCTACTGATCCCTCATTCGATCGAAATTAAAAGGGGCGGAATGCAGAGAGCAAGAGGAGGAAGATTTGGAGGATCGTTTCAGATAGTGATAGAGAAAATCGAAATCAATCCTGAGCTCGATCCTTCTATTTTTGAACCTCCCAAAGGATAGAGACAAATTTCTTCCAATCGAGTATAGAAATGCAGATTACTATTGAAGACCTTACAAAGATTTACAAAAATGGGAATCAGGCTTTAAAAGATGTAAATCTTCAAATTGACAATGGAATGTTTGGACTGCTTGGGCCGAACGGTGCAGGAAAGACGACTCTGATGCGCATACTTGCCACTCTAATGAAACCAACAAAGGGGTCGGTAAGAGTAAATGATTTAGATCTTCAGAAAAATCGTCGTGAAATAAGAGCCATGCTGGGCTATCTGCCTCAGGAATTCCATTTCTTTTCAAAACTAAAGACATGGGAATTTTTAGACTATGTGGCATCACTTGCAGGAATAAAATCTAAAAAAGAACGTGCAAATTCAGTAGATGAGATGCTGGAGAGGGTAGGTCTTTATGAAGTAAGAGATCGACCAGCAAACAAACTCTCTGGTGGAATGAAGAGAAGGCTCGGCATTGCCCAGGCTGTAATAGGAGATCCAAAAATCATCATTGTAGATGAGCCTACAACGGGCCTTGACCCTGAGGAGCGAATCCGGTTCAGAAACCTTCTATCCGATTTAAGCCAGAAAGATATAATCATAATTCTTTCTACTCATATTGTGGGTGATATCTCGAGTACATGCAGAAGTATGGCTCTTCTCAATAAAGGAGAAGTTGCATTCAATGGCCCCCCACACAAATTAATCGAAAAGGCAAGTGGACATGTATTTCAAATCGATGCAATGGATAGTGAGCTGGAAAGAATTAAAGAGAGATATTCGGTCATCTCAACAATTCCATCCGAAGGCGGTTGGGAAGTTCAGGTAGTTGCCGACAGAATCGACGGCTACAAGGCCAAGCCAATCGATCCAAATCTGGAACATGCATATGTCTATTTAATGGAATATGAACTTCATCAACATTTGGATGATGAAGAGCTATTAAAGTAAATAATATTTAGAAGGTAAAAAGTGATGTTGTCATTCCACAATATATGGACAGTATCAATCTATGAGATGAAGACACTGCTCAGAAGCTGGTTTTTTAGAATATTCTCTGTATGTGCAATTATAATTCTTGGCATATTTGATCTTATCATGTCAGGCATTTTTAATACTCCATGGATGTATAGAGGGATATCCTCCTCCATTCCCTATGTCAACATGATACTATTAAATGTAACTCAGGCAGTTATTGCGATATTTTTAGCTTCAGATTTTCTGAAACGGGACAAAAAACTGGATACAACAGAAGTAATATATATGCGCTCAATGACAAACGGCGACTATGTGCTGGGCAAAACACTCGGTATTTTAATCGTATTCATGATACTTAACCTCATAGTACTCTTCACAGCAGCGGTGTTCAACATATTCTTCTCAGATGTAGATATTAACTTCAAGGCATATATCTATTATCCTCTATTGATAACTCTTCCTTCTCTTATATTTATTTTTGGACTCTCATTTCTTATGATGGTAATTATCAAAAATCAGCCTGCTACTTTTATAATTCTGCTCGGATATGCAGCAACATCTCTAATATTCTTTGGCAGCAAGATCTATTTCTTGATGGATTACATGACCTTTTATCTTCCAATGATGCATTCAGATTTCGTTGGATTTGGAAATTTGGGAGAAATTTTTATTCACAGGGCAATATATCTGTCACTCGGATTAAGTTTTATCTTTGCTACAATACTTTTGATAAAAAGACTTCCGCAGTCAAGACACATGATTCGTTTCTCATTGATATTCTCGATCATATTGTTCTGCACTGGAGTATATCTTGGGATCTTCTACATTTCTAATCAGGGAAGGGGCGAATCTCTGCGTAGCAGGATGATCGAGATTAATAATCAGATTTCAGAAAAGAAGAGAGTATCAATAAAAAAATGCAAAATTGATATAAAACATCTTGGAAAAACAATTGAGAGCAGAACAAGTGTTGTATTTATAAATGAAAACACAGAGCCGATCCATGAATATATCTTTCAATTAAATCCAGGACTTTCTGTCTCAAGAGTTGAGAAAAATGGTAAAAAAATACCTTTCAGGAGAGAACTTCATATCCTGACAGTTAAACCAGAATCTCCACTCGAAAAGAGCTCTGAAGATTCGTTGACAATATACTATTCAGGCACTATTGACGAAGAGGCGTGTTTTGTGGATGTTTCTGAACAAGATCGCAAAATTTTATATCGTCCATGGATATTTAACATAGATAAGCGTATTGCATTTATTTCCAGAGATTATTTGCTGCTCACTCCAGAATCGCAGTGGTATCCTGTATCGTGTTATGGATACAATACAAAAAATCCAGCAAACCACAGACAGGATTTTATTGACTTTGATATGATCGTTCATACAAGAGAAAATTTAAACCCAATTTCACAGGGAAAAATCGTCAAATTAGATGACCAGGTTTACAGGATCTCCTCCCCTGCTCCCCTTCCTGGAGTTACATTAATAATTGGAAGATATAATAAAAGCACAATAACAGTAGATTCTATTGAATACACTCTTTTCGTTAGGCCTGGCCATGATTACTTTAAAGACTATTTCAAAGAAATAAAAGACACACTATCAAGCGTTATTAGGGATATTAAGACCAATTTCGAGGGCAACATAGAACTCTCCTATCCATATAAAAAGCTCCTGCTAATTGAAGTTCCAATACAATTCTTTAGCTATGATAGAATGTGGACAACGGCTCTTGAATATGTCCAGCCCGAAATGGTACTTCTGCCAGAAAAGGGTATACTCCTCGGCAAGATAGCTGATTTTAAGCTGTATACAAAATATAATAAACGATGGTCAAGGTTAAAGCGAGAGGTCACAACACCTGCCGAATTTCAGTCAGGGTTATTCCGCTCCTTTGTTACATCAACATTATTGAATAGCAGTTCTGGATTTAGACGAGGTTTATCCTCAGAACAGGGCAGTTATCAGATCTATCCTAACTATTATACATTCGTAAACTATTTTGAATCTCAAAAATGGCCAATCTTTAACATCATACTCGAGACATACATAAAGCAACGAATAGAGAACCAGCTAAGTCAGACCATTCGCTCACGGTTTTTTTCAGGACTTACAGACAATGAGAAGGTAAACATTGCCTTGAATGGCCACAGCATGATAGAGCTCTTGTCCGATCCAGAATATAAAGGTCTGTTAAGAGATCTTATTAAATTCAAAGGAAACAGTCTTTTTTCATCGCTTGAATGCACGATAGGCATCGATACCTTCAAATCTTTTCTTAATGAAATTTTAAAAGAAAACCGTTTTAAAAAGGTCGATGCTAGCTTTTTTACTAGAAGAATAAAAAATAAATTTGGAATCGACTTTGAAAAGATGATTAAAAATTGGTATGAGATGAATAAACTTCCAGGATTTCTGTTCAGCACTCCTACTGGTTATAAGGTAATAGACAACGAGAGGACAAGATATCAGATAAAATTTTCGGTTTCAAATCCAGAACAAGTTTCCGGTATCATAAAGATTTCTGTCTTTTCAGACCTCAAGAGAGTATTTATGAGAAGATCGGGCATGGAGCCTGCGACAGAAAAAATAGTAAAACTCGATAAAGGAGAAACAAAAGAGATCGGTATTGTTTTAGATCAGGCTCCGCGTATGATGACAATAGACACATATGTTTCACAAAATATTCCATCTGTTATTACTCACGGTTTCGATGAATTCAAATTAAATGAAAAGGCTTCCATTTTTGATGGAGAGAAAGTGTTGGATGAGATGATTCTTCTCCACGAGCAAGGTTCAATTGTCGTTGACAACGAAGATTTGACCTTCTCTGTAATTAATCCCGAATCTAAAAGCCTATTAAAGGGATGGATTGGTATTAGGAAAAAACGAAAAGAAAAATATATGCCGATGAGATGGTGGAGGCCTCCTACAAGATGGGAATCCACTATTTTTGCAGACTTTTATGGCAAATTCATCCGCTCAGCCTATTTTACACGTTCTGGAAATGGCGACAGGAAGGCAATATGGAAGGCTCCCATAGAGAGAAGCGGCTACTATGATCTTTACTACTATTTTAACAATAATGTAAACATGCCTTTCAAGCGAATAAGAAGAAAAAACCAGGAGAAGGGTACATATCAATTCTTTGTACATCATGATGAGGGCGTAGAGGAGATTTTATTTGATCCCGACAACTCAGAACCAGGCTGGAACTTTCTTGGAAGTTTTTACCTTTCACCCGATACTGCAGTAGTAGAGTTAACAAACAAGAGCGAGAAACGTATCATATTTGCAGATGCAATCAAATGGATCAAACGATGATATAAATAAGATCCAATTAAATAGGAGAAGAAAATGAACAACCGATCGGCCTATTTATGGTTCTTTTTTATTTTCTTTGTATTTACAACTATTAAATTGAACGGTCAAACAATACTGACACTTGAGAGTTCCCTTGAAATTGCCAGAAAAAACAGTCCCAATATCAAGAAGCTGGAGCTTAATGTTGAAAGAAGCAGACAGCTTTTAAATGCACAAAATGCGGCTCTTAAATCACAATTCTCTCTTTCGATAACTCCTTTCGACTACTCGCAGGACAGATCGTTTAACAATTTCTTTTCCACATGGTACACAAACGAGATCAAACAATCTTATAGTACATTTACTATTTCACAGCCCATAAAATATACAGATGGAACACTTGCACTGATCAACCAGTTCACCTGGAGGGATGCATATAGTGAATATCAGAATCTGAGGAGTAAAACCTTCAGTAACAATCTATATTTGAGTTACAATCAACCCATTTTTACATACAACAGAACCAAGATGACACTTCGAGAGCTCGAACTCGATCTGGAAAACACATCGCTGAACTATGCCATACAGATGCTAAACCTTGAACGGCTTGTTGCACAGAGTTTTTTTACAGTATACCAGGCAAGAATGAGCCTTGAAATAGCAAAAGAAGAACTCAAAAACTATGAAAAAAATTATGAGATAACACAAAATAAAGTAAATGCTGGTCTTGCCCCATTGGAGGAGCTCTATCAGGCAGAATTGAATGTTGCTTCAAGCAAATCGCAAGTACAGAACAGTGAAGTATCTCTTGAGAATGCAAAGGATAATTTAAAAAAATTAATCGGAATATCCCTCTTTGAGCAGATCGATGTAGTAGCTGACGTCAATTATCAACCGATAAAGATCGACCTGCAAAAGGCAATAGATCACGGGCTGAAATACAGAATGGAGTTGAGACAACAAAAGATCGATATTGAAAATGCATATTTCAATCTAATACGAACATCGGCAATTAATGAGTTCAAGGGAACGGTCAATCTTTCGTATGGAATCATCGGCACAGATGAAAAATTTCAAGACATTTACAATGTTCCAACAAAAAATCAAAGAGTGGCCCTCTCTTTTAATATTCCACTCTTTGACTGGGGCGAGAAAAGATCGAGAATAAAGGCCTCTGAGGCAACAATAGAGGTCAGCAAACTCGACTTAGATGATGAGAAGAAAAACATTATTATTGCAATCAGAAATGTTTACCGCAACCTCAAGAACCTCGAAACCCAGATCGAACTTGCAAGGAAAAATGTCGAAAACGCGCAGCGGACTTATGATATCAATCTTGAACGCTACAATAATGGTGACCTCACAGGAATGGACCTTCAGCTATATCAGACACAACTTTCCCAAAAAAAGCAAAGCCTTATAAATTCACTTATCAGCTACAAACTCGAACTCCTGAACATGAAGATCCAGTCACTATATGATTTTGAAAAGGATGAATCTGTGGTTCCATCAATAATAAAATAAGGAGTAAACAGGTGAAGAAAAGAGCATTATTACTGGCTGTCTTTATTCTTCTGCTGAACTGTGGAAAACAGGAGCCAAACATCGAAACCGAGATAGCAGTGCCGGTTTCGGTAGTTGAGATAAAACCAAAATCTATCGAAGAATTCATCACATCGACAGGAACAGTGAGGGCAATAAAGGAGGTATCGCTCAAATCTGAAATTTCTGGGCGTTATAATCTCCTTATGAATCCAAATACGGGGAGACCGTATGGTCCTGGTGACTGGGTAGCCAAAGGAAAGGTCATGATCAGGCTTGAAGATGAGGAGTATGAGAATAACATAGCAATCGAGGCGAAAAGATTAAATCTTGACATATCAAAAAGAGAATATGAAAAACAAAAATCCCTCTATGAAAAAGGCGGAGTGACTCTCAGAGAGCTTAAAAATTCCGAACTTGCCTACATAAATGCAAAATATAACTACGATAACGCAATTCTGCAAATAGCAAAAATGAGCATAACTGCACCATTCGATGGAATTATCGTAGATCTTCCATATTACACTCCAATGGTCAGGGTTCAGGCAAATCAGTTAATGGTAAGGCTTATGAACTACAACCAGCTTTATCTGGAGGTAAATCTTCCAGCAAAGGAGATGGGAAGAGTTTCTTTATCACAGAGCGTTAGAATAACCAACTACTCACTACAGGAAGATACCCTCCTTGGTAAAATCACGAAAGTCTCACCAGCGATAAATGCAGAGACAAGGACATTCAAAGTAGCAATGATCATAGACAATAAAAATTTAATCATAAAACCAGGCATGTTTGTCAAAGCAGAGATAATTGTTGCAAGAAAGGATAGTGCAATAGTAATTCCAAAAGATATAATACTGTCGAGGCGAAGAGGAAAAACAGTATTTATAGTTAGAAAGGGAGTTGCTGTAGAAAGGACCATAACCACAGGCCTTGAAAATCCCGAAGAAGTTGAAGTCATAAAGGGACTGGAGGAAAATGAGAGACTCATAATAAAGGGATTTGAAGCACTTAAGAATCGTTCAAGAGTCAAGATAATAAGATGATTGCAGCCAATCGTTCATTTGGAATGGGGATTTTTTAATAACATGAAAAAAATCACACAATTTTCTGTAAACTATCCGATTACAATCTTAATGGTCGTCCTTGGTATATTTCTACTCGGATATATCTCCTTTAAAAAACTCGGAATAGATCTCTTTCCTGATCTCAATAATCCAAGAATCTTTATAGAACTAAAGGCAGGCGAAAGGCCACCCGAAGAAATAGAGTATCAGTTTGTAAGAAACATAGAGTCTATAGCAATAAGACAGAAAAAGGTGATTCAGGTCTCTTCTATATCCAAAGTGGGCTCTGCACAGATAACAGTAGAGTATCAAAACGATGCAGACATGGAAGAAGCCTTCCTTGACCTTCAGAAGGCGCTTACCGGGTACAGCCAAAACTCAAATATAGATCTACTCAACATAACCCAGCACAATCCAAACGAAGAACCTGTAATGATAGTAGGCATGTACAATCCAGACATCGACGATATGGATGACCTTCGTAAGATTGCCGAAAACTATATTAGAAACGAACTGATAAGACTCGAAGGAATAGCAGAGGTAGAAATCTCAGGTAAAGAAGAAAAAGAGGTAGTAATCAGGACCGATCCATATCTGCTCAGGGCCTATGGAATCTATCCAGAAACTATAACAAACAGAATCCAGAGCATAAATAGAAACATATCTGGCGGAACAATTGTTGAAATGGGTACTCAATACATAATAAAGGGAATTGGAGAATTTCAATCACTTGATGATATAAAAAATCTGATAATAGACTACAGAAGTCAACAAAATTACCAAGAAATTTCATTGCAGGATAGTTCAGCACAAAGGGTCCCAATATTTTTAAAAGACGTAGCAGAAGTGAATCTGTCAAATAAAGAACCGATAAATATTGTTCGTGTAAATGGAAAACGCTGTCTTGGACTCTCCATATATAAAGAAACCAAATTCAATACAATAAACGCTGTAAATCAGTTAAAAAAGGTATTAGAATCTATTAAAAAGGCACTGCCTGGCTATGAATTCACAATAATTCAAAATCAGGGTGACTTTATCCAGAAGGCAGTAAACGAGGTAAAAGAAACTGGCCTCATTGGAGTCATACTTGCAGTAGTCATACTATATGTATTTCTCAGAAGGATCGGTACAACTGCAATCATAAGCCTTGCCATTCCCATGTCGATTGTTGCAACATTCAACCTTATGTACTTCACAGGATTGACCATAAACATAATGACACTCGGTGGACTTGCACTCGGAGCCGGTATGCTTGTTGATAATGCAATAGTTGTAATGGAAAACATATTTCGAAACATTGAGTCCGGTCTCTCGATCCGCGAGGCATCAGTTACAGGAACAGCACAGGTCGGTGGTGCAATAACAGCTTCCACAATAACAACAATCGTTGTGTTTCTTCCAATTGTTTACATTCACCATGCTGCAGGAGAGTTGTTTAAAGATCAGGCATTGACTGTTGCCTTTTCCCTTCTCTCTTCACTAATTGTTGCCATTCTTGTAATTCCAATGCTCACCTCAAAATTTCTCCGCAAAAATGTCTCTACTGTAGGGAAATCAATTCGCTTCGAATGGTATAAAAAATTTCTTGAAAGAGTCCTTAAAATAAAGTGGTATGTTATAGCAGCGGCTGCTGCACTGATAGCAACAGGAGTACTTCTTTTCCCAATAGTGGGAAGCGAATTTATTCCATATATAGATTCGGGACAGTTTTCTGTGGAACTGATCCTCCCAGAGGGAACAGAGCTGCGTCGTACGGAACAAGTTGTAGATAATGTTGAAAATCTATTCCGCAGGGCAATCGGAAAAGACCTTGAGACTCTATATGCAAGGATAGGACCTTCGGAGAGTTTTGGTAGCACAGAGAACTCTATCCTTGAGGGTGAAAACAGTGCATTAATAAAAATAGTATTAAGACCAGATAGAGAAAAATCCTCAGAAGAAATAATAGAAAACCTCAGTACAATCGCTCAAAATATTCCAGATCTTGAGGTCAAATTCATTCAGGATCAGACAGCCCTTCAGACTGTAACAGGAACAGAGTCTGCTCCTGTTGTTGTAGAGGTAAAGGGAAAAGAGCTCTCTGTCATAGAAGAGCTTACAGAGCAGGTAAAAAACAAAATGATCGAGATAAAAGAGCTGTTTAATGTTGAGACAAGTTTCGAAGAGGGTGCTCCTGAGATAGAAGTAGTTGTCGATAGAATGCGAGCAGGAGTGTATAATATAACAGTAAATCAGATAACATCTCAGCTCAGAGATCGGCTGATGGGCAAGAGTGCAGGTCAATGGGAATCGGAAGGTGAATTAAAAGACATCACAATACGCCTCCCCGATGTTAGTATAGATCAACTCAGGGATATCGAACTTACAAGCGGTAATAGAAAAATACTCCTCGATGATGTTGCATCAATAAGAATTACAAGAGCGCCTAAAAAAATACTCAGAAGAAACCAGACAAGGATCGGACAGGTGAGCGCACATATCCAGAGCTCTCGTCCATTTAATCACATAATCCACGAGATAGAATCGAAGCTTGGTTCTATCGATTTTCCTCCCGACTACCGGTATGAGATCACAGGGGCAGAACAGAAGCGAAAAGTTGCCATGAGAAACCTTGGCTTTGCACTGATACTCTCTGTAATTTTAGTCTATATGGTTCTTGCATCAACATTCGAATCTCTTGTTCATCCCTTTACAATAATTTTAACTATCCCATTAGCAGTTGTTGGTGCCATACTGATGTTCTTTATAATTGGGAAACCACTTAATATCATTGCTGTAATTGGAATCATAATGCTCGTTGGTATTGCTGTTAATGATTCAATAATTCTTGTAGATGCAATAACCAGACTAAGGGAAAAAGGAATTTCAATAGAGGAAGCAATCACAGAAGCTGGCCAGAGAAGAATACGACCCATAATAATGACTAGCCTTACAACAATACTCGCACTCCTTCCTTTAACACTTGGCTTTGGGGAGGGAGCAGCCTTGAGGGCTCCCATGGCTCTGGCGGTAATCGGTGGACTTGTCACCTCTACCCTACTTACATTACTGGTGATTCCATGTGTCTACAATGTGCTGGAAATCGCCAGAACATCGATAAGGAAAAAATAGATTTCTGATCCTTACCAGAAAATCGATCGGCAGGTTATGGAAAAGATAACAAAAAGCCTCCTATCTCGATTGATCCTGACAAGAAAGACATTTATCAGCATGGTGTTTGTAGGTCTGACCATGCTTGGTTATATATCATATAGAAATCTTGCTGTTGAACTCTATCCAGATGCCGAACTCCCTTTACTGATTGTTCAGATCAATACACTACTCGAAGTTACACCATCCTATGTCGAAACACAGGCAGTTATTCCATTAGAAGGTGCAATCAGCACTCTTGAGGGAATCGAGGAGATACAAACATTTATAGATAGTCGGAGGGGCACGATAACTCTCTACTTCAGGCAGAATGTTGATATAAAATATGCCTATCTAAAGCTTCAGGAAAAGGTCAATGAAATAAAATCATCATTGCCTGATGAATTTGTTGTAAATGTCATAAAAATCGACACAGAACAACTGTCAAATCTCTTTATGGAGCTTCAGGTACGAGGCAGTGGAGGCGTAGACAGGGTCAGGAACATCACTGACCAAGAGATAGTTGGTGAACTCGAAACTGTAGACGGGATTGCTGGCGTTAGTGTATATGGAGGCAGAGAAAAATCTGTTGAAATAGTGATAGACGAAGATGTATGCCATGCATTAGGGATAACGCCATATCAAATAAGGTCTGCTATTCTTCAGAATGGACAAAATAGAAGCTTTGTAGGAAGCCTCTACAACAGTAATAAAAAATATTATGTAAATGTTATTGCCGAATATGAAAAGATTAGCGATCTCGAAAATATTGTTATATCCAACACCGGACCTATCTTTTTAAAAGATGTTTCTGATATAAATTTTGGGGTAAAAGAGGAAACATCTATAAGTAGAGTCAATGGAAAGGAAGCGGTTACTGTAAGACTCATTCGTGATCAGAGAGTTAACTTAATCGACCTCTCACATACAACAAAAGAGCTCATCAAGAAACTCAATGAAAGACTGAAATATAAGGATATAGAGATAATCATCCAGTCAAACACTGCCGAAATAATGGAGAAAAACATAAAACTAATCATACAGCTTGCAATAGTGGGTGGTATTCTGGCTGTAGCAATACTGTGGATCTTTTTAAAAAATTTAAAACTCGTGTTTGTCATAGCACTTGCAATACCCATTTCAGTATTCACAACATTTAACCTTTTCTATGGTTTTGGTATCACAATAAATACATTGACAATGGTCGGTATGGCCCTTGCAATAGGAATGCTCCTAGACAACAGTGTGGTTGTTCTTGAAAACATTTACAGATTAGTATCCAGGGGAAAGGAAAGGGATACAGCTGTAATTCAGGGGACACGAGAGGTGTGGCGGTCAATTTTTGCTGCAACTCTTACAACAGTAGTTGTATTTGTTCCATTTGCATTTACATCAAATTTTTTTATTAAGCTGTTCGGCCGTCATGTTTCCATATCAATAATCTCCACCTTGTTTGTATCCTTAATCGTTGCTCTGTTTCTAATTCCAATGGTTGTACATTACTATCTGACCCGAAGGTCTGATATTTCTAACTCTGTTTTCAGGCATATATCCCAGAACAGCCGCATCATACAAATATATACTCTTCTCTTAAAATCGTGTATGAGGTATCCTGTTCGCACCTTGATAGGCGCTTCAATATTTACTATCCTGAGTGTTTTTATCTGCCTTGCACTTAGTTTTGATGTATCAAGAGAGATCGAGACCCCTGAATTCAACCTGTCACTTACAATGCCGGAAGGAACAACACTGGAAAGTACCGATCTCGCAGTGGTCGAGATTGAAAAAAGGCTGGAGGGTTTAGAGGAAAAAGAGGAAGTGATCAGTAAAATAGATGCTGGTGAGGCAACAATAACAATTACTCTTAAAGATAATTTTGAAAAAATTAAGAATCGAACTGTTGCACAAATTAAAAACGATATTAAAAAAAGAATAGATGACTTTTACCTTGGCGATATCACATTCGAACAGCCTCAGATCACTTTTGCAGGCTCCAAACGAGGCGGAACAATCAACCCTGGAGAAGGTTTTCTGAGAATGCTTGGGATTGGCACTCAAAGAGAAAGAATAGTGATCAAGGGAAGAGATTTTAATAGAATGAAAAAGACGGCAGAAGATATAGAATATTTTCTTGAAAACATAGACGAGATCGACTGGGTCAGGATGAATATCTCCAAAGAGAGACCGGAGGTCCACATCTATTTTGACAAGTATATTACGAGTCATTTTGGAATCGATGCGATTTCTGTTTCAAGAGAACTCTCAACCTTCCAGAATCAGTTCCCATCTGGAATGGTTTTCAAACAGGGAAATGAAGAATATGAGATAATCATCAGCACAAGTCAGGAGGAGAAAAAGAACAAGACAATCGACGATCTCAGGAATCTGACCATAGTAGGAGCTGGTGGAAGCGTCAGTCAGCTACAACATATTTCAAATATCGTATTTGCATCTGGACTCGGCAGCATAAGAAGAGTAAATCAGGAGAGACAGATCGAGGTTGTATACAAATTTCTTGATGAAATAAATCAATCCAAAGGACTGCTCAAAGCGGCAAGAGAAAAGATCGACAACCTGATATCTGAGATGAGAGTGCCTGCTGGCATTGCACTTGAGGTTCTGCATGATGAAACTGAGCTAACAGAGTTCTACTATCTAATAGGTGCAGCCTTTATATTGATCTACATGATTCTATCAGCGGTTTTCGAATCTTTCTATCTTCCCCTTGTAATAATGTTTTCAATTCCATTTGCTGCTGCAGGCTCATTCTGGCTTCTTATTTTTACCGGTCACGGTCTATCTAATGCCAACACTCTCATGGGATTCATAATTCTGCTCGGAATAGTTGTAAACAACTCCATCATCCTGATCGACTACACAAGAATACTGAGGAAGAGAGGATTCACAAGAAACAGGGCGTTGATTACTGCAGGCCAGGCCAGGCTGCGTCCAATAACGATAACTGCCGTGACCACCATAACTGCAATGATTCCACTTGCACTCGGAAAGGCTGAATATGTCACACAGATAGGAGCACCATTTGCTATTACAGTAATAGGCGGACTTTCACTCTCCACGCTTCTTACATTAATAATTATTCCAACATTCTATTCTGGAATGGAGAATGCAATAAACTGGGAAAAGAGCCTGAACTGGAAGATTAAAATTTTTCACCTCATTCTGCTCATATTATGCTTCTGGTTCATACTTAACAACATTCACAATTTTATATGGAAAATCATTGCATCTGTTTCATCTGTTGTAACAATACCTGCCCTGACATATTTTATTATGACTTCTCTCCGACAGGCAAAGACAAGGCTTATAGGAAGAGACGAAAAGATCATCATAAAGATACAGAATCTAGTAAAGATCTATGACCGTGAGAGCAGGTTTATCAGGGAATGGAAGAAAGGCGAAAGAATCGAAAAACATTCTGGTACTGCAAAGGCCTACCTCTCTTTGAGAGATTTTGATTCATATCTCTGGAAGATACCTCTACTCGGATTTCTTATCTACTTTATCTATTTCTATATTCGTAGTGGATTGTGGATCTTCATACTCTCTCACCTGCTCTACACTTATATATTCTTTCTCCTCCATCCAATTCGACTCTATCTTACCAACCGCTCGAATAAAAAACTGGCAAATACGATTGATAGATCTTTTTTCTGGGGATTCCCACTAATTAATTTGATAATATTTCAAATGAAGTGGCACAATATCGGAGTGGTTCTTTTGATCGGATTCATATGGTCGTTCCTGCTGATAATCTACACTACATCCAACAGAATTCATAGTAAAAAGATAAACATCGCAAGAATAGATGGAAAACTCAGTGGGCTGAGAAAAGGATTCTACAGATTTGTTCAGTTGATACCCTTCATTGGAAGAAAAAAACGGCCATTCAGAGCATTAAACAGAATATCTGTCGAAATTGGAAGCGGAATGTTTGGACTGCTTGGCCCAAACGGTGCAGGAAAGACCACTCTAATGAGAATAATATGCGGCATTTTGGAACAGAGTTATGGGAAAATATGGATTAATGGCCTGGATGTAAATAAATATAGAGAGGAACTTCAGGGACTGATTGGATACCTTCCACAGGAGTTTGGAGCCTATGAGAATATGACTGCCTGGGAATTTCTTAACTATCAGGCAATCCTAAAAAACATAATAGATAGAAAAGAAAGAGAGAAAAGAGTTGATTATGTGCTCTCTGCGGTTCATATGGATGAGCACAAACATGATAGAATAGGATCATTCTCAGGAGGAATGAAACAGAGAATTGGAATTGCACAAATCCTTCTTCATCTTCCGCGCATTTTAGTGGTGGATGAACCCACAGCAGGACTCGATCCCAGGGAGCGTATAAGATTCCGCAATCTTTTGGTGGAGCTAAGCCGCGACAGAGTTGTAATATTCTCTACTCATATTATAGAGGACATCTCGAGTTCCTGTAACAAAGTAGCCGTTCTAAATAAGGGAGAGTTAAAATATCTCGGCAATCCTGTTGATATGACCCACATTGCAAGAGGTCATGTCTGGCAGTTTGTGGTAAATTTAGAAGAGTTTGAATCTCTAAGAAAGAGTATGCTGGTTGTTCATCACATGCGAGATGGCAAGAAAATAAGAGTGAGATGCATATCAGAGAAAAAACCATATAAGAATGCAAAGAGTGTTCTTCCAACACTCGAAGATGCATATCTCTGGTTGTTAAAGGAAAAATCATCTATGGTGAGTCAAGAACAATGAAATCACAAAAATTTCTAAAAAATAGTATCGATCTTTGTTTCAGGATATTTCGCTATAATCTTAAAATAATATTCTCAAATAAGTTTATCTTTTTCCTGACTGGAGCAGTACTATTTTTCATGATAATAGTTATTGCTAATCTATTCTCCGATTCAAATCCATCATCAGGAATGGTATATTACTGGCTTCTCTTTCCAGGTATTTTAATCATATTCTATCCAACCACATTTGGAATTCAAAACGATGTAGATTATCAGATGATTGAAATAATATTTGGGATTGCCAACTATCGGTACAAGGTCTGGCTTGTTCGATTGATCCAGATCTATGTAATCGTAGCACTAATACTTTTATTACTAAGTATCATGAGTTACATTGCAATCGTAACCTTTCCCATCATAGAGATGGTCTTTCATCTCATGTTTCCTATATGCTTTATAGGTGCTCTTGCCTTTATGTTTTCATCAATGGTTAGAAATGGGTATGGCACGGCTGTATTGATGATTATAATCGGACTCGGTTTCTGGATTGGCAGTGGAATACTAATACGCAGCAAGTGGAACGTATTTTTAAATCCATTCTACCTCCCATCCGATATAAATGAAGCAATATGGTCAGGCATTATATTGGAAAACAGGATATATCTTGCCATTGGAACCATCATATCAGTTCTGTGGGCACTATTTCTTCTACAGAAACGTGAAAAATTTATTTAGATTTATTTAATAGATTCGACTACATGGACTGCCACATCATGCCAATCAACAGGCTCTTTCAATTCAATCCATATAATTCTACCATTCTTTCGAAACCATGTCATCTGTCTTTTGGCAAAGCGTCTTGTATTTCTCTTTATACTGTTAACCGCCTCCTCAAGGCTAATTTCTCCATTGAGATATCGAAACAGCTCCTTATATCCTACAGAATCCATGCTGTTGTATCTCAGATCATAACCCATCGATCTTAATCTTCTCACCTCATCAATAAGGCCCCATTTTAACATTTTTTCTACTCTTAAATCTATTCTTTTATTGAGCTGCTCTCTCGGCCACTTCAGTCCGAAAAATAGTGTCTTAAAATTGGCAGCAATTGTTCTCTCTTCTTGCATTTTCGACATGGGTTGTCCGGAAAGCCTGAATACTTCCAGTGCCCTTATGATCCTTTTCTTATCATTTGGATGTATTCTTGATGCTGTTTTTGGATCGACTTTCTTCAGCTCATTGTATACCTCATCGATCCCACAGCTCGATATCTTTTTTTTCAACTCCTCTCTTAACTGCGGATCCCTATAATCTCCCTCAAATATTCCCTCTACCAATGCCCTTATATAGAGCCCCGACCCCCCTACTACTACTGGAATCTTTTTTCTATCTAATATATCTTCGATTATGTTTCGTGCAATCTTGCCATACTCTCCAGCACTAAAATATTCATCCGGATCTACTATATCGATGCAATGATGAACCACTCTTTTTCTCTCCTCGACAGATGGTTTGGCTGTTCCAATATCCATATAACGAAAGATCTGGCGAGAGTCGGCCGAAACTATCTCACACTCTAAAAGTTCAGATATTCTCAGGGCTAGTTCAGATTTACCCGATGCTGTTGGACCAACAATCAAGAGTGCAATTCTTCTGTTCATCGCCTCTTAACGACCAAATCTCTTATCAATTTCATCAAGGGTTAGATTTATAATAATGGGTCTTCCATGAGGACAGAAATATGGTTCTTTTGTTGCAAACAGACGATCAACGAGTGAGGCCATTTCATGATACTTCAATGGATCTCCCGCCCTTACTGCTGCCTTGCAGGCAAAAGTCTTTGCAACAGTATCCCATACATCCTCTATGCCACTTCTATCGTTCTTATAAGATTCTATTATTTCAGTAAGTATTTCTCTTTCTCTTCCAGCCTTAACATCCATTGGAATAGACTCTATGACAACTGTATTTCCACCAAAATCTTTGAGTCCAAACCCAATCCTTTCAAGATGTGGTAATATCTCAATCAATACTTCGTAATCGTTCTGTTCTAATTGAATTGTCTGGGGAAAAAGAAGCTGCTGGGATGGAATGGAATCTCTGCTTCTCGACTGAATCACGCTTTCATATATAATTCTTTCATGTGCAACATGCTGATCTATGATTGTGAGACCGCTCTTTATCTGTGAGAGTATATATTTATTGTGAATCTGCCAGAGAAGCGGTTTTTCTACCTCTTTTGATAAATACTCCTTTTCATTTACTTCTAGCCCGGGGCTCTGAGCTATCAGTGTAAGTTGAGCAGAATTCCCTCGACTTTTTCGGGTAAATCTTAAACTACTCGAACCACTTCTACTCCCCTTTACAACCCTGAAGTCGGGTAGCGATACAGACTCCTTTAGCACATTTTGTACAGACCTTTTCAATGCATCATGGACATACTTCTCATCACGAAACCTTACCTCTATCTTTGTTGGATGGACATTGACATCAAATTGGCTGGGATCCATCTCCAGAAATATGAAATATTGAGGATATATACTTCTCTCAGCCGATGGACCGTAAGCTGATAAAATTCCGTGAGTTAGACTCTTACTTACTATATATCTATTATTCAAGAAAATCATCTGATTGGTCCTGCTTTTTCCAGAATGTTCAAAGCGGCTTATATAGCCCTTAATCCTGATACCCGAAAACTGAGAATCGAAATGAATCAATCTTTTAAAATTATGTTCTGTTATAAGCTCCTTCAATCTTTCCTTAAGTGAGCTTTTCCTCAGGTCAAGGGTCTTCTGATCTTCCACAAAAAGAGAAAAATCGATCTCTGGAAACGCAATACTTATCCTTCTGAATACTGAAACAATGTGTCTCAACTCTGTAGCTGGACTTTTTAAAAATTTTCTTCTCGCAGGTACATTACCAAATAGATCCTTTACAACAATCTTGGTTCCCCTGTTTGCAGCCACCTTCGAAACCTCACCAATCCTGCCAGCTTCAATATAGATACGAGTAGCCTCCTGCTCATCATCTGTACGCGTTGTTATCTCCATCCTCGATACAGCAGCTATGCTTGATAGTGCCTCTCCCCTGAATCCCATGGTAGTTACTCTTTCAAGATCTTCATAATTTGAGATCTTACTCGTGGCATGCTTCTTACAGCATATTAGAGCATCCTCCTGACTCATTCCCTCTCCATTGTCTGTTACGCATATTAGGTCTATCCCGCTTCCCTTTATATATAGAGATATACTTGTGGCTCCAGCATCGATAGAATTTTCGATCAGTTCCTTAACAACAGAGGCAGGCCTTTCAACTACCTCCCCGGCTGCAATTCGCCGCATTACACTTTCAGGAAGTACATTTATCTTTGATCCCATAGAACAGTTCTACTATCCAATTCTTCTCAGCATGATTATGAAATAGATTATAAATGCAAGTATTATAAAAAGCCATATTAGAGAACGTCGCTTCACTGACTTTGAAGACCTCATCCGCCTGAATTTAATCTTCCTTCCCTCTCTCTCCTCTTTCTCAGGATCATAGTAGTAAGGCTGGTAGGAAAAACGCCTTACTTTTGGAAGCCTTCTGCCCAGCATTATTATCTCTCCAAATTAATTTACTATCGAGAAAATATAACCAACATCATTTTAATAATCAAGGCCTTTCCCGACTACTTTTCCCTTGCAATTTCAAATAAAAATAGAGAAATTAGTTTAAGTGATTTATTATTAAAAAGGAGAAATTTTGACAGGTAAAAAATTCGAAAAACTAATAGAGATCATGTCCCGACTCAGGGGACCAGATGGGTGTCCATGGGACAGGGAGCAGACACATTGTTCGCTGACCACATTTCTCCTTGAGGAGACGTATGAGGTGATCGAAAGTATTGAGTCTGGTGGTTCTGATGAGCTTAAAGAGGAACTCGGTGATCTTCTCCTGCAGATAGTCTTTCACTCTCAGATTGCAAAAGAGGAGAAAAGTTTCACTATCGAGGATGTCATCGATACAATAAACAAAAAACTGATAAGGAGACATCCACATGTATTTGGCATTGCAGATATAAAAAGCTCAGAGGAACAGCGAGTTCACTGGGAGCGTATAAAGAAAAAAGAAAAAGGCTCATCTGTATTGGATGGAGTTCCCAAAACCCTTCCATCCCTTCAACGTGCATATCGAGTTCAGCAGAAGGCATCTGCAGTTGGTTTTGATTGGAAAGATTTTAAACCAGCTGTAAATAAGGTAAAAGAGGAGTTTGAAGAATTCGAGAAGGCACTCGAAGAAGACGACAGAGACAAAATAAGTGAAGAGCTGGGAGACATTCTATTTTCAATAGTAAATGTATCGAGATTCATTAGAATAGATCCAGAAGCGGCCCTCCGTAAGGCGGTAGATAAGTTCATTGACCGCTTTAAGATTATAGAAAAGATTCTTGAAGATAAAGGAAAAGACCTGAAAGATGTATCGCTTGAAGAAATGGATAAAATCTGGAACCAAATAAAGAAAGAAAGATTTAATTGAATCAATGGGTGTGATACTTGACAAATTCATAAAAAAATAGTAAACTAATTATTCAATGCAGACAAAAATGGGGAGTCGAATGAAAAAATTTCAAATTGTACCTGGCGTGATTATATGGATTCTGCTCTTCCTTATCTACTGCTCCCGAAATGCAAATAATCCAATCGGAAGCGATTTCTTTGAAAGAGACAGCTATGGATCAGAAAATCATCTTTTGATATATCCATCATCCTCTGATACATTCTTTCAGATTCCTTTCAATACAGGAAATAGTTCTCGTCTCTACTTTGGTAAGTACATGGGCAGAAAGGCCTATTCATTAATAAAATTTGCAAACTTTCAGGATTCTGGTTCTGTTGACAGCGCATTTGTTAAATTATATATCGACGAAATCTTAGGTGCAAAAACAGGCTCAGTCGATGCTAATATCTATATAGTGCAAACTCCATGGGAAGATTCAGAAATGGATTGGAATACTCTCCAGTATATAATGACAAGCATGACCGGCCAGCCAATCGACACCGTCAGAATAAATGCGGATGACGACTCAATATGTTTTTTTCTTCCACCTGCTACTGTAGAACAATGGCTTTCTGATAAAAACCAGGACTATGGTTTCCTGATAACCTCTGAGGATGATAACTTCATGGTTAAACTGTTCAGCGAAGAAGCAAATTCAGATTCTACACCAGAACCGAACATCACAATATATATGACTGTCGATACAACCAAAGATACTCTTCAAAGAGGCACTGCAGAAGATGTCTCTTTGATATATGAATACATAGAACCAACATCCGATAGACTGGTACTGAGTACTACAACTGGCTACTGTATCTATCTCTCCTTCAACCTCGACTCTATTCCAGAGAAGGCTATATTAAATCGTGCCGTTGTCCATCTTACGACAGATACATCTCTTTCGTTTCCTGATAATCAAGACACATTAGAGCTAAAGGCATATCCGATATACGATCCAGATTGGTCATTTCCTTCTGTCAAATACAATCAATATATTACATATGTTGGATCTGTATATAAAGACTCTGCAGGTGTAAATATAACCCACATGGTTCAGACATGGATCAAAGGCATAGAAGAAAATTACGGCCTGGTTTTGAAGGTAAAAAGTGAAAATAAAGAACAGTTCACTCGTTTCTTTTTCTCCACATCTGCCGACTCGGCCTTAATGCCAAGGCTCGATATCTATTACACATTACCACCATCGAGTCGCTTTTAATATCTATTCTGGAGAATTTAATATGTTAAGAAACACTAAAATTTTATTCATTTTAATCTTCCTGCTCTTTTTTCAAAATATAGAAGCTGGAACCGTACTCTCATCAAAAGGAGTGGGCATACCATTCTTCTTTACCAGTTCAAGATCAATGGGCATGGGTGGAATCTCGGCCGCACTTTGTGATTCTCTTCACATCTCGAGAGTAAATCATGCTGCACTTTCCGGACTGAAATTCAGCTCAATATCTGTTCAATATTTTTGTGAAAACAACGACTACAGAGACCACAATGGAAGTGCCAGATCGACCTATGCAAACTTTGATGGTTTTACATTTGTAGTACCACTTGGAAAGGGTCATGGTTTTTCTATCGGCATGCAGCCCATCACACGAGTCGATTACAATTTAAGACTCGATAAATCGAAAGATGGCATGTCCTATTCAAAGTATATTACAGGCTCGGGAGGATTGAGCACATTTAAATTTGCTACATACATTTCCTTGAAGTCCTTTCTCTCAATAGGAATCTCCTTGAATTATATTTTTGGAACAATTGTTGAAGAATGGGCCACAGAATTTCATGGAGAAGACTTTAAGACTTCTTCAAACCAATTTCATACAGAAAACTGGGGTATACGATATCAATCAGGGATAATCATCAGACCGGTAAATTTTGTTACTATAGGTGCAACTTACACAACGCAATCTTCATTAAAAAACAGGACGGGGCTGTATATAACTGACATCATAAATAATAGAGTCACAAAAGATAGTACGTGGACAGGCAGGATTGATTTCCCCTCTTCATGGAGAGTAGGCACAACGTTTAATATAAGCAAATATGGATTAATTGGTCTTGAGATATATAGAAGAGACTGGACAGAACTTTCTATAAACGACAGAAAAATCTCTGGTACAAACAGTATCTATAGATATTCGATAGGAGCAGAATATAAGGGAAACAACGATGCAAATTCATATCTTAAAAAGATTTCATGCAGGATTGGGTATTATTACCAGCCGTACTTCTCTAAAGATCAAAATGAAAAAATTATTTCCGAGCACTGGGTAACTTTTGGATTTGGGTTTCCTTTATCTAAATTTACAGATAGACTCGACATTGCATTCTGTTTTGGAAGGAGAGGATCATTAAAGACTAATGGACTGTCTGAGAATTTGTTCAGGTTGTCGATAGGAATTTCAGGTGGAGAAAAATGGTTCACAAGAAGATATTAATGAGAATCGTTAAGATGCGAAATTTTTAGGCATAAAGCCCCTCTATTTTCCACTTGATTTTATTTAATAATTTTATTAAAATTAAAAATATAATTTTCTGTAAAGTATCTTCTAAGGAGGAGAAAATTGAAGATGAAAAGAGAAATTCAGCTGTTCGCCGTAGCCCTCATACTTCTAATCATCATATCTTCATTGAATTTAGTCTTTAATGGATGCGCAGGTTCAAAACCCAGAGAACTCACACCAGAGGAGAGAAAGGCCCTGCAGGATTCACTATTCAAAGAACACAAAAGGCATCTTATGCTGTTGAGAAGTTTCGCACACGAACCGTACAAGCACGGTGATTATGCAAGGGCAAAAAAGTACTACAAACAGCTTGCTGAAGAAGACACAACCGGTATATATCAGCACATAGTCTTCAAACGTCTGGGCACATGCTACACCCAATTAGGCCTAAAGGACAGTGCAGAGTGGGCATACTCTCTTGGGGTCAAGAGAAATCCGAAAGATCCATATAACCATAAGATGCTTGCCTGGATATATAAAACAGAGGGCAGAATATCAGAAGCCATCGATGAGTATAAGACACTCATCCAGCTACAGCCCGATTCTTTGAGCTATTACAGAGATCTTGGAGAATTGTATGTCAAAAATGAACAAATTGATGATGCAATAGCTGTGTATCAAAAGGCTGTTGATATGGATCCGACCAACAAGGCAGTTCAGGAGACACTGGACAATCTTCTGGCACATACAGATAACATAGATGCTCTTATTGCCCAGCGTGAAAAAATGGTTGAACGCTTTCCAGATGACTTGAGGCTCAGGCTCGATCTTGCAAAGAATTACTTTGACATTGGAGAATTCGAAAAAGCCGTGGATCAGCTAATCTTTATAACCCAGAAAGATAGTGAAAATAAGATCGCACTCGAGATGCTTGGAAAGTCTTATGAGGAGCTTGAGCGATATCTCGATGCATCATCAACATATAAGAAGATACTTGCGTTCGATCCAAAGGACAAAAAGAACATTTGTAATCTTGCCATAAGCTATAGTCTAATGAATAGATACTCTCAGGCCATGAGGGAGGTAAATCGTGCACTGAGGATTGATCCGGACTATGGCCTTGCACACATAACAAAAGGTATGATCTATGAAAGATCTGCCGATAGGTGCGTAGAAGATTGCGGCGGAAAAATCGATTTCAATGACAAACTAGTGTACAAAATGGCCTACGATGAATATAAAAAGGCGTTAAAAGATCTCGAATGGAGACCTGAAGCAGAGATAAAAATAAAGAACGTGGAATCCCAAATCCCACAGGATAAAGATTATTTTATGCATAAACACCAGAGAACCCCAAACAAACCGTGCTATAACTGGATCAAATAACGGGTCACTCTTATGGTCGCTATCGGATCGGATCATGCGGGATTTGATTTAAAAAAAAGGATAGTATCAACTCTAAAACTGAACAATATATCATACAAAGATTTTGGTACATATTCCTCCGAGCCAGTAGACTATCCAGAGATTGGGGTAGAAGTTTCAAATGCAGTTTCTAGCGGTAAATTTGAATATGGTATTTTGATATGCGGTACCGGGATCGGGATGTCTATAGTAGCAAACAAGATACCGAGAATCAGAGCGGCACTTTGTTATAGTGAAGAAATCGCGCGTCTCAGCAGGATTCACAACAATGCAAATATTCTCACAATGGGTGCTCGATTCATCGACCATTCTGTGGCCGAAAAAATAGCACTAACATTTCTATCAACATCCTTTCAACCCGGCAACCGTCATGAGAGAAGAATCCAGAAAATTCATAGATTAACCAATAGATGATACTTCTATATTTCAATGATATCTAATATTAAATGGGACATAAGTCCCATTTAATGATTATAACCATCACTAACAAGGGGTTGTGCTATGAATAAAATTAAAGAAAAAGATCCTGAAATCTATGATGCAATAAGAGGAGAAATCGATCGCGAAAACTACAAGCTCGAGTTAATAGCCTCTGAGAATTTTGTTAGCGAAGCAGTTCTCGAAGCACTCGGATGTGTCATGACCAACAAATATGCAGAAGGATATCCGGGACACAGATACTATGGTGGTTGTGAATTTGTCGACAGTGCCGAAGAGCTAGCAAGACAAAGGGCAAAAAAGCTTTTTAAATGTGAATATGCAAATGTTCAGCCTCATTCTGGTTCTCAGGCAAACATGGCTGTATATATGGCTTTTCTTAATCCTAAAGATACTGTTCTTGGAATGGATCTTGCACACGGAGGCCACTTAACTCACGGCAGTCCTGTAAACTTTTCTGGAAAACTGTACAACTTCGTCTCTTATGGTGTTAAAAAAGAAACAGGTACTATAGATTTCGATCAGGTATGGAAGCAGGCAAAAGAGCATAAACCAAAACTGATTGTAACTGGCGCAAGTGCATATCCAAGAGCAATCGATTTTTCAAAATTCAGGGAAATTGCCGACAGCATTGGAGCATATCTAATGGCAGATATTGCTCATCCGGCAGGTCTTGTTGCAACAGGCCTTCATCCCGATCCACTTCCAGTCTGCGATATAGTTACAACAACAACACACAAAACATTGAGGGGGCCGAGAGGAGGAATGATCCTTATAGGCAAGGATCGTGAAAATCCGATGGGAATAGTTGCCCCAAAATCTGGAAGAACAAAACTTTTGTCAGAAGTCATCGATGGAGTCGTAATGCCAGGAATTCAGGGCGGCCCTCTGATGCATGTAATAGCAGCAAAAGCAGTGGGATTTGGTGAAAATCTTCAGCCGCAATATAAAGAATACTGTAAACAAATTATTAAAAATGCAAAAACGCTTGCAGAAAGATTGATAGAACATGGATACAATCTTGTATCAGGAGGAACAGACAATCATCTCATGCTTGTCGACCTATCTGCAAAGGGAATAACAGGTAAAAGCGCAGAAAAGGCATTAGAAAAGGCCGGGATAACAGTCAATAAAAATATGATCCCCTTCGATACAAAGAGTCCATTTGTGACAAGCGGAATAAGAATTGGTACTCCAGCGCTCACCACAAGAGGCATGAAAGAAGAGGAGATGAAGAGAATAGGAGATTTGATACACAGAGTGTTATCAAACATTGATAATGAAAAAGAGCTCGAATCGGTCAGAAACGAAGTTCGCTCTCTGTGCGAGAATTTTCTTATATACCAGAATTTGATATGAAAAAGAAAGGTTCTTCGACACGTCCCTCCTGGGATTCCTATTTCATGCAGATCACACGCCTTGTGGCAACAAGATCTACATGCCTTCGCCGTAAGGTTGGTGCAATCATTGTAATGGACAAAAGAATCCTTGCTACTGGTTATAATGGTGCACCAAGAAATCTCCCCCACTGTTCAGAGACCGGCTGTCTTAGAGAAAAATTCAATGTTCCATCCGGTGAAAGACATGAACTGTGCAGAGGAATCCATGCCGAACAGAATGCAATAATTCAGGCTGCAACACACGGTATATCAATAAAAAATAGTGTGCTCTATTCTACTCATTATCCATGTTCAATATGCATAAAAATGATTATCAATTCGGGAATAAAGAAGGTATACTATCTCGAAGGATATCCGGATAAGCTTGCAAAGTCTATAGTAGATCAGAGCGATCTTGAAATTATCAAAATAGAGATAGATGAAAAATGAGATGCCCATACTGCGGAAAAGATAACGACAGGGTTGTGGATTCAAGATCACGATTCAGTGGAAGGGTAATACGAAGAAGACGACTGTGTACTGAGTGCGGAAAAAAATTTATCACAATTGAAGAAGTTGAAGATAAATCGATTTATGTTATAAAGTCGGATGGAAGGCGTGAGAAATATGATCGGAAAAAACTTATGCGAGGAATAGAAATAGCATGTAATAAACGTCCAATATCGATTGAAAAAATAGAGGAGATAGTACAAAAGATAGAATCTGAAATAAACTCCGAATTTGTAAAGGAGATAGACAGCCGCACTATAGGCGAACTTGTATCAAGACATCTTCAGGAAATCGACGAAGTAGCATATGTAAGATTTGCATCTGTTTATAGAAAATTTAAAGACAAGGAAGAATTTCTCAAGGAATTGAAAGAACTTTCAGAATCAAAAAAGTTAAATTCAAAATGAAGGAGTCTCCATGTTGAGAAGGAAAACTTTTCGAGGGGGTGCGCATCCACCTGAAGAAAAAGATCTTACAGAGAACAAAAAAATTGAAACAATGCCCCTTCCTGAGAAGGTTATTATTCCTCTGCAGCAACACATAGGTTCTCCTGCAGAACCAATCGTACAAAAGGGAGATAGTGTAAAAACCGGTCAACCTGTTGGAAAGTGTAACTCATTTGTTTCTGTTCCACCACACGCATCTATCTCTGGAACAGTTACTGCTGTAGAACCAAGGCCTCACCCGCTTGGTACAGATGTTCTCTCTGTTGTTATCGAGAGTGACGGAAATGACAAATGGGTTAGCTCGATTAAGTTCGATAAAGATTATATGAAATTATCGGTCGATGATATGAAGAACCGAATACAGAAGGCTGGACTTGCAGGTATGGGTGGAGCAGCATTTCCAACCCATGTAAAACTCTCACCTCCAAAAGATAAACCAGTCGATATATTTATATTGAATGGTGCAGAATGTGAACCATATCTGACCAGTGACCACCGTCTCATGCTGGAAAGGACAGATGAAATATTAAAGGGGCTGAAAATCATAATGAAAATTCTCAATTTAAAAAGGGCAATCATCGGGATAGAAAAAAACAAACAGGATGCAATAAAAATAATGAGGGCCAAGACCGCTTCAACGAAATCTATCTCTGTTGTTTCTCTAAACGTGAAATATCCACAGGGTGCAGAGAAACAGTTGATAAAAGCTCTTACCGGACGCGAAGTTCCTCCTGGAAAGCTTCCAATGGATGTAGGCTGTCTTGTGCATAATGTCGGCACATCTTTAGCAATATATGATGCAGTATCATCAAATAAGCCACTTATAGAACGGGTCGTGACAGTAACAGGCCCTGGAATAAAGACTCCTAAAAATCTACTCGTCCGAATCGGAACACCATTTAAAAATCTTATCGACTTCTGTGGTGGGTATAGCGAGACTGCCGGAAAATTGATAAACGGCGGCCCAATGATGGGCATATCTCAGGTGACAGATGAAGTACCAGTAATCAAAGGTACTTCTGGAATATTAGTACTGGGGAAAAAAGATAGTGATCTTAAACCCGAGGGAGTATGCATCTGCTGTGCACGATGTGTAGATGTCTGCCCTATGAGAATCATGCCAAATCATATTGCAACCTATGTGGAATATGGCAGATATGATGAGGCAAGATCAATGGGCCTTCTCGATTGTATTGAATGCGGTACGTGTAGCTTCATCTGTCCTGCAAAGAGAAATCTTGTCCACTGGATAAAATTCGGTAAGGCACAATACAACAAAATTGCAAATGAGGCTTCATAAAAAACCATATTGGAGGATCTGTTCATATGGATAAAAGTTTCTTTATATCTTCTTCTCCCCACATCAAAGACAGAGATTCTGTTCCAAAAATTATGTACTGGGTAGTCTTATCATTACTTCCAGCCGGTGCCGGAGCAGTATATCTCTTTGGTGTCAGAGTCATCTGGGTAATTTCAATCTCTGTTGCTTCTGCAATGTTAACAGAACTGGTCTGCCAGCTCATTATGAAACGTCCTGTTGGGGTGTTTGATGGAAGCGCAATAATTACTGGAATCCTGCTTGCCTACAACCTTCCTCCAGAGGTTCCGCTCTGGCTCCCTGCAATTGGTAGTTTCGTAGGTATAACAGTGGGCAAGATGGCTTTCGGCGGACTCGGTTACAATCCAATGAATCCTGCCCTGATTGGTAGGGCATTTCTAATGGCATCATGGCCAATAAATATGACAGTATTTAAAACAATTCCAGCTGGTGGAACACTTTCTGGAATCGATGCACTCACAACTGCAACCCCATTAAATGTCTTTAAACACAGCAGAGAAATTCTGATCCACGGATCTGAATTTTCAACTGAAAAAGTTACAGAGGCTGCTCAGGCTATATCCCAGCTGTACGGTTCTAGTGGAAATCTTTTTCTTGGAAAAGTTGGAGGATGTATTGGAGAAACATCTGTTCTGCTTCTTCTTATAGGAGCCTTTATCCTCATGTATAAAAGAATAATAGGATGGAAAATTCCTTTCTCCTATATTGGAACCGTAGCCCTGCTTACATGGATATTTGGAGGAACAGAAGGAATGTTTACTGGCAATCCACTCTTTCACATTCTTTCTGGCGGATTAATCTTGGGTGCATTTTTTATGGCAACAGACATGGTAACAACACCTGTTACATTCAAAGGCAGACTCATCTTTGGCACTGGATGCGGAATATTGACAGTAATCATTCGACTATGGGGTGGATATCCTGAGGGAGTATCATATTCTATTTTGCTGATGAATTTAACCACACCCCTTCTCGATCGTTATACCAAGCCAAAAGTATTTGGAGGTAAATAATTCTATGAAAGAAATCATAAAATTCGGATTTATTTTAATGCTCGTTACACTAATCGGTGCTGGATCGCTATCATGGGTGAACAACATCACAAAACCCAGAATTCTGGAGCAGGAAAAGAAAGCACTAGATCTTTCACTATCGATCGTGCTTTCTGGAACAGAGAACGGCATTATTATTCCAGTTGATAATCGAGATCAATCTGTCTACTATGAGGGATATAGAGATAAAGATAAAAAAGAGTTTATCGGATATGCACTTCCTGTAGTTGCAACCGGATATTCCAGTAAGATCAGAGCAGTGGTTGGTTTTGATTCTACCGGTAGAATATTGGCGATAAACGTTCTCTCTCAGAAAGAGACTCCAGGGTTGGGAACAAAGTGCGAAGAAATTCGTAAGGGCGAATCTACACCATGGTTTCAGGCACAATTTGCCGGAATGGATGCAGCAACTATTGCTGTCGATAAGGATGGCGGAACCATCGAATCGATAACAGGAGCAACTATCACTTCAAGAGCCATCACTGATGCAGTCAGAGACAGTGTAACAAACTTTCTAAATAGAATAAGAAAACGAAATTAACAATATAATATATTTGATGAGGAGATGATATGTCTGTATGGAAGGAATTTTCAAAGGGAATAGCAAAGAGCAACCCGGTGTTCAGGCTCATGCTGGGCCTTTGCCCTGTACTTGCAGTTTCAAATTCTGTTGAAAACGCTATCGGAATGGGAAGCGCGGCAACCTTTGTCCTCCTTGGTTCCAATTCTGTGATTTCAATAATAAGAAAATTGGTGCCAGAAAAGATTCGAATACCAATATTCATAACGATCATCGCTACATTTGTTACAATAGTAGAACTCACAATGGCAGCCTTTGCACCAGCACTTCACAAATCTCTAGGAATCTTTATTCCTCTCATAGTTGTTAATTGTATTATTCTTGGACGAGCCGAAGCCTTTGCAAGCAAAAATAGCCTATTTTTATCAATCTTGGATGGTCTTGGTATGGGCATAGGATTTACCCTTGCCCTCATTACAATTGCCACATTCAGGGAAATACTTGGAAACGGCTCATGGCTGGGAATAACAGTATTTTGCCAGAACTTTCAGCCTGCTCTACTCATGATATTGGCACCAGGAGCATTTCTTACAATCGGTTTCTTAATGGGATTTTTCAATTGGATCGAAAATCGTAAAAACAATTTGAGAGGTTAAAAATGGAATTTCAATCTCTAATCATAATTGCAATCGGAGCCATATTTGTATCAAATTTTGTACTTTCAAAATTTTTAGGAATTTGTCCATACATTGGCGTATCAAAACAGCTCGATTCTGCACTCGGAATGGGAATGGCTGTAATCTTTGTAATGACAATGGCCTCCATGGCAACATGGGGTATATACAACTACTGCCTCGTTCCGAGTTCCAACAATATTATTTATAAAATCTTTTTAAAAGGTAATGATTCACCACCAGATTTGACATTTCTTAGAACAATCTCTTTTATTCTTGTTATTGCCGCACTTGTTCAATTTGTAGAAATGGTCATACAGAAGATAAGTCCAGGACTGTACAGGTCGCTCGGAATCTACCTGCCTCTAATAACAACAAACTGTGCCGTACTCGGAGTATCGCTGCTGAATATCGATTCAGAATATGGCTTCATTCAAAGCATAGTAAATGGATTTACTTCTGGTATCGGATTCACGCTTGCACTTATCCTCATGGCAGGCCTTCGAGAGAGGCTCGAACTGGCCAGGGTCCCAAAAGCAATGCGTGGAGCTCCAATTGCTTTTATCATGGCCGGCTGTATGTCACTCGCATTCTTTGGATTTTCTGGGCTAAAAGTGTAATTATTTATAATGAGACGGAAAGAAAAAAAACATGAATACAATAAAATTGAGATGCCCTTTCTCGATCACCTCGAAGAGCTGAGATGGCGCATACTAAAGAGTCTCGGCTCTGTTGCATTGTTCACATTTGTGTCATTCCCTTTTACTGGAAAGGTGCTGAAACTTCTGACACTCCCCAACGACAGATTAAGAGAGCCTGCAAAACTCATATTCCTCAAACCTACAGGAATGCTTATGGTCAGAATGCAGATAGCATTAGTATCGGGAATAATAGTATCCCTTCCAGTAATTTTTTATCAGATATGGAAATTTATTTCACCAGGTCTTCTGCCAAAGGAAAAAAAGTTTTTTCTTCCCTCTCTTCTGGTAACCACATTCTGCTTCCTTGTTGGACTCTGCTTTGCATACTTTATTTTGATACCCACGGTTCTTCCATTTCTATTCAGCATGGGGACAGAAACAATCGAAGCCACAATAAACATAAACGAGTATATGAGCTTCGTACTTCGACTGATTCTGGTATCCGGGCTTATATTTGAACTTCCAATACTATCATTCGTATTTTCTCGCACAGGCATATTAAAACCCACTTTTATGAGAAAATATCGCAAATATGCAATAGTGCTGATCTTTATTTTTGGTGCAATTGTTACACCTCCAGACCCCCTCAGTCAACTGTTAATGGCATTCCCATTAATATTCTTATATGAAATCAGCATATGGATAGCCGTATTAGGATATAAAAAGAAAAGGGAGAGCGATAAAAAATGGGAAGAAGAATTTAAATCGACTGGTGGAGTTAATAAAGGTTAATTACATTTTTTAAATGCCAGCATGACACAATAGATAAATAAATTTCTTCGTGAAAATGAAAAATTGAAACTAGCATAGGGATAGATTGGAATGATTTAATAAAATCCTTAATCTGTGTACCATCGATTCTTAAATCAGAGTTAATACCAATTCTTACCGTAATAAATGAGAAGTATGGATTAAAATTTACAAGTGACGATCAAAGAATACTCTCCATCATTGCTGCTCAATCTGCTCAGATAATTGAAAATGCCCGACTATACAAAGAGGAACAACCGCTTCTACGCATGCAGGAGAGAATCGTCTTGCCTCGATTATTCAGAAAAAGCTCCTTCTAAAAGAAAATCCTAATATATCCAGATGAGACAACTGTTTTTTAAATGGCTTAGATCATCTACACCGATGGAGTAGCAGATGCACTAAACCCAGAATAAGAGTAGTTTTCGGAGAGCACAGACTCCTTGAAACGATCATTTTAAATAGAGATAATCCAGCAAATGAAATTTTTGACTCAATCATTAAATCTCTGAAAATTCACAGAGGAGATTCTCCTCAAATGGATGATACTGCCTTGATTGTATTGAAAAGGATTTAATTAAAAAAGGCCGTAAAATTTACTTTTACGGCCTCTCCTGTCTCTTGTTATTCTAAACTACAATCTTCCAAGATATCTTATTGCCTTTGGTGCATATTCGCTTTCAGGAAATCTGCTGAGCAGCTCCTGGAATTTTTCTCTTGCTGTAATCCTATTTCCAATCTTAAGGTTGCAGATTCCGCTCATCAATAAAGCATCATCGAGTTTATATGAATATCTGTAATTTAGTACTTGCGTAAATGCTTCAATAGCCTTTCTATAATCTTTCATTGCATTGTAGCATTCACCGATCCAGTACTGACAATTGCTTGCCAATCTATGATCTGGATTAGAACTCAAAAGTGAACTGAAAATCTTTATTGCCTCATTAAAATTTTTGTTATAAAAATTTTGAAGTCCAAGCTTGTATCTCTGTTTGAACATTTCTGTATCTTCTACTCCAAACGATCCTGAAGAACCTGTTGTATACTGGACAGCGCTTCTCCTTGTTATTTCAGCTATTGCTTTTTCGTTTGCTCTCACCTGATCCTGGAGTTCCATAATCTGTTTTTCACGCTTCTCTATTGTGGACTTTAAATCATCTATTGTTTCCATTAACTTGCCAATTTCTGTATTTGGATAACTCTTTGTGGGAAGAGTATTATCATAATAACCCTCTTCGGTAGCAGCAGCCGTCTCTGTATCTGTCTCTGACTGGAAAAGCAGTGAAAGTGCATCCTGATCCTCTTTAGTTACATCCCCACTCTTTTCTTCCTTAAACAGATCCTCAAGTACAAGTTCATCCTTATTCAGTGGATACTCTATCTCCTCCTTTTTAACCGATGGCTGGTAACCCATGGCGTATGATATTCCACCTTTTGCAGTATAATACTGCGGTTTAGGATCAACAGAAGCTGTTAAATTATACCGATAATCACCGCTTGCAAAAATAGATAATTTATCGTTTACTCGTAAACTTGCACCACCACCAATAATTACACCTCCATCGTAATATGGACCGGTCGAACTCGATATAGTAGCAACAGTTACGGTGGATTTCCAACCAAAAGCGTGTAATCCACCAAAAATAAACGGCTTAAAATTACCATATCTGATTAGATTTACACCGAGTTTTAATTCAACATTTGGTAGAAGGGTTGTAGTAAAAGTGTTAGATTTCAATAGCTCATCTGTTATTGTACTTATTCCACCGCCAAAGGTAAAAAATACTCTTGGTGAAATATTATATTTTAAAAATATCTCACCGCCAGGACCAGCCGCCGTTGTCGCTCCAAGGCCATCCTGGTGTGTAGCGACAAACCCAACACCAAATTCATCTGGATGGGTAATTTTATCAAAAAAATTCTGCGCATTAAGGTAGAATGGAATCAGCAAAAAGAAGAAAATTAAAATACCACTCTTGAAATTCATAATATCCTCCCACAGGCATAAATCGATTCGTTCTTAATAATGCAAATATATTGCCAGAAAATAAAAAATTTTTTTATTAATGCTAAGTAATTATAGTACAATATGTTAAGCGATCCTCCTGTTCTGTTAGTATTATAATAATCCTGGCCGATTATTTATCACATTTTACGGGAAAAAAATATATATCATATTAATGAATTTTGCAAGTGAAATCGTACTATTGTGATTTAAATTCCTTCTTGTGCTTCACAATCAATTTATTTATCTTATATGTAAATTTAATATGGATTAATCTCGTGAAAGAGATTGAACTTTTAAAATCAGATCTTGATGAGAAATCTGTCTTGAAGGCAAGCGATTTCATACGATTTCGCACCATAAAATCAAAAATCAAAAGTATAACTCTTCCAGAATATTGTATATTCGGATTTTACCCATACATATATAGATACATAAAGGATAAATACAGGCCTGCAGTAATTGATAAAATAAACAAAAAACATCCCTATTATATATTTGAGAAGAACGGTAAAAAATTCTCATTTATATATCCAGGCGTTGGAGCACCTCAAAGCGGCTGTTTTCTGGATGAGACAATCTCACTTGGCGGGAAATGGATACTCTCTTTTGGCCCAGCTGGAATAGTAAATGAAAGCATTAAAAGGGGAGAAATCATAATACCAAATGAAGCCGTTAGAGATGAGGGCACATCTTTTCATTATGAGGAGCCAAAACGATATTCATACCCCTCAAAACATTTAACAGATTTGATAGAATATATATTTGCCTCAAGATCGATAGATTATCGCATTGGAAAGGTATGGACAACAGATGCACCCTATAGAGAGACTCCTTCGAAGATTAAAAGACTCAAGTGTGAAGGCTGTCTGGCCGTTGATATGGAATCATCTGCCCTGTTCTCTATAGCGAAATTCTATAAAAAAAATATTGCTGCCCTTTTAATAGCAAACGATTCAATCGCAGCAAATTCATGGGATGCAGATCCGCCAGAACATGAGGGGGAAAAATTTACGCCTGAAGAGTTATTCGAAATTTCTATTGATATACTCTCAGAACTGCATTCATGAAGAATTGAATATCTATCTTGTTTCAGGGAAATGGCACTATTCTATTACTGGTAAATATCCAGCCATATATCAATCTTAGAATATTCATTTCATAAGTTTTGATAACTTATTAATTTATTAGAGATTATATATATAATAAATGACTATTTTTTATTTGGCAAAGTATTTGCAATGATTCAAGTACTGTTTTGATTCTGCCGCGGGGGGAATAATGTATCGACGAAGCCACTACCTAATTCTGATAATTTTCACATCCCTAATATGGGGGTGTCTTAGGGGACAGATCTATCTTGGAATAAGGGGCTGCAACAACAACCTCAGTAACAGATGGATAATAACAGCAGCCCCGGAAATTTCTATTTCATCAAATTGGTTTTTAATAAGTGCTGATGGAACAATGAGAAGTTATCCTCCCATTTCGGGAAATGGGGGCTATATACTTCATACTCGTTTCTCTATAATTCCAATGCTGCGGTTGAAGCTTTTTGGTCCATTTTTCCTTTCTACAGGATATGGAGCATCCTACTGTTTCCACAGAGAGGTCACTCGCGATATCAACAATCAATGGCATATATTTAGTAATGAGAAAATTCAGGGAGAATTAAGGGGAATCTTAGGGGTAGAAATTCCTATTTCAGCATCTCTAAAAGTCTTACTAAAAGGAGGTGCATCTTTTATCAATAAAGATCATAAATATTTTTCCATTGGAGTTGGTACGCTACTGCTCTTGCCAAGGGTTAAACATGAAAAGGCAGGAGATCAGGTAAATGTTTTGAGTGGTGATTTAGAGGAAATTCAAGCCACAAGTAATAAGAATGTCGATCTTACCGATATTGATAAAATCATTAAGAATGAAGAACCACAAAAGTCGATAAGTAGGGTTACAATAATCAAAAATGAAAATTTGGTTGAAGAAGAGCTTAACACAGCAATAAAGATCTCCTTGATAAATTCAGGAATAAAAGTAATAAACTGGAACAAGATATACGATTCTCTTTATGTAAAATATGAAGAAGAATCATTAAACAAATCATCCTCTAAAACTTATACATCTATTGACCAGATATCAAAAATGGATATAGCCATGCGTGGAGCCCCCATGTTTAATCTTGATGCAATAATTGCTACAAAGGTTAGATTCAGCTATAAATCATACGGTGAGAAGTTAATAGTTCATTCGGTCTCAATCAGAATGATTGATCCAACTTCAGGATCACTTCTATGGGCGGATTTAATTGAAGATTCTAAAAAGAATTTTACTTATTATAAAAAAGAGATCTCAAGAAAACTAATCGAGGCCATAAAAAAAGTAACAAAATAGTTATTTATCTAACAATATCCTCCTTGCAAAGTCCCATCCTCAGAACATCCCTATACTCACCATCTACAAATACTTCCTTGCGCAGTATTCCTTCTACTCTAAAACCAAGCTCTTCATTTAACCTTATGTTTCTTATGTTTGTATCAAAAGTATTTAAATATATCTTTTCCAAATCCAGTGTAGAAAATCCATATCGAATCCACATCTCTGAAGCCTCCTTCGCATAACCCTTTCCGCGCATATCTTTTCTTCCAATCAACTTTCTCAGTTCTGCTCTGAAATGTTGAACATTATAATCCAGAAAGGCAACCGCGCCAATAGGGGTCCCATCTATAAGTGTTATTATGCCTATTATGTTCTCCTCGCCTTCCAATAGCCTATTCAGTGTGATCTTTTTTGCAGTGGTTCTAGATATTAGAAACTGGCGCCCCTTATCATCCTTTACCCACTCACTCAAAATCTTTCGATCGCTCTTTTCATCAAAACTTCTTATTATTATGCGTTTTCCCTTTAAAGGAAGTGTTGCGGGAGATGATATGTCAAAAGATTTTCTGCTGGATTGTTGATTATTATTTTTTCTATCTTTTTCTCCCTCAGGTCCCATCGCATAATCCAATAAGACATTTACAAATCTGACGTAATCGGTCTTTGAGAAACCATATTTGAAAGTCTCTCTATATAGATTCTTTGCAAGAGTCTGAAGGGTAGTATCGGGAATCTTCTTTTGTGAGCCGTTTAAATCTTTTTTCTCGTCCATAATTATAGCTTGTATCCTATATTTCGCAAGAATTCTTTTCTCTTTATTATGTCATCTTCCCCTTCTACATCTAATGGAGAATTGCCATCAATTACCCCAAGTATTCCTCTACCCTGATCACTTTCCGCAATTATTACCTGAGTAGTGTTGGCAGTAGCACAAAAAATCCTGCATATTTCCGGAAGATTTTTTAATACCGGCATTACATTTATTGGAAATGCATTCTTAAGAAAAAGAATGAAACTGTGCCCTGCTCCGATTTTCATTGCATTTCTCTTTGCCAGTTCTATTAATGATTCTTCTGTCCCTGTATATCTGATTAGACGGGGTCCTGATGCCTCACAAAACGCCAACCCAAACCTTATTTCGGGAACAGTCTGTACCATTGCCTCATGAATATCTTCCACTGTTTTTATAAAGTGTGACTGACCTAAAATGAAATTTATCTCATCGGGTTTCTCAATGGTTATAACCTTCAATACCATGATAAAACTCCTATGCAAAACAATAAATTTAAAAAAGTATTGTGGATAGCCGAATACTCATCTATCCATAAATTCTGATCAACAAAAAGCAGGAGTAATGTGAACAAGATATTGCCAAATTAATTCACTATCCATACATATTCATCTACTTCTCTTTGTTCTCTGGTCTATTCTCTTCTCCCTTCTCCATTCCATCCTTTAACTCTTTTGTTTCATCGTTTATGCTTCTCATCCCATCTTTGAATTCTCTAATACCACGCCCCAGACCCCTGGCAAGTTCAGGGATCTTTTTAGCACCAAACAGAAGAATAATAACGAGTACGATTATTATTATTTCCATATGTCCTGGCCACATTATTAGTATCCTCCTAATATTTAAAAAATTATCCTAATAAATCATCTCTGTCGTTATGCTCATCATCATCCTCATCCAATATGTTTTTAAATTCATCCTGTATGTCTTGTGTTGCTCTCTTTAAGTCATTTATACTCTTGCCTACCTTTCTTGCAATCTTTGGCATTTCCTTGCTTCCAAAGAGAAGAAGAACAATTAAGAGTATTATGAAAATTTCATATGTTCCGATTGAACCAAACATTCTTCATTATCTCGTGGTTATGAAAAATTCCTTCAATTTTACATTTCCCTTTAAGTAATCAATAAACCATGACTTCAATGATAGAATTATATAAAAAATAAATATGGGTAGAAGAGTCCAGTTTGGATAAAGGGCCATCATCAATATTGCAAAGAGTATTCCGCATGAGGAGGCTCTCTTCTTCCATCCTCTTTTAAAATCAATAGTTGGCCACTGAAAATGGACACTGCTCACCATGAGAAGAGCCAGAAAAATTATAACAATCACCCACTCCCCAGAAAATATATGCCACTTAAATGGTGGATCGAATATCCACAGTGAAGCTATAGTTATACCAGCTATTGGAATTGGTAGTCCTATATAACCCTCCTCCCTACTTCCTCCCTGTATAACATTAAATCTTACCAGTCGATAACATCCACAAAATACAAATAGGAAGCAGATAAACATACCAAAAATATGAAATGAGTATAGACCTCCTCTGTAAGCCAATAATGCAGGTGCTATTCCTGCAGACACAAAATCAGCAAATGAATCAAACTCATACCCCATTTTTGTTTCGCTCCCGGCCCACCGAGCTAGTTTTCCATCCATCCCATCAAATAGAACTGCTAAAATTATATACCATGCTGCAGCACTTAAGTTCCCTTCGATAACACTTACGATCGAAAAGAACCCAAAAAATAGATTTAGAGCAGTGAACATGCTCGGAAGAAAAAAATCTATTCTATCCATTGTAAACCCTTCCGATGATACTCTCACCAGCAACCACCCTGTCTCCTATGTTTACCACTAATGTCACAGATCCAGGCAGATAAAGATCTATCCTTGATCCAAACTTTATCATCCCAAAGAGCTGCCCCTGTTCCACATAGTCTCCAATATTAAGATCACAAACAATTCTCCGTGCAAACAGTCCTGCTATTTGTTTAATATAGACAATCCCTATACTTCCATCTATTCCTATTATTGTCTGCTGATTCTTTGATCCCGACTTTTTAAGAAATGCGGGTAAAAAACTCCCCTCCCTATGTTCCATATATATGACTCTTCCTGAGACAGGTATTCGATTGACGTGTACATTCCATAAGGAAAGGAATATACTCAATCTCTGGAATCTATTCTCTGAAACAGGGAGAGAATCAGACTTCTTTATATCTGTTATTTTCCCATCTGCCGGTGATAGAATCAGATCCTCTCCCTTTATTATATTTCTTTCTGGATTTCTGAAAAAGTAAATCGTTGCTATTATAAAAATTACAAACACTATACAAATTAATAAAATGAAAAACGATCTAATCCATAGATAAATTAAAATCGATACAGATGTCAATATCACCTCTACACACAATATAGGGAGAGATTGTTTAAATATTGATTTCGTTTTCATTTTGCACATATTCTGTTTGTTAATGTTAAATAGGCCTCAGGCCTGTTCTGCGACTTTGCTATCAATTCTCTGTTGTCCATCTTTTCTTTTGAAGATGAATCGATAAAATAAAAAGTATCGGGCGATATCTCGTCTGTCAACATTATTTTATTTTTGTGTTTACCAAATTCAAAGTTTATTTCACACAACTCGAGAGATCTTCTTGCAAAAAAAGATTTAATAACAGCATTGCCCTTTTTAGATAGTTGATTAATGGTTCTTAACTCCTCCTCTTGCGCAATCCCCATTGCAATTATATAATCTGCTGAGATCATGGGATAATTGAGTTCTTCCCTTTTCAAATAGTATTCAATGATCGGCATGTTCAGTGCCTCACCCTTTTTGATCTTATATCTGCTTGAAAACGATCCTGCGGAAATATTCCACACCTTTACAAAAAAATCAAATATATCACACCTCTTTATTACAACTTCATTTGATTTGAAGAGCTCAACAAAATGAGTTGGAATGTGATGACTCTCAAAATATTTGAATAGTAATGCCGAAATCTTACAGTTGTTTGTTCCCTTGTTTTTAATCGTTGTCTTTTCATTCCTTGCCAGATATGCATTATCCTTGAAGTGAAGAATCAGAAAATCATCACTTCCAGTAGAGTATAGCTTCTTATATTTTCCTTCATACAATAATTTACCTTTTGTTATCTCCAAAAGCAACCTCCAATCTTATAATATACCACAACGCTTAAAAATGTAATCCATATTTCTAAGCTGATTTTTGAGATTGAAACACTCTTTGATCTCCTCATCTGTCAATATCTTCCTGATATTCTCATCTTCACTGACTGCGGCTAAAAAGTACATTTTTGATTTCCAGCATCTCATTGCCACATTCTGAACCATTTCATATGCCTTCTCTCTTGTGATACCCTTCATTATCAGTTTTAAAAGCAGCGGCTGCGAAAATATCAATCCTTTTGTAATGTCCATGTTTTGTTTCATTTTTTCCGGATACACAATCAGATTCTCTATCAGCTCTGAACTCTTGTTCAACATATAGTCTAATAGTATGGTTGAGTCAGGAAGTATGATCCGCTCAACAGATGAATGAGATATATCTCTCTCATGCCAGAGGGCAACATTCTCCAATGCTGCAATTGCATTTGCCCGAAGAACCCTTGCAAGTCCTGAAATCCTTTCGCATGTAATGGGATTTCTCTTATGCGGCATTGCCGATGACCCTTTCTGTCCCTTTGAGAAAAACTCCTCTGCCTCAAGCACTTCTGTTCTCTGAAGATGTCTCAGTTCAACAGATATTTTCTCTAAACTGGCTCCAATAACTGCAAGTACCATCATGAAGTGTGCATGTCTGTCCCTCTGGACTACCTGAGTAGAAACGGGTGCATATTTTAATCCAAGTTTTGAGCATACCCTCTCTTCTATCTCCGGATCGAGATGGGCAAATGTTCCAACCGCTCCTGAGATTTTACCTACAGCCACATTTTCTATTCCATCTCTAAGCCTCTTCAAATTCCGGCCTGCCTCATCAAACCACAGTGCCATCTTCAACCCAAAAGTGATTGGTTCTGCATGAATACCGTGTGACCTTCCAATACATACAGTATCCTTAAATTCCAGTGCCCTCTTTTTCAACACCTCTCTAAGCTTGATTAGATCTTCTATTAAAACCTCACCAGCCTCCTTAATCTGAATAGAAGTAGCAGTGTCAAGAACATCAGAAGAGGTCATTCCAGCATGTATATAGCGAGAAGCGGGACCGACATTCTCTGCAACATTTGTAAGAAATGCTATAACATCATGTTTTACTTCACTCTCTATCTCATCTATTCTCTTTACATCAAATCTGGCCCGCTCCCTGATCTCAATCCAGGCATCCCTGGGTATTACACCCCTCTCTGCCTGAACCTCACATACAGCCAGTTCTACTTCAAGCCACTTTCTGTATTTATTCTCAAGAGTCCATATTCTTCCCATTCTGGGAAGAGTATATCTGGCTATCAACTTTCCTCCGAACTTAATTTAAATCACAATTTATTCCTTAAATTTATATGTTATAGAAATATTTGTAAAGAACCCTCTTCCTGAATAACTTTTTCCCCCAAGCAAATAGGGTCCATAATGAATAAAATCTGCAGCAGTGTTTGTATCGATAAGGGTATCGATATCGATACGTCTGAAATGAAACGAGAGTCCAAATCTTGCTGCATAACTGCTTCCTGTAATTGTTGCTTCATCAAGATTGCTGTTTACTCCCGGTGACTTCTCTGTGAAAGATTTAAGCAGTTCATAAAAACTAAAACGCGCCTCAAGCCACTTAAGAAGCCTTGTTTCAAAACCAACACTTAAAAATGGAAATGCCTTCTCAGAAATCGAACCCGTTACTGGAGGATTTCCATTAAACATTGTAACCTCTAAACTACCAGATTGACTCTCTATGCCTCCAGCAATTGTAACAAGACTCTTTTTCCTGGGAATAATATCAACGCCTATACCCACCCTGTAACTGCTGATTTTATCAACATAAGTATCATATATATTTCCCGTTTTTATAAGATTTTTGTAGCCTACTCCCCCTGTAAAATATCCAGCAAATGGTACGAGCACCGCATTCTTGTTCAACACATAAAAGAGCCTGCAGTTTATTCCATAACCGTTGTACCCTTCTGGCTGTTTTACTTTTGTAGTGTCACCAAAGAGACCCACAGAATGAGTATGAGAAAAGCCGCCAGAGTAATAAAAAACCGATGCATCCATTCTGCTTCTTTCGTTTAACTTATAGTCAATTCCAACAGAATATAGACGCGAACTTAATTTGTCTTCATATACTTCTGCAGTTGTATCGGCAGGATTTGTATAGTTATATGTAAATCTTGAGCTGAAAGATGATATCAACAATCCAATATCCATGTTTGTCAATTCGAATCCACTAAATATTGTAAATTGATGGGAGACTTCATCTTTGTCCAGATTTGGAAAATAATCTTTCCTGTCAAAGGGATCAAATTTAAACTCTGTATCTGTATAATATATTTTTTCTACATCGTTGCTTAGATATATTCCCACTGTCACAGTACTAGCAATAGGAAAATGAATGCCGCCTCTCCACAATGTAGTGTCAATCTTTGAATCTACAAATATCATATTTTTATAGCCAATAATATTGGAAGGGAAAAGCCATATGTTGTACGGATCCCTTACATAGTAGTTTGTCAAATATCCAAGACCCTTTATTCTCGTATCGCTCGCCCCAAGAGGTACAGTAAGTACCACTAAAAGAATTGTGACAACTAAAATTTTTAGAATATTCTTCATTTCTTTATCCTCCCTAATTTTTTAATCCAGTAAGATAGCTGCCTCATAAAGCCTTCCGTTTCTGAATATTATCATCTTCAATTTAGGGCTTGATGCAAAATCTATAGAATTTATTATTCTCTCATACTCTGATCTATTATGAACTCTCATATCGTTTATTTCCACAATAATGTCGTCTCTTCTGATACCAGCTCTTTCTGCAGGGCTGTCTTTTTCGACCTTTGATACAATTACTCCGTCCCTCTGAGATATGCCAAGCATAAACGCTACAACCCAATTAATATTTTCAACTCTTATACCAATGTGGTATGGTCTATTGACTCTACCTATACGCTTCAGATCCGGTAAAATTTGTTTTACTCTATTGATCGGTATTGCAAAACCTATTCCCACGGATCCTTCAGAATATTTGCTCCCAGTAAAAATGAAGGTATTTATTCCTATGCACTGTCCAAGACTATTTACAAGCGGACCTCCACTGTTCCCTTCATTTATCGCAGCATCTGTCTGAATCATATCCTCGTACGAACGGCCCTCTATACTCGATTTGAAATCCATGCCAGTAGCACTCACAACTCCAACGGTCACTGTTGGCTTAAGACCGATTTGAAATAGTCCAAACGGATTACCAAGTGCTATTACCCATTCACCTATAATAACATCGTCAGAATTTCCGAGTCTTATGTAAGGAAAATTTTCTCCCTCAATTTTAAGTAAAGCAACATCATACAATGCATCCTTGCCAACAAGCTCTGCTTCATACTGTTTTTGAGCGGTCGTTGTCACAAAAATTTTCTGAGCATTGTGTATTACATGCTCGTTTGTCAATATCAATCCATCTGGTGAGATGAAAAATCCCGATCCAAATCCCTGGACCTTTTCCGGAATAAAATATGAAAACAACGGATCTATCCTGCGTTTCTGTATTGAAAAAACGGTTATACCGACCACTGTTGGACTTATCTGTTGCACTGCACGCGTAATCGCATTTTCACGTGATGTGGTAATTGAATCATCGGATAAATTCTTACTATTTGAACGAATGGGTATTTCTATCGCAGTGGAACCTGCCTTGATCACCGTATCCCTGTTGCCCTCCTCCCCACTACCTCCACACTCCGATAGTGGAAAAAGAAGAACAACAACTATATACAACAATATAAACAACAATCTTTTTAATTTATGCATAAAAATATATCCTTCTAAATCTATTTTTTAATCTTTTCCCAGTCTTTTAGGAATCTTTCTATTCCTGAATCTGTGAGTGGATGTTTTAAAATTTTCTCAATTACTGCAAATGGTATTGTCGCAATATCGGCACCGATCATCGCAGCATCTATAACATGCAGCGGATTTCTGATGCTTGCCACTATTACCTCTGTATCTATACCATAATTATCAAACATATTTACTATTTGATCAACGAGTTCCATCCCAAAGTGACCTATATCGTCAAGCCTTCCCACAAATGGACTGACATATGTTGCACCTGCCTTTGCTGCAAGAAGAGCCTGAGTCGGAGAAAATATCAATGTTACGTTTGTCTTTATTCCCTCACTCGACAGCCTCTTAACAGCTTTAAGTCCATCCTTAATAATGGGAATCTTAATCACAATGTGTTCATCAAGCGCTGCAAGCCTTCTCGCCTCTTCCACCATCCCATTAACTTCCAATGAGATCACTTCTGCACTTACAGGCCCTTTAACTATCTGGCAGATCGTTTTCAGAATCTTATCAGACTCCTCACCTGTTCTTTTAATCTCTCTTGAAAGCAGAGTCGGATTTGTAGTTACCCCGTCGAGTACACCGAGATCTGCAGCTTCTCTAATCTCATCAACATTTGCCGTGTCAATAAAAAATTTCATCTTTCCTCCCCTATTTGTTATACTCTACTCTTAAAAGATACAGACCGTGAGGCGGTATTGTTGGCCCTGCCATTGTACGATCCCGATAATCGATTATCTCTTTAAACCTCTTTGGAGTTATTCTTCCTCTGTTGACCTCTAAAAGAGTTCCAAGGATTATTCTAATCATGTTATGTAAAAAGCGTACTGCCGAAATTTCAAAATGAATCTCCTCTTCCATCTCCCTCCATTTAATAGTAAAGACACGAGTAGTACAATCATCATCGTTTTTGCAGAATGAGGAAAAATCTTTCTCCCCTAATAGATTTCTTGATACCCTTTTTAGCTTTCTTAAATCTAACCTGCTACCCGGATACCAGGAATAGTTTCTTCCTATGACTCTCTCTCTCTTAGAAAATATATACCGATAAGTTCTTCTTATTGCATCTCTTCTTGCATCGAAAGAGTCGCTAACAATTTCTGCAGATAATACTCTAACATCATCGGGAAGGTAGGAATTTAATCCATCTCTGAATGCTGATACAGGCAGATCACGATTCGATCTGAAACTTACTACCTGACCAAGTGCATGGACACCAGCATCTGTTCTCCCTGAACCAACAACCCTTATCTGCTCTCCGGTAAGAGATTCGAGTGCAGACTCGATCTCTCCCTGAACGGTCCTTCTTTCTGGTTGCAGTTGCCATCCAGAGAATTCTGTACCATCATATTCAACGATCAACTTTATGGTCTTCATTAAGATTCCTGTTTTTAATCTAAATTATCTGAATATAAAGATTGGAATACATGTTATTATTAAGATTACAACGGCAATATAGTCATTTATTCCAAATCTAAGAAGAAAATAATTTGTCCTGTTTTCACTTCCCCTGTAGCATCTGGAATCCATTGCAAGTGCAAGATCATTTGCACGCCTGAAGGTTGATATGAAAAGCGGAACTAACACAGGAATGATACTGCGGATTCTCTGGACAATATTGCCGCCAAATCGTGCGCCTCTCGACTCCTGAGCCTTTCTTATTCTATCAGCCTCATCTATTAATATTGGAATAAACCTTAAGGACAATGATACCATCATTGCAATCTCGTGAGAAGGAATGGCTAATTTCCTGAAGGGTCTTAAAAATTTCTCTATAGCATCTGTAATCGACATGGGAGATGTTGTCAGTGTTAGAAGAGTTGCAGTAAGCATTATTACAATGATTCTTAATGTATAAAAGATTCCCTTAACAAGACCCTCGCGAGTAGCATTAATCGATAATAGGGGCACGCTGAATAGTACCTTACCATCGGAAAATAGAGTATGAAGCAAGATTGTTATTAAAAAAAGCCAGATAAAGGGTTTAAGATTCTTTAAACCTAATGTCAAATTTAATTTTGATAAGATGTAAAATAAAGATACTACTACAAAATATAGCAGTATAACTTCCCATCTATTGGTAAATAGTATCATTATCATTAAAAAAAAGGAACCTAATATTTTTGTCCGGGGATCTAACCTATGAATAATAGATTCTCGTGGAGCAAATTGTCCCAGAGTTATGTCCTGAATCTTGATCAAAATGTTTTAGAAATCGAATTTGTTTTATTCTTTTGTAAAATATAATCTTTTTTTTAAAAAAGTCAATCAATAAATTCCCCTCACACTCTGAAATTTTCACTTGACATTTATAGTAATTAAAATTATTTTTAAAATACTTTTCCTTCCGATGAGGATTACTTCAAAACCAACAATAAGGAGAATTGAATGGCAAAAGAAAAGAAACTTGCAGATGTCTCTGAAGAATTCAAGCCCTATGTTCCTGCAGAGACAAAAATGAGAGAGTTTACTTTCAAGGCTCTCATCGTAGGTGCTATTCTTTCTATCATTCTCGGATCGGCAAACGCATATCTTGGCCTTGTAGCAGGCATGACAGTGGCAGCTACATTCCCTGCAGCAGTAATGGCAATGGCGATACTGCGGATATTTCGCGGCACAGTACTCGAAGAAAACACATGTAGAACAACGGCAGCCGTTGGTGAAGCACTGGTTGCAGGTGCGATTTTTACAATACCTGCCTTCTTAATCGCTAAGAATCCTGTATCCGGTGAAAACATATGGGACAACATACACTACTGGGAAAGTACTGCACTGATGCTGGTAGGCGGCATTCTCGGAGTACTGTTTGTAATATTTCTACGTAGAGTACTCATCGAAGATAAGTCTCTGCCATTTCCTGAAAGTGTTGCTTGCGCTGAAATCGTCAAGGCAGGTCAGAGCGGTGCAACAGGTGCAAAATATGTATTTGGTGCTATCGGTATAGCTGGACTATTCGAACTCTTCAGAAATAATTTCGGATTTCAGTTGATCCGTGGCTATGTCGAGAAGTTCTGGAGCCTTCCTGTTGTAAGAAATTTTCAGCTCCTAAACAGCGACATGAAGAGTGTTGCTCCGGCATCAAATCCAAGTGGTGGAATTTTCATCGAATCACCATCCGCATCGCCAGCAATGCTCGGTGTCGGCTATATCATAGGGCCAAAGCTCTCCTCGATCGTCTTCTCAGGAGGAGTGTTTGGGCACCTTATGCTTGTTCCCCTTTTCATCTTTATCAATGGAAACTATCAAAACCTTGTCTCTGAAGGAGCCGACTGGCTGGATATTACCAATGCAGTGTGGTTTTCTCAGGTTCGTCCTCTTGCAGTAGGTGCAATGCTGGTTGGAGCATTTTACACGCTCTTTAAGATGCGTAAATCTCTCAGCACAGGGATGGTCCGTGCATTCCAAGACCTTAAAAAGATTGGTAAAAAGACACCTGAACAGGAGACCAACAGACTCGAGAAAGACATACCATACTCTATAACCATTATCTCAATCATCGCTCTGGTTATTCCAATAGCAATTCTCTACTACTATTTCAGTCACAGCATAGTCGGTGCTATAATAGCAGCCCTTGTAATGACAATAGCAGGATTTCTATTCGCTGCTGTTGCCGGATTCCTTGTTGGAACCATCGGGTCCAGTAACAACCCCATATCAGGTCTGACACTCTCAACATTAATAGTTGCTGCACTCTTAATGGTTATCGTTGGAGTAAAGGGTGCATTTGGAATTGCTGCAGTTCTTGGTGTCGCGGCAGTGGTCTGCTGTTCGAGCGGCGTTGCAGGTGATATTATGCAGGATCTAAAGGTAGGACACATTCTTGGAGGAACTCCGCGGTACATGCAGATGGGTGTAATGATTGGCGTCATTGCAGCAGCACTTGTCATGGCCCTTGTACTCCAGCTTCTCCATACAGGATATGCCGAGATGGGTGGAATTGGGGGCGAACTGCTTCCCGCACCTCAAGCAGGTCTGATGGCAATGCTCAGTCAGGGCATCATCACAGGTGGTATGGCATGGCCATTGGTGATAATGGGTGCTCTATTTTCAATTGGACTTATTCTTATTGGTGCACCTTCCCCAATGCTGATTGCTGTTGGAATGTATCTTCCTCTCCACACAACATTCGCCATATTCATTGGTGGAATAATTAAGTGGATCACCACTCTCATCATGGAAAAGAAAAAGCTGAACAAGGAGAGGACCGAAAATACTGGAGTTCTGCTTGCATCTGGACTAATCGCTGGTGAGGCACTGATGGGAATTATAATTGCCGCAACAGTTGTGATAGGCGGAGGAAAATCAATCATGCCCCAGATAATAAAGGGTGGAAATCCCTGGTTAGCGCTGGTCGTCTTTGCTATACTTGCATTTATCTTGATCAATATACCTCTGGCAAATGGGAAAAAAAGAGCTTAATAAAAAAAATCTTCTAGACCTTACACCGATCCATGCGGTAGACTGGGTCAGAAACGAAGATGGCACAATATCTCTTTGGCAGCCTAAGACTCGGAACAGGCTTCTAAAACTGCTTATCAAAAGATTGGGAAAGGGATTGTACTACAACGTAAAGCTGGACAGATTTGGAAGCTTCGTTTGGGAGAGATGCAACGGAAGGCTGAAAATTGAAGAGATTGCACTTTCGCTAAAGCAAGAATTTGGTGAAGACGTCGATCCAGTATATGAACGGCTCGGCATGTTTTTCCATATTCTGAATCACTATAAACTAATCAGATATATTGAAACTCACTGACCAGAAGCAGCCTTTATCTATTAAAGGCTGCTTCTATATTTAATTTTGGAAGTTTCCTATATGGCAGATTTAAATCGTGCTATTCACTCTGCACTGAAGGACTGTCTGAACCTGAAGAGGAACGAAACGATTCTTATTGTTGCAGACTCTCCTCTTCAAGAATTAGGCTATCGATTCTATCAATCGGCAAAAAATATCTCAAAAAATTCCAACCTCATCATACTACCTGAATTGACAGGTTATGGTGAACCTTCAAAATCTGTTGCAACATTTATGAACAACTCCGAAGTCATAGTTCTCATTACAAGTCGATCTCTTTCTCACACAATGGCAAGACGCAGAGCATCAAAGAACGGGGCACGTATCGCAAGCCTCCCTGGCATTACTCCCGAGGCTCTTACTAGAACAATGAATGGAAACTACAGGGAGATAAAAAATCGCAGCCGTAAGCTTGCAGACATTTTAACAATTGGACGATCCGTACATCTAACCACAAAGCAGGGAACGGATTTAGTATTATCTATATCCAAAATGAAGGGATATCCTGACACCGGCATGATTCACGAGCCTGGTCAGTTCTCAAACCTACCTGCAGGAGAGGGATGTGCCGCTCCTGTACCAGGTTCTGCAAACGGAACATTGGTTATAGATGGTTCATTTCCAGGTATCGGTAAAATAGTAAACCCGATCAAGATGTCAGTAAAGGATGGGTATGTTGTTCGAATATCTGGCGATAGTGAAGCACAGATCGTACGCAAACTCATTAGACCGTTTGGGAAAGACGCTCGAAAAATCGCAGAGATAGGGATAGGAACAAATCCTCATGCAAAATTTACAGGATGTACTCTCGAAGATGAAAAGGTACTCGGTACAGTGCATATTGGGTTTGGAAATAATGTCTCGTTCGGTGGAAGGAATGATATATGCTGCCACTTCGATGCAGTGCTGCTCAAACCAACCCTAACAATAGATGAACATATAATAATAAAAGATGGTGAATTAAGGGTTTAATATCACCTCATCTTCAGATCGATAATTCAATAAATAAAAATTTTTTTTTAAAAGGCTGAAGCATCAATATCAAGCATTCGTGTACCGCGAGAATACTCTCTGGTAACAGGATGAGTAACCCTAGCCAGTTTCTGTGTGATGTCACGAATCCTCAATGCATTATTTACTATAACACGTAATCTCTTTTTTATATCTTCGTCTACAATATTCTCATTCTGAAGAAGAAACTGTGCATTGCCTAATATCGGAACCAATGGATTATTTATGGCATGATTTACAGCCACTGCTGTCTCTACTATTGTTGCTAATCTATCAGACTCCTGAGCATCATATTCTATCGATTCGTCTCCACTCATCTCCTTCCCAATTGCTATTACTCCTATCACCCTCCCACCACCATTTCTCATCAGTGACATTGAAAGATTAAGCGGAATCTTCTTTCCATCCTTCTTGATAGCATAAGTCTTATAGTTCCTAAGTTTTTTATTCTTCTTTAAGAAAGAAGCTATCTTGAGCAGCTCGCTTGCCCCTTCATGAAGTATTATGCTTGCCCTCTGACCAACGAGCTCTTCAAAACTATAACCCAGCATCTCCTCGTTAGCAGCATTGCAGTATGTTATTATTCCTCTTGTGTCAGTTGTTACTATTGGGTCTACAGAGCTTTCCACAACATTTTCTAAAAAATCTTTTGCATCATGAATAGTATCCCAGAAATTATACTCCTCCATTCTCAAATTATGAGATATTAATACATCTTCTACAAAATCAAGAAGCTGACTGGGGTAGAACGGCTTACTGAAACATCTGCTGAACCCCAAGCTGTAAAGTTTCGATTTGTCTACATCTCCATTGTTTACTAGTGCTATGAAAGGAATATCATACATCTTTTTAAAACGCTTATCAGTAAGAAAACGAGTATAAAACTCCTCGATAGTTATGTCTCCCAGATTATAATCTATTATCACCACACCAGGCTTGCCTTTAGAAATACTCATCAACCCCTCTTCCCCATTACTGCATATAGAAATATTATATCCCTCCTTGGCAAATACCTTTTTAGCCATTTTCTGGTACTTTTTATCCCCATCAATGTAGATAATCCTCTGGTTCTTTTTCTTCTTCACTTATACATCCTTTCATTTGTTAATTAAGCATTTATAGCACTATTATGGTAAATGGCAACATCTGTGCCATTTTATATTTATATGTCTATCTCTATGTTTTTACTTAATTAAATTGGGTTTTTGTTCTTCTGGATAGAATATTTTTAAGGAAAGCTTTGCCCTGACAAGGACATTTTTGCCTGTTGGTTACAGTTTGATCCCTTCTTTTTTATATTCATTGATCTTATTTCTCAATGTTCTAACGCTTATACCCAGTTCTTCAGCAGCCTTTGTTCTGTTATTTTTATTTTCTCTCAATCTCTGAATTATCAAATGTTTCTCTACTTCTCTTAATGTCATGTTTTTTAGCGAAGAGTGCAACTGGCTATCACTGGTTGGGTAATCCTGAAGGAAAAAATGTTCCTTTTCAAGAACCTCTACATCGGGTGGGCACATTACAACTGCCCTTTCAATACAGTTCTCAATCTCTCTGACGTTTCCTGGCCAATCTCTCTCAGTGAGCATTCTCATAGCCTCTTCAGAGATTCTTTTCTCTGGCTTTCCATTCTCTCTTGAATACAGTTTTAAAAAGTGCTGCACCAATAGAGGAATGTCCTCACGCCTTTCTGCAATACTGGGCAGCTTAATTGGGACAACGTTTAATCTATAATATAGATCCTCACGAAACCTCTTTTCCTCTATCTCTTTTTCAATATCCTTGTTTGTTGTAGCAATTATCCTAACATCTATTGGAATTGATTTTCCACTGCCAACCCTCTCGATCTCTCGCTCCTGGAGAACCCTCAAGAGTTTAGCCTGAAGTCCAAGACTTATCTCACTTATCTCATCCAGAAGAAGGGTCCCGCCGTCTGCCATCTCAAATCTGCCTTTTGTTGTTCTATAGGCTCCTGTAAATGCTCCCTTCTCATGTCCAAACAACTCACTTTCCACCAATCCTTCAGGAAGAGCAGCACAATTTGTTGTTATAAATGGACCGTGTTTTCTCGGACTGTTGTAATGTATTGCTCTTGCCACAAGCTCTTTTCCAGTCCCGCTCTCTCCCTGAATAAGTACAGTTGCCTTGCTTCTTGCAACCATGCGAATAGTTTCATAGACTCGCTGCATCGATTCGCTTTTGCCAATTATATTCTCAAAACTGTACTTCTTATCAAGTTCTGAACGGAGATATATATTTTCATCTATCAGACTCTGATACTTGAAGAACTTCTCAACAACCATTTCCATCTCATCAAGATTGAATGGCTTTGCGATATAATCGAATGCTCCCTCCTTCATTGCATTAACAGCATTTCTTATAGAACCATAAGCAGTAATCATTATAACACCCATTTCTGGATACTTTTTTCTGACTTCAGAAAGTATCTCCATCCCACTTATGTCGGGTAGTCTTAAATCTGTTATCAATAGATTGTAAGATGCCTTCTCGAGTTTTCTCAATGATTCCTTTCCATTTACTGCAACATCGACTTCATATCCTCTTTTTTGAAACGTCTCCTGAAGAAGGTCCCGAATCATCTCTTCATCATCTAAAACCAGTATTCTTTTGTGATCTTCAGCCATTAAACACTCCTGCAGTTAAATCGAATTATAAATCTCTTATCACCCTTACGTGATGATTCAAAATATATATCTCCATTAAAAAGCTTAACAAGTTTTTCTGCAACACCAAGATATAGTCTTGCTTCTAGCGGCTCCGAACTCTTGATTAATCTCGATAGATTCTCATCCAAATTGACCGATTCGTCTTTCTCTGAAACATAAAATTCCACACAACACCTCTTTTTATTCACAACATCAACAAATATTCTATCCACTTTTGCCTCTACTTTCTCAATAAATCTTATCATGTATAAAATCATCTTCTGCAAAAAATCGGGGTCTGCAGATATCTTTATAGATCCATTGTTTATTTCGGGTTTTATAATGTAGCCTCTACCGCTGTTTGTATACTCCTTTGGGATCCTTATTTCTTTGAAAAATGACTTTAGTTCGATTCTTTCCATGTTGGGCTCTAGGTCACGAACAATCATCATAAGAGTAATTGCTATTTCGTTTACCTTTTTCACACCATCCTGAATCGATTTAATTAAACGTTTATTGGGATCATTTTCCTGCATGTCTCTGTCTATTAATGCAGCGAATCCGCCTATTCCACCCAGTCCATTTTTTATCTTGTGGATCACATCAGAGATGAAACCAGTATCTATTTTAGTCGCCTCTTTTGAAACAAATCTTTGAAAATTTTTTTTGTTTAATCCCATGTTCCTCCAAATTAACATATATGACTTCTAAATTCTATATGCTGAAATCATGCCACAGATTTTATAAAATTACAATATCATGGAACCCTGATGCACTCCTTATATCACTACTATAACAATGCTTGTAGTATATTGATATTAATAAAATTATAATCTGTAAACTTTTTAAAAATTTGATTAAAAAATTCTCGTGCAAAATCTACACGAGAGAGAGATTTAAAAACTTTCATTTTGAAAATTATCAGGCGTTCAAAACTGAACGCACCTTTTCAAGCAGTGGACGAACCTGAAATGGTTTCAGAACCACTCCAGATAGTTTATCTCCTATTTCATCCTCAAAGTTGTTCCTCTCTCCCCTTTCGGCAGCAACAATCACCTTTGCCTGTGGATTTAACTTCTTTATCCATTTCAATATTTTATCGATCCGCATGCCGGGCATGAATGTATCTAAAATTATAAGATCTATCTTGTCATTGTATTTTTTATAAATCGATATTGCCTCTGGTCCGCTCTCTGCACTTATTACTTTATATCCATATCTTGTCAACATCTTGCGTGCTGTTTCCCTCAGTACTTCTTCATCATCGACAAGCAAAATTTTCTCCTCACCTGTGCTCAGTTTCTTAGAGGCAATGGAAGTCGACTCCAGCTTTTGTTCTTCATTTGCCGGAAGATATATCTTAAATACCGTACCCTTTAATTTTTCACTGAATACAGATACAAATCCGTTATGTTTTTCAATTATATCCTTTACAACAGAAAGACCTGTTCCCCTTGCAACCGAAGGTGTACCTTTTGTAGTAAAACTGGGATCAAAAATCTTCTCCTTTACCTGCCAACTCATCCCCTTTCCAGTATCGCTGATTATGATCTGTATATATTTCCCGGGCTTTACACCTTTGTTTCTATATGGGTTGTCTTCCTTAAAAACAATGTTATCTGTCTTAAATACAATCTTTCCGCCATCGGGCATTGCGTCCCGCGAATTTAATGCTATCTGCAATATCACCTGTTGAATCTGACTTGCATCTGCCTTAATCTTTGCAAGATCGGGATTAAGTTCGGCCTTTATTGATATGTTTTTATTCAGGGTACGTGATAATATCCCAGCAACCTCTTTTATTAGCTGATTTACATCCAGATTGTCTATGATATAGGAATCGCCCTGTGTATGAGCCATTAGTCTTGATGTAAGCTCTACTGCCTTTTCTGAAATTGCATTGATCTGTTTTATGTCTTCATAATGCGGACTATCCTCGCCAATCTCCTCTCTGAGCAGAGAACTATATCCGATTATGCTGGCAAGAAGATTGTTGAAATCGTGTACAATCCCGCCTGCAAGCATTCCGAGCGTTTCCATCTTTCTGGCCTGTATGAGCTGATTCTGAAGATTATGGCTCTCACACCTATCTACCCAATACCAAAATTCGATTATATCTCCATTTAATCCCATCTTGTTTAATGCACATTCCACATACTTCTGCTTTCCATTTCCAGTTATTACGACTATCTCCTGGCTTGTTTTTCTACTGCCAGGATCTGCTTCTTTAGATATCTCCTGCAGGATCTTATGAGAATCTGGAGAAACAAATTCCAGCAGACTTTTTCCAACTATTTCATTCTGCTTCGATTCTAAAAAACGTTCGATCCAACTATTTACATATTTGATCTTTCCATTTTGAACACAAATTACCCCTACAATCGGCAAATTCATTAGTGCAGAGGCCTTTTCATTGAATATCGGTTTGCTATTTACATCACGATCATCCTTCCGTCTAAATATTGATAAAACAGACTCCAAAAACTCGATGTCTTTTTTATTACATCTTGTTTCTTCAGAGTAGATCAATATCAAGAAGCCATATGTTGATTCGCTGATAATTACAGGAATCAAGACAACCGTTTCATATTCTGCCAGAAAAACTATCAAGTCACTCTCTTTTTCAGACTGAACCTTTGCCATAAAATCTGACAAAGACCTTATGATAACACCACCAAAGCTGGTAAGCTCACCAGCCTTCTTTGCCTTTGAGATGTTAAACAACCTGTTCCATATTTCAAATGACCATTTTTTAAATTTCTGCTGCGAGCCATCCGTACCATCATTTTTGGTCCACAGTAAGATGTTGTCTCTCCCTTTTTTCTTTAAAACATAACCTGTACATATACTTCCCAATGCTTGTTCTATTTCTACAACAGTCTTCTGAAGAAGCTTCTCGGAAATGGGTCTTCCAGAGAAGAGATTTGTAAATAGAATATGAAGCTTTTTCTGTTTTTTCTCTGCAACAAGATCAGATACATCTTTTATGAAGAATCTAACAAACCTCTGCTCTTGACCCTCATTAAGTGAAAGTCCATTTATCTTTACCCATATTCTAGTTTTTTCCCTGCTTATTATCGCGGCCTCTTCATCTCTAACATATCCTTTTTCCACACATTTTAGAAAAATTTCTTCAACTCTTCTTCTATCGCGTTCATCTATTAATGAAAGGAATTTTTTTCCTATTAATTCCTCTCTTTCATATCCAATTTTTTCCTGAGCAGTGACATTTGAAGAGACAATATTTCCCTCACAATCAAGCAAAAGATATGCAATATCTGCTTTTGAATAAATTTCCTCGTAAACTTTCTCTGGAATTTGAGGAACATAACTCTCTGTTTTTTCAGCAATAATATTCATTAATCAGTTTTTTGCCATCCCGATATTTAAATTTTTATAGATGAAGGATATTTTCAAAATATTCTATTCTTAAGTATCTTCTGCAAACCTCGTTCCAACATTGCTGATTAATTCGCTATTCTATTTGTAATAGATCTTTTACCTTTTTCAAGAGTAATTCTGTCTGAAAGGGTTTTTGAATAAAATGGGTCTCGTCAAGATAAAACAATTCGGGTCTGTCTTTACGACGATATCCGCTTGTAAAGATTACCCGAATTTGGCTGTCAATGCTCTTTAATCTGTTGTATGTCTCCTTACCGCTCAGCTTCGGCATGATCAGATCCAATATTACTAAATCTATTTCTCCCTTATTCTTTTTATATATTTCTATTGCCCTCTCACCATCCTCTGCTAAAATCACTTCAAATCCTCCCTTCTCCAGCATTCTTCTGCCAACCTCCCGAATTATTTTCTCATCATCTACCATAAGTATCTTTCCTGGCTGTTTTCTCTCTTTCTTTACGACTGTCTCTTTCTTGAACTTCTCCTTTACTCTCATCAAGCCTGGAAGAAAGATCGTAATCTTTGTTCCCTTTCCATATTCGCTATCTACTGTTACTGCACCTCCATGATTTTTAACAATACCATAGACCATTGACATTCCAAGACCAGATCCTTCCCCTGTGGATTTTGTTGTAAAAAATGGCTCAAATATACGCGATTTAGTATCCTCATCCATTCCAATGCCAGTATCTGAAACAGATATCTTTACATAATCCCCTGACGTTAACTCAAGATGCTCTAAATCTGTACTATTCTTAATCTTTACATTCGAGGTCTCTATTGTTATCACACCACCACCTGTCATTGCCTCACTCGCATTCAAACATATATTCAAAATAGCCTGATGTATTTGCTGCGAATCGCCTTTCACTTCTTTTAGATCTGTGGCCAGATTTGTCTTCAATTCAATGGAACGATCAAGAGTGTGTGATAAGATTACAACAATGTCTCTGATCATCCTGTTTATATCGATATTTGTAACCTGATACTTTCCGCCTCTTGCAAATGCAAGCAATCTATTTGTCAGTTCAGCAGCCTTTTTTGTAGTGTCGGCTATGGCCTTTATATCGTTATAGAATGGATGATCTTTTGAAATCTCGCTCAGTATCAACGATGCATAGCCCAATATACCACCCAGCAGGTTATTGAAATCGTGAGCAATTCCTCCTGCCAATGTACCGATCGAATCTAACTTCTTTGTCTCAAGAAGCTGAATTTCGAGTTTCTTTCTCTGTGTTATATCTATCACATTTCCAAGAATTGCTGCTCGTCCATCAAGAACCACACGACGGGAATGTATTTCAATCCATATTTCCTCACCGCTTTTGTTTACCAGTCTTGTCTGATAGTGATCGGATATCCTCTCTCCTCTCTCTTTCTCCTCCTCACGTCTGGTTACTACCTCTTTCTCCTCAGGAACAACAAGATCATAAAAACAATAATCTATCAATTCATCTTTGTTGTATCCTGTTATCTCCCCAAACCTGCTGTTTACAAATTGTATTAGACCATTTCGCATTATAAACACACCAACCAGAGAAGATTCAATAAAACTTCTATATTTCTCTTTTGATTCACGCAGGCTATTCTCAAGATTTTTCCGTAGTGTTATATCTCTAATAAATGTCTGAATCGTATCACGGCCTTGAAATTGAACACCCCTGCTGCTTAATTCGGCATGAAAGATGCTCCCGTCTTCTTTTCTCATGACCGTCTCTAAGGGCATTACCTTCTCGCCCTTTAATACCTGATCAAAAAAACTCTTATGCTGCTGCAGGTAACTAGACTCTACAAATCTATTAATGCTCGAACCAATGAGATTACTCTTATCAACGCCAAACAAAACACATGCAACACGATTTGCTTCGATTATCTTTCCATTCTTGTCGTGTACCACGATCCCATCATTCGCTCCCTCAAACAGGGCCTGATATTTTGCCTCTTTTTCGACTAATTTTTTTGCGCCCTCCTCAATTCGCTCTTCAACATTCCGAGTCCACTCTCTCAATTCACTATTCTTTGCCACGAGTTCATTGTAAAGACGATTGTTATGCACGGCAAGCGCAAGAACCGATGATACATATGAAATAAAATTTGTTACCTGATTGGTAGCACTCCATTCAGAATAATCGATAATGATTAGTATATCTATAAAATATTTAGAAATAGAAAGCGGTGAAATAATAATTGTTTGAAGATTTACTTTCTTCAGGCTGTTTCTTATCAATTCATCTTCCCATAGATCATCCCAGTATAATATCTTCTTCTCAATATATAACTTCTTAATTAATAGTTTAAGAAGCCTTGAACCAATTTTTATTTTATCATTTACTGGAGAAATCCCATATATCTTAAACTTTTCATCCTCCATATTCCACGATAGTAGAATAACCTGATCTGCAAGACTTCTCTTCTGAATCTCTATTAGAACTTTTTGTGTATATTTCTGGGAAATGACATTATCTGGAAAGAACTCTTTTCCTGCGGCCCATTCAAAAAACGAGTCATAAGCCTTCTTTATTCCAGCCTTATTATTTTTCAAAAATTTAATCAATTTACTAATATATACCTAAATGAATATACTATACCATTTAATGGTAAATTATTATTATTTTAAAATCAAGAGAAAATTTTTTAAATTTTTGTAACAAAAAAGATACAGGTAAAAAATATGAATTAAGAGACTATTCACGAGGTTTGTTATGAAGACTGCTTATTAATATTCCTGCTCCAATCACAATAAGAATCACTGGCCAATAAATTCCCATAAATTCTCCCCATCCCCAGAAGAAACCGTTAAAAGTTCTCATTGAAAAACCAACTCCAAAAAAGAGTAAAATCGAACCTGGTATTAAGACACCCCAATCACTCGGCCTTACAATAAACATAGATATAAAAGATATTCCAAGTGCAACAAGAAAGATGGGCCAGTATTCATCTGTATAAAAAAATGGGATGATTCCAAAATTTCTTAGAGTAAAAAAAGCTCCTATACATAGAAAGAAGACTCCCCAGAACATATTAGAAGTGTTTGACCTTCTCAATCCATTGAAAATCAGAAATATGGCAAAGAGAATGAAAACAATAGGATATGTATTAACCCATACAATCTCAACTGGATAGAAATGGCGGCTAAGAAACCATAGTCCTATTATTATTAAAATTATACCCGGAATTACCGAACCTCTTGATTTAGACATATCGAATCTCCCGAAAATTTATTTGGCTAAACTATCTTCTACATTGTGCGGTAACACTATTAAAAATATTAAATATATAACGCCCCAAAAAAATATATTTGTTACAATCGCAACAGTAGCCAGTCCAATTCTAAGCAATGTAGCGTCAAGATTAAAATATCTGGCCAATCCTCCACAAACTCCGCCTATTACCTTATCTTCATTCGACCTATAAAGCTTTCTATTACCTGTCGAGCTATTTTTTCTTTTGGATTCAACCTTAACATCTTTTTCCCCTTTAGTTATGTGAATTATATATAATACTCCAAGAATAATCAATACTATAGGGAACAATATTCCATAGGGTACTATCCACCATCGGTAAAAATGAAAGTTCCATGGAAAATCCCAATAAAACGGGAATAGATCGATCCTTCTTGAAAGAAAAATAAATCCAATAATTATTAGTATTGAACCCCATATGATTGCTGGAGTAGATCTGCTCTTATTCTCCTCCACTCCTTCCTTCTTATGCAAAGGATTTACTGGTACAAATATCATTGCCAATATGTAGGCAATGAGACCCAATCCATTAATCAACAAAGACAGAGCCCATACTATACGGATCAGTGTGACATCTATATTAAAATATTCTGCAAATCCTCCGCACACACCATCTATCATCTTATCTTTTCGTGATTTGTATAGACGCTTAGATTTGCCGTTAGAATTTTTTCTCTCTACCATTTATAAATCCTCATCTTTTTATGATTCATATATTAATAGACGTAATACACTACAATTTGTTTCAGAAGATGTATCCAATTTGCAGCAGTCTATTTTTTCTTCTTTTTCTTCTGGATCTCACCAACCATTGGTACAAAACGAACAGGAAGCAGCCTCTTCTTCTCGACACTACCATCCTTGTTTTTTATAAGCAGAACAAGCTCCTGATACCAGGTCCCGATAGGTACTACCATTCTACCACCAGGTTTGAGTTGATCCACAAGAAGTTCTGGAATTTTTGGAGGAGCAGCAGTTATAATAATAGCATCAAATGGGGCTTCTTCTGGCCACCCTTTATATCCATCTCCACATCTGACATGAACATTCGAATAACCGAGTCTACTCAAAATCTTCTCTGCATTTTCAGCCAGAGGTTTTACTATCTCAATTGTATAAACCTCTTTCACAATTTCAGCCAGAACAGCAGCCTGATATCCTGATCCAGTTCCTATCTCCAGTACCCTTTCACTACCCTTAAGCTTCAAAGATTCCGTCATATATGCAACAATATATGGCTGCGATATGGTCTGCTCATAACCTATTGGCAGAGGTTCATCAGAATAACTGTATTTCTTAATTTCAGAAGGAACAAATAGATGTCTCTTAACCTTCATCATTGCCTTAATTACCAGAGTATCTGTTACTCCTCGTGCAATAATTTGATGTTGGACCATCTCTTTTCTTTTTTTATCAAACCACTTCTCATTTAGTGTATTCTTTGCAACCATATTCGATTCCTTATAGATTGGTATTTTTTATAATATAAATTTTTCTTGAAAAAATCAAAATATATAATTATTATAAATTAAAAGATAAAAGAAGGATGGATAAATGGAAAAGTCAAACATAAAAATATTTTCATTCTTGGATGAGAACCAAGGGAGTATGATTGGTGTTCATACATCGGATGGAACTTTTAATCTCACTCTTGCCTTTCAGATTTATCAGCATGCAAAGGGGATACGCAAGCCGATCGATTTTTCGTTTCTCCAAGTGTTGGTTGAAATGGGATACTGCTCCGGTTCTGTGATAAGGGAAATTCTTTCTGAATCATGGGTATCCGCCAAAAAGGAGCAGCTCCTTATTGAAACAACTCCCAAATATGAACTGCCGATAAGCCGTCCGACAAAAATAATCTGTCTCGGAAGAAATTACAGAGAACATGCTAAAGAGCTCGATCATGAAATACCTGACGAACCAATCTTCTTTTCCAAGGCTCCCTCGTCACTCATACCACACGATAAAGATATAATAATTCCAGAATGGCTCAATACAAGAGTCGATCATGAGGCGGAACTCGCATTGATTGTGGGCAAGAGATGTAAAAATATTGCTGCAAAAGATGCATTGTCTTATATTTCTGGATATACAATTCTCAATGATATTACTGCTCGCGACATGCAGAAAAAAGACATTGCCCAAAAAAGGCCATGGCTTAGATCAAAGAGTATCGATACATTCTGTCCTGTTGGACCATATATTGTTCCTTCGGACGAAATCGATAATCCCCACTCACTCAATATTAATCTCAAGGTCAATGGAAAAATCAGGCAGAAGAGTTCTACATCTAAAATGATTTTTAAAATTCCAGATATCGTTTCATATCTTTCACGATTCATGACTCTTGAACCGGGTGATATAATTGCAACAGGAACTCCACATGGAGTAGGTCCAATTGTAGATGGTGATCTAATTGAAGTCACCATATCTGAAATAGGTACACTACGAAATAGAGTAGTTAAAGAAGCCTCAAACTGATCGGAGAATAAATTATGAAAATTTTAGTAACCGGTGGAGCAGGTTTTATTGGTTCCCATATTGTAGACACATTTATCGATGCTGGGCATGATGTGGTGGTGATTGACAATCTCTCAACAGGACGAATGGAAAATTTAAACACAAAGGCAAAATTCTATTTAATCGATATCAGATCCAGAGAAGTAGACAGGATATTTGAAATAGAAAAATTTGATGCTATCTGCCACCAGGCCGCCCAGATGGATGTTAGAAAATCAGTAGCAGATCCACTTTTTGATGCCGATGTGAATGTCAAGGGAAGTCTAAACATACTTCAAAACTGTATAAAGTATGATATAAAAAAATTCATATTTGCCTCCACAGGAGGAGCAGTTTATGGCGAGCAGGAAAGTTACCCGTGTGACGAGACACATCCCCTTCGCCCCGTATCACCTTATGGAATTACAAAATTAACGGTAGAGAAATATCTGTTTTTCTATAACATAGAATATGGGTTAAATTATACAATACTGCGCTATTCTAATGTATATGGTCCAAGACAGAATCCGTTCGGAGAAGCCGGAGTAATAGCCATCTTTGCACACAAACTCCTCAACAATCAGCAGGCTGTCATAAATGGCGATGGCAAACAGACAAGAGACTACATATATGTTGCGGATGTTGCCAAAGCAAATCTAAAGGCACTTAATGATAAGAGAAATGAAATATATAACATTGGAACAGGCGTAGAGACAGATGTAAACACGATTTTCAAGATAATAAAAGAGATTTCTGGTTCAGGTGTTAAAGAAAAACACGGCAGGGCTCTGCCTGGGGAACAGAGAAGAAGCGTAATCTCATCTAAAAAGGCAGAAAAAATGCTTGACTGGAAAGCGGAAGTCAATTTTAATGAAGGAATAAAACGAACAATTAATTTCTTTAAGAGGAATAAATAGTTGAAGGTAATCGTTCTTGGAACAGGGTCTGGAGTTCCTGTACCGGATAGAAACGGTTCCGGGTATCTTTTTGATACAGGCAAGGTTCAATTACTCATTGATGCAGGTGAGGGAACTAGCGGGCGACTCGCGGGTCTTGGAATAGATCAGAATAGAATAGAATACATTATAATCACCCACACACATCCCGACCACATAGCAGGACTTTTTCCACTGCTTCAGTTTATGCATCTCATGGATAGAAGAAAATCGCTCAGAATATACATACCAGAAGGAACCAGACCTGGATTTGAGAGTATTTTAAAGTACTTTCAGATATATCCAGATAGATGGGAATATAAAATCTATATACAATCCATGACCTCCCGAGATAGAATCGACTGTAAGGAAGTTATGATAAGTCCAATACCTAATGATCATATTCCTCCTTCAGAAGAAAAATACAACAGCTTTAGCCTTTTAATATCAGAAAAGAATGGTGGTTCCGTTCTATTGACATCCGATGTAAACTCTCTCGATCACCTCAAAAGAGATGATCTGAATCCTGATTTATTAATAACAGAATATACACATATCGAAATGGAAGAGATAGTTTACTATGCAAAATCAAAGGGGATAGAACGCATCTTAATATCACATATAAAACCCGAGGCTGAAGGCGAGGCTCAAAAGGAAGCGGGTCTCGAGAACATGGTAATTTTTACACACGATGGATATATAACAGAGGTATAGATGAAGCAAAATGATAATAAAAATATTCTGCCTGAAGATATGGGACTGATTGGCAGATCCGAATCGTTTCGTTCTGTGCTGGAAATAATAAAGCAGGTTGCACCAACAAACATCACAGTCCTGATAACCGGTGAAAGCGGTACTGGAAAAGAGATGGCTGCCAGAGCAATTCACAACCTAAGCCCAAGAAAAGACAAACCAATGATAACTGTAAACTGTGGTGCTATTCCAGAAGGAATATTAGAGAGTGAATTGTTTGGTCATGCAAAAGGATCGTTTACAGGTGCGGTAGAATCGAGAAAGGGATATTTTGAAACAGCCAATGGAGGAACAATATTTCTCGATGAGATAGGAGAAATGTCGCTTCAGACCCAGGTTAAACTTCTTCGTGTACTCGAGGAAAAGGAGTATATGGAGGTTGGTGGCGATAAAATTAAAAAGGTCGATGTACGGGTTATTGCAGCAACAAACAAAGATCTTGAACAGGCAGTCGAACGTGGAGAATTCAGGCAAGACCTTTTCTACAGACTAAACGCTGTCAGAATCTTCATACCTCCTCTTCGAAAGAGAAAAGAGGACATTAGAATATTGGCTGTGAAGTTTGCAGAGGATGTGTGCAGGACAAACAAAATCAAATGCAGGGGAATCACAGAAGACGGGTTTCAACTCATGGAGGAATATCCTTGGCCCGGTAATATACGGGAACTCCGAAACGTCATAGAACGTGTAATAATCTTGAATCGCGGAGCATTGATTGACAGGGCTCTTTTAGAACAACACATAGGACAGAGGCAAAATATCAGTAAGAATTTACCTGTAGTTCTTCACAAATCATCTGATCAGGCTGAGCGAGAATTAATATACAGGGCCTTAGTTGAAATTCGGATGGCCATTGAAGATATTCGTTCAATGATATCAACATTAAAAGGAGTAGAATTTAAAGAACCTAAATTCAAGTACCCATTTCATGCCGAGATTACCGAAGAAGCAGCAAAAGAAAATAAGGAAGAAACATTAAATATAAAACAGATGGAAAGGATTAACATAGAAAAGGCTCTTAAAATCTATAAAGGCAACCGCAAAAAGGCTGCAAAAGCGCTCGGCATTGGCGAAAGAACTCTATATAGGAAATTGAAGGAGTACAATCTTGAATAGAATAAAGACAGCATTTATCATAACATCAATCTATCTCGTTCTCATAATAACCAGATGTGGAATCTATTCTTTTTCGGGGTCCACAATACCTTCACACATAAAAACCATTAATGTGCCTCTATTCGAAGATAAGACTGCCGAATTTGGAATAGATCAACAGCTTACAGACGCCATCATCGATGGAATCACTAAGGACAACACCTTGAAGATATCCGGCCCTCGCGGCGTAGACTCAGTATTAAAGGGAATCATTGTAGATGTACGGGAACAGGCAGGACAATACGACCAGCAAGAGAGAGCATCGGATTACAGAATTTTTATCACCGTCAGAGTTACATTTGAAGACATTAAAAAAAGAAAGACTCTCTGGGAGGAAGAATTCAGTGAATGGGGCAGATATGAAGGAGTTAACCGCGACGATGGAATAAAAGAGGCTGTAGAGAAACTAAAAGAGGTAATAATCAACCGTCTGGTATCTGGCTGGTAGACGGATAAAAAATCCTTGTTAATAGAGATATTTATATCTATATTTGTTAGACTTGGAAAACCATCAAAGAAAAGGGACTGAACATGAGATTGTGGAAGAGCGCCAAATCAATCATAGTGATCCTGACAATTATGTCTACAATTGTTTGCAGCAAAAAAAACAGCACAAATCCTGGCGAAAACCACACGCCTGACATCATAACACTCGTAGCAAGACCCTCTTCTCTCGGTCAGGGTGCTGTTTCAAACATAAAGGTTACTGTTGAAGATGAAGATAATGATAATCTCAAATACTACTGGTCATGCAGCGGCGGCACACTAAATACGAGTAAAAGCATGCTAAAAAAATATTCAGCCATGCTAGCCGCAAAGACAAAATCTGATTCAATCGACTGGACTGCACCATATGAGGATGGCACATATAGAATAGATGTAACAATATCTGACGGAATCGACTCAGTATCGGAAAATGTTAACATCGAGGTAAAGGGCATATTCTATGACACATTTACAGATACGCTCCCACACTGGTATCAACATTACTGCGATTTCTGGATCGCAGACAGTGCAATGCACATAAAGGGAAACAAAAACCTCTACGACGGAGATATTCAGCATACATTCAACCCATTTCTCAAGCCCGAGTACAAAATAAACATGAAAATAGCAAGATCGACAGAAACAGACACTGCAGGATATTATGGAATAAACTTTCAAGTTAACGATATTGGTGTGGTTGCTGTAAAAAGCTACTTTTTCGTAATATATCCGGACGACACGACAAACTGGGCACTTCTTGCCTACTATTTCGATGGCTTTGATTCCCGCTGGACTCTTCTTAAAGAAGATTCTAAAGGCTCATCACCTCTGATAAGAACTGGCGAGGGTGAGTATAACGACATCTTCATTACAATAAAGAGTGACAAAACGATAATAATAGAAGTTGATGGTTCTCTTCTCTACCAGACTGATGAGCTTCTGAATATTGAATCCTCTCTTGGAAGAGAATTAAATCTCGATCTCACAGCCATAGCATTCAGAACATCTTATGAGTTTGAATCGCAAGCGGATCATGTTTACGTACCAAAATTGAGTGAGGAAAATTATTACTTCGAAAAGTATGCGTACAATTCAGGAAACAATGAAGACATTCAAGCCATATCAAAATCACCAGAAAGTCTACCCATACTATCAAATATTATCAAATCCATTAATAGATAATTTGAATTAGTATGAGGTTTTAGTAATGGATAAAGATAGAATTATTCAGTATCTTGAAAATCGAGTCAAAGACAATCCAAATTCGATTCTATTTGCCAGACTCGCAGACTACTATTTAAAAGAAAACCGATTCGACGAAGCAATAGAACTGTGTAAAAATGGTATAGAGCACAATCCCGAATACATTACTGGCAACTATGTTCTTGGCAAAGCCTATCTGGCAATCGAAGACTGGGAGAAGGCTGAATCTGAATTTAAAAAGGTTCTCTCTTACGACCGCCACTACATATCCGCATATAAACAGCTTGGAGATCTGATGCTGAAGATGGGATGGGAAAACAAGGCAACAATATACTACAAAGATATTCTCAACATCGATCCATTGACCGAAGAGATAAGACAGATATTAAAGAAAATGAGTGAAAGAGAACAGCAGCCTTTGAAAGAACAAAAGGATGAAGAGCTTATTGGAGATCAATCCCAAGAAATAGAAGAAGATATTACAGAAAAGCTTGATGAGATTTTTATAGAAGATGAGAATGATCTCCTGGAAGAAACCAGGGATGATTCACTGAGCGATACTCTGGAAAGTTCTGAAGAGGATTTTCTATTCGATATTCCTGTTGAAGAAAACAAACCGGATGTTCTGGAAACTGAAGAAAAGGTAGAACAAGAGACTCCATCAGAAGGATTTTCCGATCATATAGATCTTCCATTTGATTTCTTTGCAGATGAAAAAAACAAAGATGAGATCTCGACTACTCCCACAGAAGAGAAAAAGGATTCAGATTTAAAACAGGATGAAGATTTGACATCATTTTTTGAAGAGGAGTCAGAAATAGAAGAGGGAGAACAAAGACCTGAGGAAACTGAAAAAGTAAAATCAAATAAAGAAGAAAAGAGTGAAGCAAAAATCGTTAGTCCTACTCTTGGCGAAATATATGAGGCACAGGGACAGTATGCAAAGGCAATAGAGGTATTTGAAAATCTCCTTCAAAAAGATCCTGATAATAAAAAATATAAAGAGAAGATAGAACAGCTTAAGAAAAAGCTAAATGAGGCCTCTTAAGACTATCCTATTAACGATTCGATCTCATCCATAGCACTATTCATCGACTCAATTGCTCTCTCGAAGGGTTGATTTGAAGTCAAATCTACACCTGCCCTCTTTAATATCTCGATTGGATAGTCGGATCCTCCAGCAGATAGAAAGTGCAAGTATCTTTCAACCACTCCCTGCTCACCCCTCATAATGCTCTCAGCCATAACAACTGCTGCTGTAAAAGATACACCATACTGGTAAACATAGAAATTCATATAAAAATGTGGAATATTTGCCCATTCAGTCATAAAGAGATCATCTATGTGGCAAATACCCTTTACGTGTCCATAATATTTTCGTAGAAGGTTTCCATAAATACTGGTAAGATTGTCTCCTGTTAATGTATCTCCCCTTTCAACCATCTCATGAATAAGTAGTTCAAATTCTGCAAATTTTGTCTGTCTGAAGAGTGTGCCCTTGAAACCATCTAGGTACTCCACAAGAAGGGAAAGTTTCACATCATCTTTCCCGGCTCTCTGAATCATGGTTCTGGTTAACAACAGTTCGTTGATTATTGAAGAGACCTCCGCAATAAATATTGGATAAAAGGCAGTGGCAAAGGGCTGATTTTTATTTGAAAAATAGCTGTGTATTGCATGTCCCAGCTCGTGAGCAAGAGTTGTCACATCCTTGTAATCTTCATTATAGTTCAAAAGAATAAATGGATGAACATCATAGATAGCTCCATTTGAGTATGCACCAGATCTCTTGCCAGGAGATGGAAACACATCGACCCATCTCCCTCCTCTTGCCATTTTTAGCACAGAAAGATATTCCGGACCGAGACAACTCAGTGAATCTTCGATAATATCCCATCCTTCATCGATCGAAAATTTAAAATCAAGCTCCACTACAGCAGGAGCATAAATATCCCAGTACTCAAGCCTTTCCACATTCAATAATCTCTTTCTTAGCAAAAGATAGCGATGGAAAGTATCAAGGTTTTTATTTATGTTTTTTATAAGATTATGATATATCTCTTCAGGAATGTTATTCACATCAAGACTTGCCTTGAGCGATGAGTCATACCCCCTGCAAATTGAGAAAAAAACATCACCCTTAACACTTGCATATAACTTTGCACCAAGTGTGCCTTTAAATTTATTTATTACACCCCAGAACTTTTTAAAAACAGTCTCTCTATCTCTTCTATCCGGGGATGATCTATATTTTGCATATCCCGACTGATCTAACAATACTTTTTTACCCTCTTTCAATTTTACTTCTGGATATGGTAATTCTGCATTACTGAAAATAGAAAATATAGAATATGGAGAATCTGCAAGCATCTTTGCCCTTGCAAGAATTTTCTCCTCACCTGTAGAGAGTTTATGAGGTTTTAATCTATAAATATCAAAAAGTTTCATACTATATTTTTTCAGGGATGGATCTTCCTTTATAAAACCATCTATTAGATTCCTGCTCATCTGTGCTATCTCTGGTTCTATGAATGAAGAGATAGACGAATACTCTATCATTGCCTGCTCTATCTCTTGTTTCATACCTATATATTTTGAATTTCTCAAATCCTCATCAGATCTGCAGCATGCATATCC